>Ga0181592_10002828_pt1 | contig 14338 bp, 30 predicted proteins | sample 071ome_20_FD_133755 | JGI IMG/M metagenome (GOLD analysis project Ga0181592, IMG submission 133755) | Coastal salt marsh microbial communities from the Groves Creek Marsh, Skidaway Island, Georgia - 071412BT metaG (megahit assembly) | ecosystem: Environmental > Aquatic > Marine > Intertidal...
GTACTTTTTTTCGATAACCATTACCTAAATATACGAAAAAAGCCGGTGAAAATCAACGGCTCTTTAAATTATTTTTTGAGGTTTGTTTAGTCTCTAGCTTTCTTTTTAAATGGTACGCAGTTGCAGTCTTTATTTACCCAACCTGGTTTGCCATCTTTAGTTTTACACTTGTCTTTAAAATTCTTTTTTAATTTAGGGCAATCCTTAACTACTTCCTTTTTTAGTTTATCTTTTAAACGGTCTTTTAATTGTAGTTTTTCTTTTTTGCATGCTGTAAATGTTAATGTAATAGCTGCTAATACAAGTAATTTTTTCATATTAAATTATTTTTTTGAGGTCTGCTTATTCTTCGTCAGATTCTTCTTCCATGTCTGCAATCAAGGAAGCTAAAGTAGTATCGTAGCTGTTAGAACTAGATCCAAAACTGAATACGTCGTAGGCTTCTGCCGTGCGTAATTCATTTGGGAAGTACATTATAAAGATTCGTCTTGCTTCATCTCCTAAGGCTGCTGCATCGTTAAGGATTCTTTTTAATTCCTGAATGCCTGCCTGCTTATTTTCAGTAAGGCTGTTCTTAGAAGTCCAAGCTTCAACGATTGCATCCGCTTCTGCGATTGTATCTAATCCTTCAGCAAGCTCTTCTACTTCATCTTCTTCCATCCATTCCCAATCGCCGCCTGCACCACCTCTGGAGGCTTCTGCTGATGCTGCATAGTCTTTACCCGTAGATTCGCTATGTCCTACAAGACCGATTGTTGCATTATATTGATCCATCTGGTCAATAATTTCTCCAGAAAATTCCCATTTTATATCATCAGGAAAATTTTGTGAATAATCTTCGAGTATAGAGGTTTTGATCAATTCTTTGAGTTCAGCCTTTTTCATATATTATAAATATAAGTTTACTTTGCTTTATCCCAGGAGTTAGTTCCACCCTGCCATTGGCCGTCGTAAAGTTCGGCATCACCGTCGGTAGTATGAATAAGCATCTGAGCCACACGGGCATTCTTCTCAACAATTAACCTAACGTTAACGATTAAGACCGTACCCATTTGATCGGTTGCAAAGCCTGGATCCCAGACCGGGCTAACAATTGAATTACCCGTCCTGTATAAGGAGCTTCTATGAAGGATAAACCCGGCTGCATAAGCAGGAATCTTACATCCTTCGTTAAAGGTGATTGCATAAGTTCCCGGATCGAGCATCCAGCATTCTCTTCCGTCTACTTGAACGGTTTTAACTTCTTCAAAGATCTCCGGATCTATTTCTGTTCTATCTTTATAGACCATTGACCCTCCTCTGCATTGATGCACTGAGGCTAATGATAAATCAATTCCAACCTGAGCCGGCTTGGAATGTTCTGAAGGTATTACTATTCCTTCTGCTAATATTTGTTCTGCTGTTAATAACATATCTTCTTAATTAACTTCCATTCTATATCCAAACACGTGAGGTAAGTTTCTTGACAGACCTCTTTCATCATCAAGACCGTAACCATGGATCCAATATTCATCTTCAAGTTCAAAACCCCACATTAGATCGTCTCTATTAGAGCCTTTTTTCTTAAATAGAACCAAAGGCGTAATCGAGGCAGGATTCTTTTCTTTTAGATGCTTTACTAACGTATCCATAGTCTTACCCGAGTCATAGATATCATCTACAATATAAACATTTTTTCCTGAAATATCAAGCTCAATATCTTTTAGAAGTTGTACATCACCGGCTTTAGTTCCTTCGTAGGTTTTAGCTCTTAAGAAATCAACCTCGCAGTTAACTCTCATGTGACGGGCTAGATCTGTAAAGAACATAAATGCTCCATTTAAGACACAGATCATTACTACCGGGTGATTGGATGGGTTGTTTTTAAACGAGGCTTCAATAGCCAGAGACTCAACCCTAGTCTCAATTTGCTCTTTATGAAATAGTATTGACATATTAAAATCCTAAGTTTTTACTTCTAACATAGCCTAAATTATAACTAGTATAACTTAAAGGCATTTTCTGAATATTAAACGGTGCTTTGTGTGGGTTTGTCCCTCTCCATCCTGGACCCCATTTCTGATTTAAGTATTCAAAATTTAATTCATTTATCTTATCTAAACGTGTGTTAAGTTCTGGGGAAGTTCTTTTGGTTTGAGCTCCATGAGTATAGTATTCATCTGCTGAGCCTTCTCCGTGTAAATGTCTTTTGGTTAAGTTTACAGCTCTTTTAAAAGGTCTATTATGTATTCTCATAATATAATCAGCATCTTCACAGTACGCCGGGTATAAGTTTTCATCAAACAGTCCATGACTTTGAATTACCCAATCTTTAATTAAAAATAAATCGTAGCTTCCATCTCCAAAATCCCCTCCGTTAGGATGTACCATACCTACCTCAGGATCAGAAGCCGATTGAACCATCTCCTGTAGAAGTCCAGGTACAAAAGCAGTATCATGACTTGAGATAATCCAATAAGGAGCATTCATATAAGACTTAATAATTAAGTTCCATGCACCTGCACATCCTATGTTTGTTGGCATATGACAGACAACTATACTCTTAATATAAGGATGTGGTTGTTTTGCTAGTTTATCTAAGTCTTCAGTAAGTTCTCCTTTACCATTATTATTAAATATAACAAAAGTATCAACAGGGTAGTCAATACTGTCTACTAATCTTTCTAGCCAGTGAAATCCGTTTACTATTGCTGTTCCTATAACCGGTATCATATTCATTAACTAAAGAAAAAGATATGAAATAATCTGCTGGTATGCAAATCCCAACCAAAATAATTTACTCCTGAATGTATTAACCCTCCGTCAAAGATAACTAATCTATTAAAGATGTTACCGACTGTATCTACTTGTTCATAAGGGGAAGGATCTAAGAAAGTTTTCTGATTAAAAACATTATCTTCATCTTTTAAAGACCAATCTATTTGAGAGTTGTGATGTACCTTAGTTGCTTTATGACGGTAAAAGCTAGTTCCTCCTTCAGGCGGGGCATCAGGTGTTAGGTAGATAACAGCTGCCCATTTTTGAGAGTCACAATGAAAGACACTAGGCGTACCTCCAGGGCATGACTGAAAACGTCCGTTAATTCCGACATCGTACCACCCTGTTCCTTCTGGTGTATGGTCTTGAATTTTTTCCTGGAGAACTTCTTCAAAGCTTTCTTTTAACCCTTCGAACAGGAACTGTTTTCTAGTCCTAGAACCAACCGCTCCTTCTCCTGGAAAGAACGGCTGATTGAGTGCTAGGTCTCTAATAGCGTGAGGATCTTGGTAGAAGTTATCTACTACAAAGAACCTTTTATCTTTAGTATTATAACTGGCTTGATTTGATTTAACTATACCCCAAGCTGAGGTTGGATCTGAATCTGCGTAGTTCATTATTTAGTACGCATTATTTTTTGTCTGCGACCGTCGCTGTAATGAACAATATAAATCTTATTCGGTTCTATATAATCTACATGGCGTCCTAATAGATCGTAGTAACCAATAACAGTTACATTCTTTAAAGTTTCTCTAGTTAGTTTCTTAACCGAAGTTGTTCTCTGTCCTACACAAACGTTTAATTTCTTAAATGCCCAAGTATCAATCTGGGTGCAGGTATTATATAGCTGCGGAAGCATTATATAACGACCTGAGTCTTCAAACTCATGAGTAAGTGTTCTTTCAGAACTTTTGCTGTAGTACACTAATAGATCTTCATCAAAACTATAACCAAAGTAAAGAGCTGAATCAGAGACTTCTTTCCATTCTTTTTCAGATAATTTGTTTATGTAGTCATCTGCTTTCCAGATCTGATAGTAGTATTCTGTACATTTATCTCTTCTATCTTCAAGTTCAAATTGATAGTATTTACAGTTCTTAGCTCCTATATTGTAGCTGTATCCTAATTTACCAAAGATGGTAATGTCAACATCGATAGTAAAAACTGTGTCACATTTCTCACATTCATTAAAGACATTTAAACGGACCTCGTACTTACCCTTTTGATTAAAAGTAACTCCGGTCCATCCACCATTATTATCTAATTTATACTCTTCTTTATTTGTAAAAGAGTAAGCGGTGAATGTGTAGTACCAACATGAATCCATATGCATGTTAGTCTGAAAATAAAAATTGTTACCTTGCTGCTGAATAGTCTTGAAGGTAATTCCTGAGAAGTCACATCCTGCTTTTGCAGACAGACTTGTAAATAAAACTAATAGTATTAACGATATTTTTTTCATATTCTTAAATTTATAATTCTAAATTGTCAAATGCTGGTTCAACTTCATCATCCCAATAAAACTCATTATCCCAATCTACATCAACTGTAGTTTCAGCCTCGTACCAGGTATCAGGGCCATTGCATTGGAAGATACCAATTGGATCAAATGCTTCATCCCAGTAACGACCTTCAGCGTAAGCATACTTATCATGTTTCTGCAATTGAGCAACCATGTTTTTAATCATTGTATCAGGTGGGTACCAAGCTGATTCAAAACCTAATTTGTAGGTATGTTCATCTTCACGTTCCCAATCATCTTTTGTAATCCATTTACAACCAATTCTATCAATATTGGTTTCACCTTCAGATCCAAACTGGCCGATAAAATCCTCATCGGTAAAATCTTTGATCAATTTTTCAAACCAATCAATAGTAGATTGATCAGCGTGAAATGTAATTCTGTTTGTACAAACGTTTGCCATAGCTATTTTTTATAATTCTTCTATTCTTTTTGCTTTATCATCTACTACTAAATCAAAATGTGGTTTAGGATTTTCAGATGTGCCTGTAATCAAATCGTGGAATTTGCAACCCCATTCCTTTAATTGATTCCAAGTATACTCTGTATAATCTTTTTTAGATACAGATCCTCTAGCTGTCCAATAAACTACTTCCCATCCCTCATCATATAGCTTATTAATTTTATCTATATTTTCTTGAATGGGAATTGATAAGTCGTACCTTCTGTTATTCTGATCTTTATAATAGCAGATTGTTTCATAATATCTACCAAAACAACTTTTGGTTTACCTTCCTCTGTTAATCTTTTAGCTGAATGAAATTCCATTATATTCCTAAACTAAAAACTAAAGTTATTCCAATACCTGAGGCTAGACTTGCTGTAAAGTTCTGTCTTTTATCTACAGGTGAGTTATTGTATAGTGTGTAAGCAACTGCTGATGTTGCTACTGTAAAAATAGATGAGTATAAAATTGATTTCCACTTTGGATCATTTGGCGATGCTCCTCTAATAATTGAGTAAGAGATCATACCTGTCATTCCTCCGATTACAGATGATACCTGTCTTTGAGGTGGATAGCCGTACCAATGGTCTTTAGTCTGTGCTTGTGCTGCTAATGTAACTGTTGCTAGTATAGCGAATAGAACCTTTTTCATATATCTAAAGATACGAAAAAAGCCCCTGCAAAGCAAGGGCTCTTAGTAAAAAGTTTTTATTTTTTTTTAGTTTCCTAATCTATAGAATGTTACGTTGTAGCCTGTTCTGTAGTCACCTCTAAAAGTGATTTGAGCATCTACATTCTGTCCACCTAGCTCACGATCCATTTGAGCTTTCATATTAGCTGCCATAAAGAAACAAGCTTTATAGTCAGGTTTAGCTTTAAAGAAAACTTCTACTTTTTCAAATCCACGTGGCGGACGGCAAGGTGTTTGTGTAGCTGTTGGTCCTACAGGTCCAACCTGTCCAATGTTGATTGGTCCAGATACAGTGTTTAAAGGTGCTGGAGCGATTGATCCGTTTGAAGATAAAGCTGAACCTACAAGCTGAATATTCTTGATGGTTACTTTACGACCGTTGAAACGTGCTGGATTGTCTCCGAAAACTTCTCCTGGGATTGCCATTTGAGCTACAGCTGATCCTACAACTGCAACTGCTAATACTACTAATGTTACTAATTTTTTCATAATTGTATTTATTTTATATTATTAAATATAAGTACGGATATTAAAAATAGCTACTTTATTAGAAATTTTTTTAAGAAAAGTTCTACTATTTTAGAAACCTATGTAGAACTCTTTTTAGCTTTATTTCTTTCTCTTCTTAGACGATCCCCTTCTAGGATTGCCATATACCTGTCTATAGCTTCTCCGTCTAGGCAATGTTTACATTTTGGTGTTCTTCCGTCTTCGGTGAGTACATTTCTATAAAACTCTCCTAAGTACTTCTCTAACTTACACTCTATGCAAACTTTTTTCATTTTAACAGATAAGCCGGTATCTCCCAGTAGATCTTTCTAATCTTTGCAGCTAGTTCAGAATCGTTAGGAGTTTCTTTAATTGCTTGAATAATCTTTTCCCAGTAAACTTCCTTTATGTTATCAGCCATGATGTATGTAATTATCTAGTGCCTCGATCTGGTCATGGTATCTTGCAATCTCATCTAGTTCATGTTCGATTGCTTCGATAATATCTGAATGCTCTCCAATACCTACTGACTGGTTTAGGTAGATTTCTACATTTGCTGCATGCTTGGCAATATGCCCTTCGGCATGCTTCTTCACTGCATCAATTAATAAGTTTCTCTGATTCATTTCTTTTTCTTTTTATCGTGTTTAAAATTGATATTTCCTTTATTATCTACTGTATGCGGAAATTCATCCTGCACTCTTTTAGAGATTGGTATTGGACTTCCATCTTCATCTATTCTTACAAAGGTAAAATTAGTGTTGAGGATAGTTTCTTCGTTATCGGTATAGACATTTCTAGTTCGTGCTTCAACATAAAAGTCAGCACTTGTATTTCCTATATCTCTTACTTCAGCGTAAATTTTAACTAGGGAACCTTCCTTAGCTGGCTTCTTAAATTCACAGCGGTCGATAGCAATAGTAACCATCCTTCTGTTCCTCATTTTTTCCATAGCATAGGCGGCAATGGCTGCATCGAGCCAGGAAAGTAACTTGCCGCCAAATAAATTGCCATGAAAGCCTAAATCTGATTTTTTAACCGGATGTGTTGTTAGTAAATCCATTAAACTGCTCTCTCTTGATCGAATGCAATAATATGTTCTCTACCGGTGAAGTGGAATCCATTATCAGTACAGAAACGAATAACGTCTGGATATACTCTGATAAGTTCCTCTCTGTTATCACCCGGGGGCATTAACCAAGTCTTGTTCTTAGGAATATCTAATTTAGTTCTTAGTTCCTCAATCTCGGCCCATACTTCCGGCATTTCAACAGGATTACAAACAGGCTTCAAATGATAATCGTTATGGTAGTCGATTGTCATTCTCATTGCATCGTAATTTAATCTAAACTTCTCATGCTGGTCAATCATCTTCTGGTCAACCAATTTACCCATCGGTGTATCCACGTCAATTTTAGGGATAGAATTACTAAACTTAGGGCTAAGAGATATAAGCCCAATTGGGTAATCGGTTTTAATAAAATGAGAGCCTTCTGTTTCAATGGTTATAAATATTCCTCTTTCGTTAGCAAAATGAGTCAATTCATTAACTAAAGCCGCTTGCATGGTAGGTGAACCTCCTGTTAACATCATCTCGGTAATATCCGGACGCTTGTCATAAGCATCGATAATATCCTGGAAGCAGAATCCTCCTTTTTCTGGATGAATAGAAGTATACCAGCTATCACACCATCCACCGGCTCCAAACCAGCATCTGTGAGTACATCCGGTAGTTCTAACTACTACTGTCGGATACCCGGCTCTTGAACCTTCAGACTGTACTGCATAGTAAATCTCTGCAATAGGTAAAGTCTTATTGTAATCGGCAACCCTGCCCGGGTTATCTTTTAGCCATTGTTTTTCTGTAACCTTTGAATTCATTTTTTATCCTTTATAAATGGCTGAGTTACGTTGATTTTCCATAAACTGTACTTGAACAACTTTCACTCGACCTTCTGTTTCTGTATTAACAAACTCTTGAAGCTTGTTGTAAATATATTCAGCAAATTTCTCTGCTCCTACTGCCGGTAGTATTCTAACCTGAGCTGCTCCTGCCTGGTCCATTAACTTAAAGGACTCAATAAAAGGATCATCCTCGGCAATAATCATGGTATGGTCAAACATATAGTCCATCCATTCTTTAGCACTCATATTATCAATCTGGGTCTTAGCTCTTTTCATTCCACCAAAGTCCCATACCCAGTTTCTTTCGTCTAAGTCTCCTTCAAACCAAACTTTGAAAGACACTCCATAACCGTGAACGTACTTGCAGTGAGTAGTCTCTGCTTTCCATTGACGAAATACACAGCTGAATCCATCAAATACTTTTGTTGATTGAAACTTACCCATAGATTGCTTTTATTTCTGCTTCTGATTTAACTCCGACAAAGCGGCTAATTTCCTTACCCTGCTCATCTGTTAGTACAGTAGTTGGGATACTTTTAACCGTATATGCTGCAGCTACTTGAGGTGCATTATCAACGTTAATTTTTTCTACCGGAATACCGGAATCGGCAATTCTTTGCATTACCGGGCCAAACTGCCGGCAAGGTCCGCACCAGGGTGCACTAAAATATATAAATTTTTTCATACTAATTCTTCAATTACTCCTACTACTTCACTTAAGATAAGAACGATTGCGGCTGTTTCCAAGCTGAATGGAATAAAAAAGTAACCTGCAATTCTTATGGCTGATTTAGCAAAACTAACCAGCTGATGTTTTTTTGGATCTGGATGTTTCATATTTCTAATAATTCTATTTCTTTATGGTACCGCTGTAAAACGGTTGTGTTTTCTTTCTGTAATTTCTTGGCCAGATCCCAATCATGGGTCCAGGAAGGAGAGCCTTTTACCAGACCGGCAAAGGCTTCTCCCTGTTTGTTGACCACAATGTAGTACTTAACCTGCATGTGAGGTTAATACTTCTTGAACGTGACTGACCACAGTCTCCCATTGTACCGGGCCATTCTCATCAGCATACTCAACCGGATCTTTACGTCCTAGTTTTAAGAATGCTTCCACTCTTTCTACTGAAGAGGCTGATTTGTAATCTGAATACCAACTAGATTTAATCTGAATAGGTTTATAAGAGGTATTAGTCTTCTTGTAAACTTCATCAAAGTCAATATTCAAACTGTCACAGGCTTTAACCCCGTCTTCTAAGATAGTGAATTTATCACCATCCAGATAAGGAGTATAATGAGTGACACGATCAGAATCCCAGTTACCGCTAATAAAAGCTTGGTAGTCCAGATCCCTAAACTCCTGGCGACAGTCAGGGTAGATGGCATGATCGCCTGAATGGATTCCCATAGCGATCTTAACTTCTGTATTCTTTTCATTTGCAATAGATAATGCTACTGATTGAATGATGGAACTAAAGATCTTATTTCTGTTAGGAACCACAGTAGCTTTCATATTGTCCTCAGCATAGTGACCTTCAGGAACATCATCCCCTCCTGATACTAGGGCAGAGTTTAGCAACTCAGTCAAGCCGTCTAATTTAATAACCTGGTAAGTTACTTTAGGGTAACCTAATGGTGTAATCTGGTGATTAAGATAGGTAACCAGGGACTGAGCTCGTTCAAGTTCTACTCGGTGCTTTTGACCGTAATCAAAGGATAGTGCTGTTACTTCGTAGCCATCGGCAAGTAGACGAAGCAGCAAGGTGGAGCTATCCATTCCTCCACTTAAAGATAATACTGCTTGTTTCATTTTTGTTTATATATAAAATACGATAATTTTTCTAAGTCTTCAACTTCTATGAAGTGTTTATTTTCCCAGATCTGAACCAGGATCTTTCCTAAGTCTCTTTCTTGACTGGTTAAGGTTGCGTCTTTATCAAGAACGTTCTTAAGGTAGTCAATTATCATCTGCTGGTTTTTCATCTTTTGCATAGTAGTGGTTAAGAACTGTAAATAGACATACACAAACTCCTAGTTCAATAGAACCTATAAGAAGATTACTTACCATCATGTCTAAGGACATTGCTAAAAATAGGCCAATCATGACCATTAGTATATTAAGATTACTTTGACTCATATTGCTAAATTTACGAATTTTTCTTTTTGCGTGCAACTTTTTTCTTAGGAGCTTTCATATATTCTTTCCATTCATCTGAATATTTATGCTCGACCTTAATCGGGTTATGAGGGTTTTTATCTGTATCGAAAGTCCAAATAGACTCTCCATCCTCGTTTTTATAAACGCGTTTTACAATCATACCTTAAAGATATGAACTAAAAAGTAAAAAAGCAAGATTTAGGTGTATTTAATGACTAGATCGTCATCATCGTCTTTATTGTACTTAGTGAGTATGTTACTTAGATTGGCAATTGCTTTATCTAAAACCTGCAACTCTTTATTTTTTTTCCAAGATGAAAAATTGGGATTTTTAATTAAATCACTTTTTCTTTCTTGAAGAGCTTTTATTTTGTTCTCAATCGCTATTCTTTCATCAGTATCAATTTTACCATCTCTATCGGTATCGTAAGTGTCTAGGAGTTCTTTTTCTTCGTCTACTATTTCCCAATCTTTAGTTTCGTTACTAGATCCGGAGACGTAAATTTCATAAGGTTCTTCTGGTAAATCTTGCAGGCTTGCTTCTTCAAAATCAGAAGTATCTTCATAGAACTGCTGAATCTCTTCTTCAGAGAATTCCTCCATTGTATAGTCTTTCGGCTCTTCTTCTTTTTTATAAGCTTGTTTGAAAGCAAAGTTAGCTACTACTACCAAAGAGATTGCCAGAGGATCAAAAACAAATATAATAATTAAAAGTAAAATGTTAATGATCTCATCCATCGGCTTTCCTGTAAGACCGGATAGATATTTTAACGGTCCTAATTCTGAGGCTAGGTCTGAATTGGATTGAACTTCTACAATTCGGGTTTCTAATTTAATGATTGTGTCGTTGAACGATTGTATTTTCTGTGTTAGTTTTTCGTCTTTTACGATTGCTGTTTCGAGTTGTCTTTCAAAAGCCTTTCTATTAGCAGAAGAAGAGTAAGTAATAACCCTACCGGCAGTATCGACATAAGACTGTGTATTATTTCCAAGAGCATTTCTTAGTGATGATATATTTTTTGTTATTGCTTGTTTTTCGGTGTCGTATTGAGCTTTAATTTTTTGATAAGATACTTTTTTAGTTTCAAGTAATTCTACCTGTTTATCTACTACCCCGGCTTTAGTTGCCGTTTCCTGATATGCTGAGGATAAGAATCCGTAGATACCTGCCGAAGTTATACCTATTAATATAATGGTAGCAAGTGTTAGATAGGCTCTCAGCAATTTATTCATTGTCTTCCAGTATTGATGTAGCAAGGAAGCGATTACCAGCTTAGCTACTTCTAAAGATCCAGCCATAATAATGACAGCAAATGCTGCACCGGCAAACAATTTTGATAATCCTGTTACTGAATAATAAGCAGCTGATCCTGAAACGGATAATGCGGTTACTGCTATTAAGAACGGAAAGAGTCCTTTAGATAGTTTTCTCAACATACACTAAATGTATGATAATAAATAGTTGAAAGCAACTTCTTTCTTTAAAATTTCATAGTTTCTACCATGAGTGCTAAGAACCATTCGATGTACTTTTTAATCTTTTTCAGTCGCATATTTAACTCCCATTATTGTTCCTACTATTGAAAATGAATTGGTTAGTAGTATACCAAATAAATTAGACCAAGTTGATTCTAATATAGGATTCTCTTGACCTGTTATTAATGTATAAGCAAATAAAGCTGTAGTTATTACTCCTACTCCCATTATAACTATTAATGCTATTTTAACTATCCTTCCTACAAGTTCAAACTGTGTTTTTTTCTGGAGAGTTTCTAAATCACTTATTGCATTATCTCTAAGTTTTTCTGCTTCCGCTTTAGCTTGTTCTGCTTCTTCTTTTCTTCTCTCAGTTTCTTCTAAAGCAACTTTAAGATCAAACATTAACTTATTATTTTTAGCAGCTGCTGTTTCCAATTGTTTGTTTTGCTGCTGAACCTGTTTAGTAACTTCTAAACGTTTTCTACGAGTTTCAATATCTTTTTGTTTACATAACTTAAGGTATTCCTCAAATTCCTTATCACCTTTTGGGGCTTTAAGAATTTTAAGAAAATTACCTTCTACGTAGATTTTTTTACTTTTAGCAACTTCTAGTAGAACATTTCTAGTATGTTCTGTTATTTCAACCATTTATAATAATAAAAGAGGTATTAAATCTTCTAAAACTTCTCCAGTTTCAGCTAAATCACTAGTTACCTCTACAACTGTGTCTGTGTCTTCTGATGCTGCAACTTCGTCGTCACCTATATTATTTTGCATTTTATCAAAATAACTTTTTATCTTTTTTCCTCTACTAATAACACCATATATATTTTTAGCTTCTTTTACTTCTTTTAAGATTGAAGGTTGGTGAGCTTGAGGCTGCCATTCTTTAACCTTAGAATGGAGTTCTTTTAATTCTGGGACATCGCTAGGCATATACCCATCGTTATTAATAATTACTTCTGGAATGTCACTCATTAGATCTTAGGTTTTAAATTATCTATAAATTTTAAATGGAGCTGTTTTTGATTTATAAGCATCATAGTCTTCCATAAATTCCTCTAAGCGAGGTTCAATATCATCAGACTTTATAATCCAAAATTGGGCTCCTACTTTTTTAGCTCTTTCTATTTCTTCATCATCTTCTGAAGAGGAAATGATACCAATAACTACTCCATCTCCGTATTCGTAGTTAATTTTTCTGATCATTTCAATTCCATCAAAAGAAGAACCAATTATATTTAAATCTACAAATACACATTCAGGTCTTTCGTGGTCTGGGTCATCTGGGAACCATTTTTTGAACATCTTATTAGCTTCATCAGAACTATCTAAAGCTTCAAATGATAAAGCCATATCCAAAATTGAACATGCATCTTCAAATACTAGATGAAATAGGTTTTCATCATCTATCAACATTAATGTACTAATCATTACAGGTCTGTGTTTATTATAATTTTTGTTCCTTGTTTTTGTTTTTCAGCCCAAATCCCGTAACCATGTTCTTTTAAGATTGAGATACTAATATTTAATCCTAAACCAGTACCTTGTTCTTTCTGTCCCTCTTTTCTAACATAAGGTTTACTAAGTTCTCTAAATTCTTCTCCTGTTAAACCTCTACCGTTATCTTCTATACATATAACCTTTCCAATGGGTGTTATATTTTCTAAATAAATTTTTACCCATTTAGTTTTAGAATCATTATATTTTAATCCATTTCTAATAAAATTATCTATTGCTGTACAAAATAAAGGTTCATTTATTTTTACATCTTTAGGTAAATTATCATCTAATAGTACTTGATGATTGTAAGCTGTTAATTTCAAATAATCTTCTAATACTTCTTTTACATTACATTTAGTCTTAGACATTTGAGCATTTGTCTTAAATAAGTTAGTAAACTCATATACTCCTGAGTATACCTTTCTGGCATGATGTAACCCGTCTTCTATTAGTTTTAATGGAGAAGTTATTTTAAGCTCTTTAATTTGCTCCTCTGTTAATCTTCTTTTTAATGATTTAATACCTCTAGGAATATAAGTGTTAATTCCTGAATGCATGTCGTGTCTAATAATTTTAGCAGCATGTTCTAGATATACATTCTTTTTAGATAAATCATCAGTAACTTTTTTCTTATTTTGTAAAAATTCTACTACAACTTTACCAAAAGGAGGCATAAAGAATACAACACACCCCCAACCAAATTTAGCTAATTCTAAAGAGGGTTCACATAACCCAAATACAATACAAGTTTGTACTGTAAAGAATGTCATCATAATAAACCCAGCTACCCCTAGGGATATTTTAGCATTTAATGATATCCCATTAAACGCACTCATGTTTTAAAGTTCTGATTTTTTAAATCCGCATTTAGCAAAAAACCATTTGCTAGGACAAAAGCCTGTCCATACTCCTACATTTAACATAAATGTTACAAATACTACTACTTCCCAAGATCCTAACAAATACCCAGTTAAGAGTACTAAAGACATTAGTAAGTATACCATTCTTGTATCTGTGATAGTTTTTAATAAATTTTTCATGATCTAAATCCTTTATGTTTGTCAATCTTATCTAAAATATAGTTAACTTCTTTTTTATTTAAAAACCCTGCCATTGAAGCATTTTTAAGAGCTGAAATCAGTTGAAAGATCATAAAAGGAATCGTTATTGTTTCTGAAAGCCATCCAGTACCTGGGAAGCCTTTTTCTATCATCAGAATAACTGTGAGAAGTATAGTCCAGTAAACGGTTGTTTTTAGTACTTTGATTGCTTTATAAGTCCTAAATCCCTCTCTTTTAATTCCGGCGATAATGCCAAAAAATCCGTCAACAAAAACCAAAGCTATAATCGCCAGATACTGCTCGGCATTGTCCATAGTTAGTTGTAGGAA
>Ga0181592_10002834_pt1 | contig 14327 bp, 19 predicted proteins | sample 071ome_20_FD_133755 | JGI IMG/M metagenome (GOLD analysis project Ga0181592, IMG submission 133755) | Coastal salt marsh microbial communities from the Groves Creek Marsh, Skidaway Island, Georgia - 071412BT metaG (megahit assembly) | ecosystem: Environmental > Aquatic > Marine > Intertidal...
ATCTCTGTTCTTGAAGACAGGGTAAAAGAACTGCAAGATAAATTCTTTGGAGAAGAAGTAGAAAACTTACAAGCATAAAGGAACCACATTATGGACGATAAAATTATTAATCTTTTTTCTGTTGTCAATGATAAGAAAGAAGACCAGGATAAAGCAATAAAAGAATCTGTATCAGAAGCATTTGAGAAAGCAATTGAACAAGACCTAACTGATGTTATGATTATGGGGTTCAGAGAAAACGGAGAGATGGTGTTAAGTTTTGCTTGTGATTCTGCACCTGAAATGATTTTTATGTTAGAACTTGTGAAGAGGGAAATCTTAGATGGTGCAAGAAAGACAGACTAAGACTGTGTATTATGAAACAGCAACAGACATTCGCATCATAGAAGATGTTACTAATGCTGATGATTTCATACAAGAAAGAGGTATCCTTGCAAGAGCAATGGGATATGAAACCATTACTAATAAAAATAAAAGCCTAGACATTTACGATGAAGGTGTTCTTATTGGAACATACTTCCACGATAAGCACATGAATTGAAGGAGTTACGAATGGAACTTAAAGAATACGGTGAACTAGCAATGAAGACTGCAATCTTTCCAAAGCGTGATGGATATGCTTATACTGCTCTTGGTTTGGCAGGTGAGGCAGGTGAGATTGCAAACAAGGTTAAGAAGTTTATTCGTGATGGATACGATGAAGAAGAACTTCAAATCAAACTTAATGATATTGCAGATGAACTAGGAGATGTGCTATGGTATGTTGCTGCAGTTGCTCATGTAATTGGAACTGACCTAGAAAGTGTAGCAAAAAATAATCTATACAAACTTGCTGAACGACAACGCAAGGGAACATTACAAGGCTCTGGAGATAAGCGTTAATGATGACTGATAGAAAGCCATCCTCTATTGAGGTACGAAGAGAAGCCTGTGACTGTGGCTCTTCAGATGGAAGAGTTGTATTTGCAGATGGACACAAGCATTGCTTTGTATGTAATAAACATTGGAAGGCTAATGCAGAAGAAGCAACAACACAAGCGAGACAGACTGTGATACCTGTACAAAAAACATATAGTCCTATGACTGAACGTGGAGAGTTTAATGCTCTACATGATAGACGCATCAAAAAAGAAACCTGTGAGTTCTTTGGTGTTAAGTCTATCACTAATTCAGATGGTACTATTCATTCACATATCTATCCTTACTATGACAATGATAAATCTCTTGTCGCAAACAAGATACGAACAGTCGAAAACAAATCATTTCGGTGTGAAGGTAGTCTTGCAGATGCCTCAATGTTTGGTCAGCATAAGTTTAGCGGTGGTGGAAAGTATCTTACAATCTGTGAAGGTGAGATTGATGCGATGTCTGCCTATGAATTGTTGGGTTCTAAGTGGCCTGTAGTCTCTGTAAGAGCAGGTGCGCAGGGTGCAATCAAAGACATCAAAGCAAACTATGAATACATTGATTCGTTTGAGACTATCATTATTTGTTTTGATAATGACGAACCTGGTATGGATGCTGCAAACAAAGTTGCACAAGTCTTTGAACCTTTGAAGTGTAAGATTATGAATCTTAACTTGAAGGATGCAAACGAATATCTACAACAGAACAAGCGTGAAGAATTTACTCGTGCCTTCTGGAGTGCTACACCTTACACACCTGCAGGTATCATTCGACTTTGTGATTATGTAGATGAACTTTATGAAGAAGACGAACAAGATACAGTACCGTATCCATTTGCAGGATTGAATGAGAAACTATATGGTATGCGAACTGGTGAACTTGTTACCATTACTGCAGGTACTGGCGCAGGTAAGACATCTCTGATGTATGAACTTGAGTATCATATGCTGAAGAATACTACATCAAACATCGGCATCATACATCTTGAAGAGAACAAGAAACAGACTATGTTTCATTTGATGTCTATTCCTGCAAACAAACGCCTCTTCATTAAAGAAGAAAGAAAAGGAATTACTAGAGAAGAACTTCGCAAGTATGAAGAAGATACAATTCGTGACCCAAGGTTGATTGCCTTCAATCACTTCGGTTCCATCACTACTGAAGAGATACTATCTCGTGTTCGATACATGGTAAAGGCAATGGACTGTAAGTTTATTATCATTGACCATCTATCTATTCTTGTATCAGGTCTTGACGATGGTGATGAACGCCGTAACATTGATATGCTTATGACTAAGTTGCGTAGTCTGGTAGAAGAAACCCAATGTGGTATGCTTCTTGTGTCACACCTACGCCGTGGTACAGGTGACAACGGACATGAACAAGGCAAAGAAATCTCTCTGTCTATGCTTCGTGGCTCTCATAGTATTGCGCAGTTGTCTGATGGTGTTATTGCTCTTGAACGTGACCAGCAAGCCAAAGACCCTGTACAGGCCAATACAACGACTGTGAGGGTGCTGAAGAACCGCTATGCAGGTGAGACAGGTATTGCTACCTATCTGCTCTATGACAAAGACACAGGGCGTATGGCAGAGATTGATGACCCATTCAAAGAGGAAGATAATTCTGACATAGAAGATTATCTTTAGGGTTGACATAACAAACTGAACAGAGTATAATTACCACCATGAAAAAAGTTGCGTTAGATATTGAAACAGATGACATCAACGCCACGGTGATACATTGTATCTGTGGTAAGGATGTTGATACTGGTGAAACTTATGAATGGTATGGTTCTTCCATATCTGAGTTTCCTGCTTGGTCAAATCAAGTTGACTTGTTTATTATGCACAATGGTGTATCGTTTGATGCACCTGTGCTGAACAGGTTGACAGGTAGTAATATTAAACTTAATCAGATTCGTGACACTCTTATTCTATCACAGATTGCTGACCCTATGCTTGAAGGTGGTCACAGTCTAAAGGCTTGGGGTGAACGTCTTTGCAATTATAAATTGGACTTTCATGATTTTGAAAGGTTCACTGAAGAAATGTTAAAGTATTGCCATCAGGATGTGGATGTAACTGTGCAGTTGTACAAACATCTTCTTCCTACATTGCAAAACTTTACAGCAAAGTCTATCGAACTCGAACATCAGGTTCGTGCAATCATAGACAAACAAGAAAAAAATGGTTTCAGTCTTGATATACCGAAGGCTTCTATTCTTGTTGCTCGTTTATCTGAAGAAGCAGCATCCATCGAAGAAGAGATGCAATCAATCTTTCCACCAATAGTGGAAGAGAGATACTCAGAGAAGACAGGCAACAGACTTAAAGATAAGATTGAAGTCTTTAATCCAGGCTCTCGACAGCAGATTGCCAAACGTCTGCAGGAGAAGGGCTGGACACCTGAAAAGTTTACACCTACTGGTCACCCCATCGTAGATGAAGGTACATTAAAGGGTGTTGATATGCCAGAAGCACAGAAGATTGCAAGATACTTGCTTCTACAAAAGCGTGTCTCTCAGGTACAATCATGGCTGGATGTAGTCCAAGATGATGGTAAGGTTCATGGGCGTGTGATGACCTTGAAAGCCATTACAGGACGCATGGCGCATCACGGACCTAACATGGCACAGATACCTGCCGTCTACTCTCCCTACGGCAAAGAGTGCAGAGAGGTGTGGGTTCCTTCGTCACCCTCGTACAAACTGCTAGGCTGTGATGCGTCTTCTCTTGAACTTAGATGTCTTGCTCATTACATGAATGATACAGACTTTACTAATGAGGTTGTGGATGGTGACATCCATACAGCAAACCAAAACAATGCAGGTCTTGAAACTCGTGACCAAGCAAAGACATTTATTTATGCTTTGATTTATGGTGCTGGTCCTGCTAAGATTGGTACTATCGTAGGTGGTGGAGCATCTGCAGGTAAGAAGGTAATGGAAAGGTTTATGTCAAATATGCCAGCCCTTAAACGCCTTCGCACATCTGTTGACAGAGCCGCACAGACAGGAACAATTCGTGGTCTTGATGGTAGACGATTAAAGGTAAGACAACAACACGCAGCAATGAACTTATTGTTGCAAGGTGCAGGTGCTATCATCTGTAAGACCTGGCTAAAGAATATTATTAAATCTGCTAATAAGTTTGATTACAAACTTGTTGCAAGTATTCATGACGAATATCAGTTTGAAGTAAGAGAAGACCAAGCAGAAGACTTTGGTAAGATGACAAAGGATGCAATGAAAATGACAGAAGCAGAATTAAAAGTGAACTGTCCATTGGATAGTGAATATAAAATCGGAAACAATTGGGCGGAGACACACTAATGGAAAACCTAGAACCACAAAAGGAAGACCGTAAGAAGTTTGACCTTGACCTAGAATATGGAAAGGTTAGAGAGAAACTTGTTGCAGATATGTTGCAAGATAAAAAGATTGAAGTCAAGTCTGAACGTGGAATGTGGATGAGAACAGGAAACATTGCCATTGAATATGAAAGTTATGGTAAGCCATCTGGAATTGCTGCAACCGAATCAGATTACTGGTTTCATAATCTTTGTATTGGAGATGAGGTGTTTGCTACTCTTGTCTTTGATACAAAGAACTTAAAAAGAATTATTGATAAACTAGATTATAAAAGGAGTGTGAATGGTGGTGACCACAACGCATCTAAAATGTACCTTCTAAACTTACAAAAACTTTTTTCTTCAGATGTTATAAAATCTTTTCAAGAAAGTGCTTGACATCTGAAATTGAATATGCGATAATACACAACAATCGAAAAAGCGGTCATTGAACCGCACTAAAATAGGAGATGAAAATAATGAGTGTAATTTCTGGTAAAGCATATTGGGCTTCAGTAGTTAATCCTAATACTACCTTTGAACCTGTATGGTCTATTGATGTTTCTCTTGATGACAAGAACAAAGCCATCGTAGAGCAAGACGGACTGAAGGTTAAGAACAAAGGTGACGAGCGTGGTGACTTCGTTACCATCAAACGTAAAGTAGAGGGTAAGAATGGTGCTAATCAACCGCCTGTTGTTATGGATGCGCATAAGCGTCCTCTCCCAGAAGGTGTCTTAGTAGGTAATGGTTCTGATGTCAATGTTCAGTACAAGCCATATGAGTGGACTTGGAAAGGTAATGCAGGCATTGGTGCTGACCTTCGTAAGATTCAAGTTGTTAACCTTGTTCCTTATGAAGAAGAAGACGATGAGTTGGATGTAATTCCTTCGGGTTATTCAGCAGTTGAACAATTGGAAGATGACATTCCATTTGGTAACTAAATAATAACAAGGGTGCTACATGTGTTGGATATGGTAGCGGACTGGCTAGTGTCGGGTGGGTACGCCAGGTTATATAAAGGAAAACTATGACAGATTATAATCGTATTATTAGTGACATAGAAAAGAAAATGGCATGGAAGGATGTTGACTGGATGGATGATAAACAAACTAACATGGTTAACCACCCACCACATTACAACCAATCTGGCATTGAATGTATTGATGCGATTGAGGCTGCACTTGGTATTGATGGATTTAAATATTATCTCCAAGGAAACATTATGAAATACCTTTGGCGTTATCGTTACAAGAATGGTGTTGAAGATTTAAAGAAAGCACAATGGTATTTAAATAAACTAATAAATGTAAAGGAAAAGTAATGGCAAATATTGATACGCTTATTCAAGATATATACAAGACGTTAGAGCAGGGTATCAATACTGGTTCTGTTCAGAACAGAGATGCCTTACAAAAATGTGCATCTGATATGTATCATTCTATTCGCAGGACACTAGAAGAAGGACAAAGAGAATCTTCTAGTAGTCTTCGTATGTCACAGATAGGAAAACCTACCAGACAGATTTGGTATGACTTAAAGAAAACAAAGAAGCGTGACCTTGACGGACAGACAAAGTTAAAGTTTTTGTTTGGTGATATGTTAGAATCATTGCTTATTCTTTTGGCTACTGTCTCTGGACATGAAGTAACAGAAGAACAACAAGAGGTTGAAGTAAATGGAATTAAAGGACATAAAGATTGTCGTATTGATGGGGTACTTGTAGATGTCAAGTCAGCATCGTCCTATGCTTTTAAGAAATTTAAAGACGGAACGCTGTCTCTTGATGACCCCTTTGGTTATATTGCTCAAATCTCTGGTTATGCTGAAGCAGGTCAAGACAAAGAGGCAGCCTTCTTCGCAATCGACAAGTCATCCGCAGAGTTGGCGTTGCTTAAAGTAGAAGACATTGATATGATAAATGCCTCAGACCGTATCAATGAATTAAAAGAAGTAGCAACTAAAGATACACCGCCGCCTCGTTGTTATGGTGACGAAGCAGATGGCAAGTCAGGCAATCGTAAACTTGTTATTGGTTGTGTGTTCTGTCCTTATAAAGAAACTTGTTGGGCAGATGCAAACGGTGGGCAAGGTCTTCGTGCCTTCAAATATTCTAACGGTGTTAGATACTTGACAGTCACTGCTAAGACACCTGACGTAGAAGAAATTGCCGTATGAGAAAAGCAACAAAGCGGCAACGCAAATCGGGTAAGGCTCATTCCTTTCGTAGCAATTCAGAATACAATTGCTCCGTTCTCCTTTCAAAGAAAAAGATTGAATATCTTTACGAGCCTTATCCGATTCCTTACGAGTGGTCAGAGAGTAAAAAATACTTTCCAGATTTTATTCTACCAAATGGTATTATACTTGAGGTCAAGGGAAGGTTTATGCTTGAAGATAGAAAGAAACATCTATTCCTTCGTGACCAACATCCCGATAAAGATATTCGATTTGTGTTTGATAACCCATACCGCAAACTATACAAGGGCGGTAAAATGACATACGCAGATTGGTGTGAGAAGTATAAATTTAAATACTGTAAACTTAATGATGGTATACCTGAAGATTGGTTGGAACAATGATGGAAGATGATAGAATTATCTTCTCTGAACAAATTACTACAAGTGTTTCTAGGCCAGAGAAAACATTGTTTCTTGCAGTTTTACTTCAAGCATTACTTGATGCTACTAAGCCTGAGTATGAAGGCGAACCTGAACACGCTGTTATGGAAAGAGACAGAGCCAAGGCTTGGTTCTTTGCTTCCATTGGTGTGACTGCTGAAGATTTTAATGAGGTATGTGATAATGCTGGTATAAATCCTGCATATATGAGAAGGTTTGCATACAAGGTTTTGAAGTCTGGTGAGGTTGACTTCGTAAGAAAAAGAATAAATGCTATTTTAGGTCACTAATATTATTGCAATCCGTTTTTAATTGTGTTATCATTAGAGCTTGTCACTTTGAAAATGGAGAGAGGAAAGACATGAACAATTATTTACCAACAGACTACCAAAATTTTATTGCTCTATCACGATATGCACGTTGGAAAGAGGATGAGCAGCGCCGCGAAACATGGTCAGAAACTGTCGCAAGATACTTTGATTATATTGAGAAGCACCTTGGTCAGGAACATTCTTACGCTTTACCTGAAGACCTACGTGCAGAACTTGAAGAGGCTGTACTAAACCAAGACATTATGCCAAGCATGAGAGCATTGATGACAAGTGGTCCTGCGCTTGACCGTTGTCATGTTGGTGGATATAACTGTTCCTATCTTCCTGTTGATAATCCTCGCTCATTTGACGAGACTATGTATATTCTTATGTGTGGTACAGGTGTTGGCTTCTCTGTTGAAAGACATCATGTAGAGAAACTACCTGTCGTTAACGAAGAGTTTCATGAAACAGATACAGTAATCAAAGTTGGTGACAGCCGTCCAGGTTGGGCAAAGTCTTTGAAGGAACTTATCTTCATGCTTTATTCTGGACAGATTCCTAAGTTTGATGTGAGCGAGGTGCGTCCTGCAGGTGCAAGGCTGAAGACATTTGGTGGACGTGCTTCTGGTCCTGCTCCTCTTCTTGAGTTGTTTGATTTCTGTATTGAGAAATTCAAAGGAGCAAAAGGACGCAGGCTCTATCCAATTGAATGTCACGACATCATGTGTAAGATTGGTGAGGTTGTGGTTGTAGGTGGTGTACGCCGTTCTGCTCTCATTAGTTTGTCAAATCTTAACGATGACCAGATGGCACATGCTAAGTCAGGACAATGGTGGGAAAATGAAGGGCAACGTGCGCTTGCAAACAACAGCGTTGCCTACAAAGAGAAGCCACAAATGGGTACATTCATGCGTGAATGGTTGTCGCTGTACGAATCTAAGTCAGGTGAGCGTGGTATCTTCAACCGTGCTTCTTCTAAAAAGCAAGCAGCAAAGAATGGTAGACGTGAATCTGAACATGACTTTGGTTGTAATCCTTGTTCTGAAATTATCCTACGTCCTTATCAATTCTGTAATCTTTCAGAGGTTGTTGTGCGTTCATCAGATACACACAAAACACTTGCAGAAAAAGTTAGGCTTGCTACAATTCTTGGAACATTCCAATCCACTCTTACAAACTTTAAGTATCTTCGTAAGGTTTGGAAGAACAATACAGAAGAGGAAAGATTGTTGGGTGTCTCTCTAACAGGTATCATGGATAACAAACTTACATCAGGTAACTCACCTGAATATGGTATGAATATCGGTGCTTTGTTACAAGACTTAAAAGAAACTGCAGTATATACTAACAAAGTTATGGCAGGACAGTTGGGTATAGCACAATCAGCCGCTATTACTTGCGTTAAACCTAGTGGCACTGTTTCACAGCTTGTTGATAGTGCTTCTGGTATTCATGCTCGACATAACCCATACTATATTCGTACTGTTCGTGGTGACAACAAAGACCCTCTTACACAGTTCCTTATTTCAGAAGGTATTCCGAATGAACCAGACGTAATGAAGCCTGACAGCACAACTGTTTTTAGCTTTCCAATGAAGTCACCTCATGGTGCGGTAACACGTACAGATATGACAGCAATTGAACAGCTTGAGTTGTGGCTTGTATATCAGCAAAACTGGTGTGAACACAAACCATCTGTTACCATCTCTGTTAAAGAAGAAGAGTGGATGGAAGTTGGTTCATGGGTCTACGAACACTTCGATGAAATTAGTGGTATTAGTTTCCTTCCTTTCAGTGAGCATACATACAAGCAAGCACCTTATCAAGATTGTACAGTTGAAGAGTATGGTGCTATGTTAGAGAAAATGCCTAAGTCAATTGATTGGTCAAGGTTGCAAGACTTTGAGAAGGAAGACACAACATCAGGTGGACGTGAGTTGGCTTGCACGGCTGGAGTTTGCGAGGTGGTTGACTTGAACGCAGCCTAATGGTTCATATATTGTACATAAACGCTGTTATTGTACATTTTATGAAACAAACTTTTAGATATGCGTTGTAGCACATAAATATTAGGTATGCGTTACAGCGCATATTCATCCCGATAGGGTTGAATAGTTTAATATCAATACTATATCGGTATTAATAGTACCGATAGGGTTGATAAAATAAAGAAAGGATTGACAGTGACAGGCATAATTAATATAGAAGATTACATTGAACATGAAGATGGCAGCGCCACTATCACGTTTGAATGTGATTTAAAAACAAGGGAACTTCTTACTGGGCTTGGTCTTATTTCCCTTCTTGAGAAAGCAATAAACGAAGAAGACGATTATAAAATATCTGATGGAGAAAAAAATGAAGATTAAATTTGACGCATATACAAAGGACGTAAATGCTGCAGCATCAGCGTTTAGTTCGTTGTATAACTACAGCCCAGACCTTACACTTACAAAGAACGCATGGCATGAAGGCGTTATCAATATCCACGGCGAGATTGATTCAAGCCACTTGGTTATCCTAGAGAAGGCACTGCCTGATGGCACGTTCAACGAAGACACAGATAAACTCTAAATTAATATGGAAGCAGGGTGATGGTTGGATACAATTCAACCCACCCCGAAACCATCCATCCTATGAAGAATGGAAAAAGTTAAAGGATAAACAAAATGAAAAGTCAGATAATTAAAACATTACGTAGCCACGCTATTTCACATATTGAAAAACACCGCATGAATGTAGAGGTTTATCTTCGTCATCCTGTAGGTGTTGGCGAACATAGTGACATCATGGATACTATCGAAAAAGAACTAGATGAGATGGCTAAGTATGAAGACCAATTAGAAATCCTTGATAAATACTTTGTTGAATGATGTCTCAGTTAGAACTATTCTATATACCAGAACCTGAGTGTGAAGACGGTATAGTATGTAGAGATTGTAATGTAAAAAAACCAAGAGAATCTTTTAGGCTTTACCGAAGAGCCACTGGAGACAGAGATTGTAGAAGCACTTCCTGCAAATCATGTCAAAAGAAACATAATCAAATTGTAAATAGAATAAGAAAGACTGCACCACCTATGCCTAAGAACTGTGAGTGTTGCGGTAAAGAACAGGAAAGACTTGTACTTGACCATTGCCATACCAAAGAACAATTTAGGGGATGGCTTTGTTCCCCTTGCAATCTTGCTTTAGGCACTCTTGGCGATAACATAGATAGAGTTCAACAAGCATTAAATTATTTAAAAAATAATGCTTGACTTACAGATTAATATGTTATATAATATTCACTCGTTACAAATGAATAGGAATTTTTTTAATGTTTTTACCTAAACAACATACAATTTATATTGGTTATGACGAGAGGGAAAGAGATGCTTATGAGGTTCTTCGGTACTCAATTCTTAAATACAATAAAGAATACAATATCATTCCTCTCGTTCAATCAGGTTTACGTAGAGCAGGCTTGTATCGCAGGGCTGCTAGGATTGATAGTATTGATGGCAACCGTGTAATGGTTGATGAAACTGATGGGCGACCATTCAGTACACAATTTACTTTTACACGCTTTCTTATTCCTGCACTAAACCAGTATGATGGCTGGGCTTTGTTTATGGATTCAGATATGATGCTACGAACAGATATTGGTGAACTGTTCGATAGATATACTCGTAATCCTGAGTTCGCTATTCAATGTGTGAAGCATAATTATACACCAAACAAAACAACTAAGATGGATGGACAGGTACAGCAAACATACAACAGAAAGAACTGGTCTAGTTTTATGTTGTGGAATTGTTCTCATGCCGCTAACCTTCGCCTTACTGTAGACGATGCCAACGTAAAGACAGGCTCTTGGCTACATGGATTGTCATGGCTTGAAGACGATGAGATTGGACACATTGACGAAGAGTGGAACTGGTTGGATGATTGGTCACCTGAACATTTAAATCCAAAGAATGTTCACTTTACTACTGGCGGTCCTTGGTTTAAACAATGGGAACCTAAACGTCAATCTGATATTGCCTATGCAGGTGAATGGGAATCAATGCGTAGTCAACTTATTTCTGAAAAGATGATTGGAGATGTAATTTAATGTATACTTTTGTAACATCATTTAGTGAATCAGGCTACCATGAGTACGCTAAAAACATGCTACAAAGTGTGGTAGATAAGTGGAACCCTAAACATTTTAAGTTAGTTGCTTACTATCATGACTTTGATATTGACAAGGAAGATGCACCGAAGTCAGACGCTATTGAGTATCGCAATCTAAACGATGTTTCAGAGATGCTGGAGTACCGTGAACGAATGAAGGTACATGATGGTACTGAGGGCGGTAAGATGCCATACAACTGGCGTTTAGATGCCATTAAATGGTGTCACAAAGTATATGCTATGACTGAACTAGCATTTGAAATGATGGATAACGACATCGAAGACAACTGGATGATATGGCTTGATGCCGATACTGTCACCACTAAACGTCTTGATGTCAAGCAAGTTAAACGATGGTTACCAGATAAGGCAGACCTTGTACATTTAGGAAGGAAAGACGTTGACTACAGTGAAACAAGTTTCATGGGCTTTAATTTGGGGGTGCATAATACTTGCAGTCTCCTTGCTGACCTTAGAGGTGCTTACACTATTGGGGAGGTAGTTGCTTATCGTGAATGGCACGATGGGTTCATCTTTGAGCGTCTTCTCAATATTTACAAAGCACATGGCATGGTTACCAATAACCTTTCTGAAGGTGTACAAGGTCTTGCTGCTTTTAAACAATCACCTTTGTCAGAATACTTTGACCACTTTAAAGGTAATCTAAAGCAAAAAGCAAATGATATGCAGGTATCTCCTGATGTCACTGGTCCAAAGCGTTACAAGCAATTGGCAGACATTGTTAAATTCTATAAGCCAAAGACTATTGTAGAGACTGGTACATGGAATGGTGGACGTGCTATTGAGATGGCTCTTGCTGCATTTCAATCACATGATAAAGTTCATTACCTTGGCTTTGATTTGTTTGAAGAAGCAACAGAAGAACTTGACAAGTATGAAATGAACAGCAAGCCACACAACACTGTTGATGCTGTACGAAACCGTCTTGACGAATTTGCCGCTAAGATGGCAGAGAAAGGTAAGAAGTTTACATTTAAACTACACAAGGGTGACAGCAAGAAAACATTAGCACGTTGCAAGGCTATAAAGAAAGCAGACTTTGCTTACATTGATGGTGGACATTCTTATGAAACTGTTAAAGCAGATTATGAAAATCTAAAACATGTACCTATTCTTGTGTTCGATGATTTCTTTTCTAAAGACCCTGCAGGAAATCTTCCACATGAAGATAACCTTGGTGTTAACAAACTCATGAAGGAGATTGAGGCATATGGAAAGGTTGTACTTCCTAGTTCTGACCCTGTTCTTGGTGGTGGCGTTACACATCTTTGTTTTGTAGCCAATAAAGAAGGTCTACCAAAACTACCATCAGAGTTTACTCGTGTACCTATTGTTGTCACCCCTAAAGATTCTCGACCAAAGCAAGAGATTATTGACAACGTAAAGGCTAACAAGAAACTGATTAAAGACTTTGATTGGATTAAGACAAGCAAGGTTAATAATGAAACAGCAATTATTGTATCTGGTGGTTCTAGCACAGACTTCTATTTGTTGAAGGAACGTATTGCAGAAACAGGTGGTAAAGTATTCTGTGTTAAACACAGTTATCCTAAGTTGCTTGAACAAGGCATTGACCCATTCGCTTGTGTTATTCTTGACCCTCGACCTATTGATGGTACAAGTACACACGGAGTTGTTCGTAAGGATTTGTTTAAGACTGTAGATAAGAACACGTTGTTTCTTGTTGCATCCATGACAGACCCCTCTGTTACTAAACATCTACTCTCAAAAGGTGCAAACATCAAAGGATGGCAAGCCTACTCAGATGCGTTGCGTGACATGTCTATCAAAGAAAAGATTGTCGTTGATAAAGAAACAGGCATCGAAGAAGGTTCAACGCTTATCACTGGCGGTACTTGTGCAGCAATGCGTACACTTGCTATTGCTCATACACTAGGCTTCCGTAACTTTGAATTGTTTGGGTTTGACTGTTCTATCGAAGGCGAGATGACAGAAGAAATGAAGAAACAATCTACCGAAACAGAACCAGGAAAGAATAAATATTTCCAAGTTGAACTAAACGGTGTACATTTCTGGACAACTGGTGAGTTACTTGCTATGGCACAGGACTGTGAGAAACTGTTTGATAACATGGAAATGGACATGGGTGTTATGTTCCATGGTGAGGATACACTATGTGCAGAGGTGTGGAAATCTTCTAAGCGTGGTAAAGAGAAACATTATTCAGAGTTGTTGAGTGATGCCGCTTAAAGAGAAACAAGAGAAATTTGCGCAGAGTTATGTAATACATCGTAATGCTACGAAAGCGGCTATTGCGGCAGGATACAGTGAAGGCTCTGCACATAACCAAGGTTATCGCCTTGCTCATGATGAAAGGGTTCAAGAACGAATCAAGGAACTTGAGCAAGGTATAACTACGGATGTAGATGTTATATCAGAACTTGAGAAACAGTATGAAGCGGCTAGAGTTTCAGGTCACGGAAATACTGCTCTCAAGGCTCTGGAACTTCTCGCCAAGGTTAGAGGTAATAATTCTGAAGATGTATCTGTAGATGTTGACACACTAGAGAATGATATTATTTATTCTCTACAAGTGATGGGATTTGAAAAGTCTTTTCAACTTATGGAGCAAGCCTTTCCAAGTCAGTTTAGTGAGCCTACAGAAGACTTTGATGTATTGGCTGAATCGGAAGAAGACTTAGCCTTTCTTTCCGAAGAACTTAGTAGCACTACGGACACCGAAACTAGCAGCAACGATAACGCCTAGTGTATATTGATACCATTCAGGCATTGTAGTTAAGGCTTCAAAGCCATCTGAAACAACTTGTCTACCCCAATCACCACAGAAACTAAGTACAAGAGGAACAGAAAAAATAATCGTAAGCCACTCATCCTTCCAACTGGATGCGCTGGCATCTGCCATTTTTAAATCCCAATCTATTTCACCAGTGGCTTTCTTCTGCATAACCACTGCTTCAGCTTTGGCAGTTGCTATG
>Ga0181592_10002835_pt1 | contig 14324 bp, 12 predicted proteins | sample 071ome_20_FD_133755 | JGI IMG/M metagenome (GOLD analysis project Ga0181592, IMG submission 133755) | Coastal salt marsh microbial communities from the Groves Creek Marsh, Skidaway Island, Georgia - 071412BT metaG (megahit assembly) | ecosystem: Environmental > Aquatic > Marine > Intertidal...
ACACCATATCCCGTGCCACCAGCAGGAACCGTTGGCTTGGCTTTGTCTGACCATGCCATTCCGGCAATATCCAGATGCGCCCAAGGCGTATCGTTTTCAACAAACCGCTGAAGAAAACACGCAGCTGTCACGGAACCGCCGTAACGCCCACCAATATTTTTCATATCCGCGATCTTAGAATCAATCAATTTGTCATAGTCTTTGCCCAGCGGCATTCGCCATGTGCCCTCACCAGTGGCGGCGGCGGCATCAGAAATTGCCGAAGCAAGATGATCATTATTCGCAAAAAGACCAGATTGCACCATACCAAGGGAAACCAGAATAGCCCCGGTTAAGGTAGCCAAATCAATCATAATTGATGGCTTTAAATGACGTTGTGCATATGTCATCACATCTGCCAGAACTAGACGTCCCTCAGCATCGGTATTAATGATCTCAACCGTTTGCCCAGACATTGAGGTCACAACATCACCGGGTTTAATCGCCTTGCCATCTGGCATATTTTCAACTAGTCCAACTAAACCTACCACATTGCGTTTAATGCCAGCAGCGGCGATCGCCTTCATCGCACCAACAACCGCGGCAGAACCGCCCATATCCCATTTCATATCTTCCATGCCAGCCGCAGGTTTAATGGAAATTCCGCCAGTATCAAAGCAAACCCCTTTACCGATTAACACCATAGGGTCTTCATTGCCGCCGCCATTCCAGCGCATTACCACCATGCGAGACTCGCGTTCACTGCCCTGTCCAACCGCAAGCAAAAGATGCATGCCTTCTTTTGACATATCATCATCGTTTAGCACCTGAACCTCTATGCCGAGCTTGGATAACTCAAGACAACGATTGGCATATTCTGCCGGATAAAGAATGTTTGAGGGCTCACTCACCAGATCACGAGCCATAAACACGCCTGAAGCTATTCCTTCTAGCCGCTGATAGGCAGATGTTGTCGCCTTGGGATCATCCACTACTATGGCCATGCTAGCTTGTGTGGGATTTGCGTTTTTACCTTTGGTGAAATACCGTGAAAAATGATAACCCGATAAATATGCCCCATAGGCAAGGCTTGCTACCCAATCTGCCGAACGCCCACTTGCCATCAAAGTGATATCTTTAAGTTTTGATTTAGCCATCGCCGCCATAATATGGCCGCCAAGGTTTTCACTTTCTACACCAATGGCTTCATTGGCCCCAATTCCAACCAAGATCACAGACCCTTCTGTGCCGCGAATAACCACATCTTCACCAGGATCAGCCTTGAAAGAGGCCTCCGTCATTGCCCTTGATATCGCGCCATTAAATGTTTGATCCAGGGCCTTACCTGCGGCATCTAGAAATGGGTTGCTGTCCTTTGCAGAGACAAGAAGCATAACCGGATAGGATGGGGCTTTATCCTGAGAGACAAATTGGAGAGTCAACCGAGATGTCATAAAAAAATCCTTACTGTTTCTGTTGGTTTTTTGATAAGTTACAAACACCTATATTGAAGATGGTAATAAAAAAAGCAACGGCAAGATCACCTTTATGTTAAAGAAACTGGTACTTGTTATCATCAATGGGGATGACAGATGAGCATTCGGAGCTGATAACACACATGGTTTTAACTTGGTATATCCTGAGACAGTGCTTGTCATCACTTCTGCTGGCCAGTTTTTCCATTATTGGGTTGGTTTGGCTTGGCCAAACGCTTCGGCTGGTTGAACTTTTGGTCAATAAAGGCGCCCTGTTTATTGATTTTCTCTATGTCACGCTTCTTGGAGTGCCGTTCTGGCTGTTGATCATTCTACCTATTAGTTCCACCATTGCAGCCACAAGCGTGATGTCAAAAATGCAGCAAGACAAAGAGCTACTTGCCATGAGTGCGGCAGGCATCTCCCCTATTCGTATTGGCCTTGGGCCCATGATAATGGGTGGCCTGATCACTATGTTTCTGATGTTAAACTCCGCCTATCTGATGCCTGCTACCTATTCGCAATACAAAACCTTTATGACTAATCTCCGCACATCCGCCCCTATCATTATCTTGCAAGAAGGGGTCTTTATCGACATAACCAAAGGCTTGACCATCTATATTAATCAGAAACAAAGCGATAATGTTTTCAAAGATGTTTTTATAAGAGACAGCCGTAACGAAGATGTTGTGATTGAAATTCATTCTGAAAAGGCCACTGTTTCCATCGATAACGAAAACCCTTCAATAGTTCTTTTTAATGGTATCCGAACACAATTTTCAGACTCCTCAACCAAAGCCCAAATTCTTGAGTTTGAAAGCTATGAGCTAAATATGACACAAAAATCGGTCGCTAATAGCAATCGGCCACAGGATTATAATGAAATGAGTATCGGAGAATTGCTGACGAAAACCATATCCAATAGCCAATATCAGGACGAGATGAGAGCCGAAGGTCATTTTCGTCTCACCGCGCCTATTCTTGCCTTATCCCTTGTGATTATGGTGATTTCTGTCTTTTTGCGCAGTCGTTTCCAACGCGGGCATTATTGGTATCAGATCTGTATCGTGACAGGCTTAACGGTGTTTATTGAATTGGCGCATTTAACCGCGAGAAGTATGACCGTCAATCTTCCCGGACTTTTCCCATTGATGTATTTTGTTGTCTTTCTGCCATTAGTGATTGGGTTTTTAACGCTGTGGCAGCCTTGGCGGAAAGAAGCGTTGCCAGCATGAATCGCTTTGGTTGGAACCGCATTTTAACCCTCTATTTGTTTCGCCATACGCTGATTCATATCCTCTTGGCAGGGTTAGTTTTGATATTTATCGTCAATCTGATAGATATGGCAGAATTGTTGCGCCGAAGTGCCAACAAAGAGAGCATCTCATCTTTGACTGCGTTAATCATGGGATTGCTTCGCATTCCTTCTAGCGTACCTTTCATTTTGCCTTTTGCCGTTATGTTTGGGGCATTGATTAGTTTTTATAAACTTAACCAGCAGAATGAAATTATCATCGCAAGATCAAGTGGACTGTCGATGTTACAAATCATTACTGGGCCTATGATTTCTGGTATTCTTTTGAGCATGATCATGCTGGTGGTTGTTGACCCTATTTCTTCTGCAACCAATAGCCGTTTTATGGTCATGGAAGAACAGAATTTTGGTTCAACTGGTCGCAATCTGACGGTGTCAACCGAGGGCATATGGCTCAAAGATCGCAGCGAATATCAAAACCTAATCATCAGTGGCACACGACTAGACCAAGCTGAGCTTAGCATTGAGCAAGGTGAGGTCTATACTTTTGATAAAGACAACACTTGGACATCACATTATCTGCCAGAAACTTTGATCTTTGATAATGGCAATTGGCACTTAGAGGGGGGGCGCGTTCTCCGCCAGGACGGAACGATTGCCAGCCTCAATGCTTTGACCCTGCCCTCGGTGTTAACGCGCACGGACCTGACCAGTTCTAACAAGAAACCGGAAACCATTCCGATTTATCGGTTATGGAATTATATAACCGTTTTAGATCAGGCAGGCTTAAGCAGCCTGGGGCATCGCTCATATTTGTATTATCAGGCTTCTATGCCTTTAGTTTTAATCGGAATGACCTTAATTGCTGGATATTTTGGATTGGTCTATCGCGGCAGAAGAAAACGGATCAGATTAATTGCTTTTGCGATTTTTTCTGCACTAGGTTTTTATTTTTTCAAAGATATCATGTATGTATTAGGCTCATCCGGGCGCTTACCTCCAGTCATTGCTGGGATTGCCCCGGGATTTATTGTCACAATGATTGGGTTAGCAATTTTACTTCGATCAGATCAGACTGCTTGAACAGGACAAATCATGCGATTGTTTTTATTCATGTTACGGATTACGGCCATCATCACCTTGACCATGATGACATTGTCAACGCGAGTTTATGCCACCGATATTGAAGTCATCGCCACGGTCGATGGTATTCCCATTACCAATCATGATCTGGAACAACGGCGTAATATGTTGATCAAGACCACCGGGCTTCGGCTAACGGCAGAAAACCAAGATCAGATCAATCGTGATGTGCTGCAAATGCTAATTGATGATACCATTAAGATTAGCGAAGGCACAGCTATGCTTCAAGACAGGATTGATGCGGTTGATCAAGGCGCAGACAGACTGATTGACAGTACCTTTTCACAAAATAATGAAAATCCAGATGAAGTCCTGGCCGCACTAGAGATACCGCGAGAGGTCATTCATAAAAAATTCAAAGCGGATATTTTCTGGGCTAGTATCGTCAACAACCGGTTCCAAGGCCAGTTCGCCAATGCTGAGGCTGAAGCAGAAGTAGAGTTAGAGCGGCTTAAGCAAAACCTAGAAGAACCTCATATCAATCTGGATGAGATTGTCTTGTTGCCTGAACCCAGCAGAAACTATGCCGCCACCATTAATTTGGCGAACCAAATGGTTAATGCTATCCGTAAAGGGGCCGATTTTGGACGAATAGCACAGCAATATTCTGCCGCTGGAAGTGCAAGCAATGGCGGCAATATTGGCTGGGTGTTAGAAAGCCGCATTGATACCGATATCTATCCTATCATCACTTCACTTAAACCTGGTGATGTCACAGATCCTATTGATCGTGATGGTGCAATTACCATTTATCGCATCAAAGGCCGTCGTGACAGTGGTCGTGCCAGCCCATTTGAAGCGGAAATTATTCTAACCCGCCTTTTCTATCCTATGACCACAAGCGATGACGCTAGCCGCCTTGAAGCAGCGGCAAAGCTTACCCGTGACACCAATACGATTACAACTTGCCAAGATTTAGAGGTGTTGAATAATAGCTATGGGTCAGATTTGCCCTTTTTGCTTGGCAGTATGCCTCTCTATAGCTTAGCTCCTAATCTGCGCGATTTGATCGCTCCGCTTGAGGCTGGAATGAAAACGGTGCCTGTTTCGTTCAACGAAGGCATGGCAATTTTTATGGTTTGCGATAAATCCGTTCCAAGCACCGATCTTCCCAGTATTGAGGTTTTGAAACAAACAATCCAAAACCGTTACTTTTCCATCTTATCACAGCGTTATCTTAATCAATTGCGGCGTGAGGCGGTGGTTGATATCCGGATAAATTTCTAATGCCTGCCGGAACACTGTCAAGACCTCCACGGCTTCTGGTAACACCGGGGGAACCTGCGGGTATTGGTGGTGAATTATTGCTAATGGCCGTGGCATCAGGCGAACACAATCTCTGGACGATTGATGACCCTGACCGACTAGAAGTCTTGGCTAAACGGGGCAATATCAACGCGACTATCACCACGATTGGTCCAAATCAAATAGACACGCTTCCCTCTGGCCATCTTGGGGTTATCCCAATGATTTGGCCCAAAGAGATAACCGACGGGGTGCCATCACCTGAAAACGCCGCACAAGTCATCAGCGCCATCACCGACGCTGTTAGTATGATCAAAAAAGGTCTTGCCGACGCACTGATCACCAATCCTATTCAAAAAGCCACATTAACCAAGGCTGGCTTTGCTTATCCTGGTCATACCGAATATTTGGCTGAACTTGATCGTGGGGAAGATGGTGAAGAAAAATATCCTGTCATGATGTTAGCAAATTCTGCGTTATACATCACCCCCCTTACTATTCATGTGCCTTTACGCGATGTCTTTGCCCTCATCACGCCTGAACGCATCACAAAGACTTTGCGGCTAATGGCAAAAGGGCTGATTATGGATTTTGGCATTAAAAACCCTCGCATCGCGGTTACTGGCCTTAATCCTCATGCTGGCGAATCTGGTACAATCGGTGATGAAGAAATCCAACAGATCATCCCAGCCATTCAGCTACTCCAAGAAGAAGGGCTACATATCACTGGGCCACATTCTGCTGACACACTCTTTTTTGAAGACCGGCGACAAGACTATGATGCGGTGTTGGCGATGTATCATGATCAAGCTTTGATCCCTGTAAAGACGCTAGATTTTCATCATGGCGTCAATGTTACGCTGGGCTTAAGTTTTATTCGCACTTCACCTGATCACGGCACAGCGTTAGACCAAGCTGGGAAATTCACAGCCCGACCAGACAGTTTGATCGCCGCAATTACCATGGCTCGGCAAATGGTAAAACATCGGGCAGAACATATGGGCTTATCTTATGGCTCCAACTGACCCTATTGCTGCTCTGCCGCCTCTTAAAGAGGTGATAAAGGCATATTGTCTTGATGCCAGACGCAAATTAGGACAGAACTTTCTGCTCGACCTGAATTTGACCGGAAGAATAGCGCGTGAAGCGCGTATCCAGCCACAGCATACCGTCATTGAAATTGGCCCCGGCCCTGGCGGTTTGACACGTGCTATTCTCATGGCAGGGGCTGAACGCGTGATTGCCATTGAAAAAGATAGCCGTGCTATTGAAGCGCTACAACCGTTGGTTAAGGCAAGCAGCGGTAGACTTAGAATTATAGAAGGCGACGCGCTGACCATACCTGTCCATGAATTAGGCCCTGCCGATGCGCCGCGCCAGATCATTGCAAATCTGCCTTATAACATTGCCACACCATTATTGTTTGGCTGGCTAGATCACGCCGCCGCATTTCAATCTATGACCTTAATGTTTCAGCGTGAAGTGGCTGAGCGCATCACTGCCCAACCTGGTGGCGGAAATTACGGCCGCCTTAGCATTATGTGCCAGTGGTTAGCAGAGACGAAACTATGCTTTGATATTCCCCCTTCGGCTTTTGTGCCACCACCTAAAGTTACCTCAAGCGTGATCCGGTTATTGCCGCGTCTAACCCCCGCTTTTCCAGCGGAAAGAGAACTTTTGCAAGAGATTGCCAAAACCGCTTTTAACCAAAGACGGAAAATGTTGCGCGCCTCTTTACGGTCATTAGGCGGATTAACACTGCTGGATACAGCAGGTATTGATGGACAAAGACGGCCTGAATCCCTCACCCTGGATGAGTTTTGTATCCTAGCACGCGCCTTGAAAGAACAGCGTCGTTAATACCCTGCCTGAAGTTGACGGACAAACTCTGTCAACCCATTCATCCTAAATCGGCGTTGCCGTTCAGCTGCTAAGATCGCATGAACATGCCGCACGGATTCGTTCAAATCATGATTGATAATAATGTAATCATATTCGGCATAATGGCTAAGCTCATCTGCTGCTTTTGACATACGTTTAGCGACTTCCATATCCGAGTCTTGGTTGCGTTTTTTAAGACGAGTTTCTAATTCCCGATAAGACGGTGGCAAAATAAATACAGAAATCAGATCATCGCGAGCTTTGGCTTTGAGTTGCTGGGTCCCTTGCCAGTCAATATCAAATAACACATCACTTCCTGTCTCAATTTTCTCCATGACTTGATCAGAAGGCGTTCCATAATAATGATCAAACACCTTGGCGTGTTCGAGAAACCGATTCTCATTGATCATGATTTGAAACTCTTGAGGTTCAACAAAATGATAATCTTTTCCCTCAACTTCACCCGGACGGCGCTTGCGGCTTGTCGCGGATATCGAAAGGCTAATGTTATCATCTTGTTCTAACAATTTGCGCGAAATAGATGACTTCCCTGCCCCTGAGGGTGAGGATAGCACCAGCATAAGCCCACGGCGAGAGACGGAAGATGGCATAGTTGAAGCAGATGGTGTCATCACTCAAAGCGTCTTTCTGTTCTATGTTCCCCTATCTTACAACAGGCAAGCCGGGTGAAACAATGGCCGATTCACCATTAGCCAAATCTAATCCCTCGCCTCTTTCCAGAGTTTAATATTGGCTTTATGCTCATCGTAAGTTTTGGCAAACCTATGGCCACCCTTTCCATCCGCAACAAAGTAAAAATAATCTGATTGCTGAGGCTTAACAACGGCAAGAAAACTGGCAAGTCCAGGGTTGCTAATCGGACTGGGCGGTAAGGACTTTATGCGATAAGTGTTCCATGGCGAATCATGCTTAAGATGCGAGCGAAGAAGTTTTTCAACAACAATCCCATCTTGCTCAAGACCATAGAGAACCGTAGGGTCAGATTGCAGTTTCATGCTGGCTTTGATGCGATTCAAAAACACTGAGGCAACTAATCCAAGTTCATCGGCAATGCCAGTTTCCTTTTCAACAATAGATGCCAGAATGACCGCGTCTTCTATCGATTTCAAAACATGATCAGGGTCACGGCTTGCCCAAATCTCAGCAAACTTTATTTCTCGCAGTTGTTGCATTCTGCGGATCAAAGCGTTGCGGTCGGTATGCCGCGAAAAATAATAGGTTTCGGGCAATAAACTGCCTTCATCAGGTATCAATTGAATTTCACCAGAAAGCCGATCATCATTTCTGAGCAAAGCAACAATCTGCCGTGAGCTGAGCCCTTCTGATATCGTCAAATCATGCTGAATGGGAACACCTTTATGGATGGTGTCCATGGCCTCAGCGAGCGAACCATCCGCCATAAAGCGATATTCCCCTGCCTTTGGCAAATACCCCTTGCCGCGGCGCCATTCTTCAATTCGGTAAACCCATGGGTGATGCGGCAAGCCAATCTGGTTCAATCGCTGGCTGATGACCACACGGCCATCCCCGGGTTTAATTTCAAGAATAACATCTTGGGTAGCCAAAGATGGGCGCTGAAGAACGGCGCTTACCCAAATAAAACCCATCACAAAAATAAAAACTGCCAACACAGATGCGGCAAGGACAACCTTAATTAATCTACGATAAAAGGAAGAAGACTGGGAAGCAGAAGGGTTATCAGAGCCGCGCTCAGGCACCTTAAGGTTAGTCCAACTTGCCCACAATCAGCGAAGCATTAGTTCCGCCAAATCCAAATGAATTGGAAAGAGCGTTACGAACTGTTTTCTGCTGTGCCTCATGCGGGACCAGATTGATCGGCCCGACATCATCAGAAGGATCATCTAAATTAAGGGTTGGTGGCAAGGTATCGTGATGAACTGCCATAATCGAAAAAATAGCTTCAATCGCGCCAGCAGCGCCCAATAAATGACCTGTCGCACTTTTGGTTGAAGACATGTTAATGGCGCTTTTGTCACCATGATAAAGCTTGGAGACTGCGTTGAGTTCAATCATATCCCCTAATGGGGTTGAGGTGCCATGAGCATTGATATAGTCAATATCTTCAATGTTGAGGCCTGAATTATTTAATGCCGCCGACATGGAACGAAACCCACCATCGCCATCCTCTGCCGGGGCAGTAATGTGATAGGCATCACCCGAAAGACCATAACCTTTGATTTCAGCATAGATTTTGGCACCGCGCGCTTTGGCGTGTTCATATTCTTCCAGCACCAAAACCCCTGCGCCTTCGCCCATCACAAAACCATCACGTCCTTTATCCCATGGGCGAGAAGCCTTTTCAGGGGTGTCATTATACCCAGAGGATAAGGCTTTAAGGGCACAGAACCCTGCGATACCAAGACGGCATACTGCGGCTTCGGCACCACCAGCAATCATTACATCTGCGTCGCCATATTTGATTAATCGGCTAGCATCACCTATTGCGTGTGCCCCTGTTGAACAAGCCGTCACCACCGAATGGTTAGGCCCTTTGAGACCATGACGAATAGACACCTGACCAGAGATCAGATTAATCAAAGCTGAGGGAATAAAAAAGGGACTAAGGCGTCTTGGGCCACGCTCATTAAGAAGAATGCTAGCATGATAAATGGTTTCTAGGCCACCTATCCCAGACCCAATCATAACCCCGGCACGATGTGCCTTTTCTTCGCTATCAGCAATAAAGCCGGAGTCGCGAATAGCCTGATCCGCTGCAATCATGCCATAGACAATAAAACGGTCAAGTTTCCGTTGATCTTTAGGATCAATCAAATCATCAAGATTTATCGGATGGTCGCGCGAGTCATCAACAGGTATGCGTCCTGCCACTTTGCAAGGCAGATCTGAGACATCAAATTCTTTGATATCAGTCAGCCCACTCTTTCCCGAAGTCAGAGCATTCCAAGTATGATCAACCCCCAAACCAAGCGGATTGATAATACCCATACCTGTGACAACAACGCGTCTCATCAAATAGTCACTTTAACTTCGGTGAATTAGGAAGCGCTGCTAACGAAATCAACAGCATCCTTAATGGTTTGAATTTTTTCAGCAGCAGTATCAGGTATTTCGATGCCGAATTCTTCTTCAAAAGCAAGAACAAGTTCAACTGTATCAAGGCTGTCGGCACCAAGATCTTCAACAAAATTTGCGGTTTCCGTTACCTTATCATCATCAACCCCAAGATGATCAACAACGATGGATTTAATACGGTCAAAAGTATCGCTCATGGATGTCTCCCAATATTTAATTTAGCCCATGAAAGGCCTGAAAGTGGTCGGTTGTTACCATATAAAATTGCTGAAAACCAGCTTAATAGTGGAATTACTATAATGTCTTGATAACAATTATACTAGCCTAATTTACAGCGATCAGTTCAATCTTTTCATATGGCAATTTATAGCATGGCCATACCGCCATTAATATGCAGTGTGGCCCCTGTCAGATACCCTGCCTCTGGGCTAGCCAGATAGACAACTGCGGCGGCAATATCTTCGGGTGTTCCCATGCTTCCTATCGGTACTCTTTTCAGCAATTCGTCCTTGACCTCATCTGTTAAAACTTCTGTCATTGCTGTTTGAATAAAGCCCGGGGCAATGACATTTGCAGTTATTCCGCGAGAGGCTACCTCAATCGCTAGGGATTTCGTAAAACCTGTCATCCCTGCTTTTGAGGCTGCATAATTGGTTTGACCGGGATTGCCAGTATAACCAACCACAGAGGAAATCTGAATAATCCGGCCCCAACGCGATTTCATCATACTACGTAACACAGCCTTACTTAAACGCATGACTGCAGTAAGGTTTACATCCATCACGGTTTGCCAATCTTCATCTTTCATCCGCATCAAAAGCCCATCACGCGTCAAACCTGCGTTATTAACAAGAATATCAACCGGCCCAATTGCCGCTTCGGTATTAGCGATCAGCTGTGTTGCTGCCTCTGCCTCAGACAGATTTGCGGTGATGACCTCAACCTTTTGGTCTGATTTCAAATTAAGGGATGCGGCTACCTCTTGAAGGACCTGTTCACGCGTCCCTGTAAGCACCAAATTAGACCCGCGCGCCGCCAAGGCCGAAGCAATCGCTGATCCAATGCCTCCGCTAGCCCCAGTGACAAGTGCAGTCTTACCGGTAAGATCAAACATCTCTATGACTCCTTTTATGTATCATTGCATTGTTATATTTAGTCAGACCTGTGATCATCAAAACTGGCTTGCCGCCGCTTCAAGGTCTTCAGCGGTTTCAATATTGAACGCTTCTACATCAGCAAGGGTGCGCTTGACCAGACCCGTAAGCACCTTACCTGTTCCCACCTCAACAAAACGGCTAACCCCATGTTCAGCCATATTAAGCAAAGTTTCGCGCCAACGTACTCGACTGGTCACCTGACGCACCAAAAGATCACGCAAATGCGATGGGTCACTTTCAGGTATGGCGGTTACATTAGTAAATACAGGCAAGCTTGGCTGATGCAAGGTTGTCTCAGCAAGGATGCTTGCCATGGCATCAGCGGCTGGTGCCATCAATCGGCAATGAAAAGGTGCGCTCACCGGCAACAGCATCGCGCGGCGCACACCAGCGTCTTTGGCAGCAGCAATAGCTGCATCTACAGATGCAGCAGAGCCGCTGATAACCACTTGCCCTGAGCTGTTATCATTAGCAATTTCAACATCCCCATCAATATCTTCCAGTAAGGCTTCTACCTCAGCGATTTCAACCCCAAGCAGAGCCGCCATAGCGCCTTCCCCCACCGGGACTGCGTTTTGCATAGCATCACCGCGATGGCGCAACAATCGGGCCGTCACATCAGTATCAAACACATGAACCGCAGCCATCGCTGCATATTCCCCTAGCGAATGTCCAGCCACATAATCAGCCATTTCAGAAATTGGTTTGCCTGTCATATCTTCTAGCGCCCTGATTGTGGCAAGAGCGGTTGCCATCAACGCAGGCTGGGCATTGCGGGTCAGTTTCAGCGCCTCATCAGGGCCGTCACGCATAATGGGCAACAATTCCCCATCAAGAGCATCATCAACTTGTGCAATGATGGATTTTGCCACCGGACTAGCGGCCATAATAGACCCACCCATGCCAACACTTTGTGATCCTTGACCCGGAAAGAGAAAGGCTGTTTTCGTCATATGATCTGCCACCTAATCATTTGTTATCATTGTGTTATCGCCATGAAAAATGCCAAGTCTTGATGACTTGCCCAAATTTCGCAAAAGATAGCAAAATTACCTATTCTGAGCAAACTTTCATCGGTGTGAGGGGATATGATAGGATTTCAGCCCTTGTCATTACCACTCTGCCCCATAGATTGAGGACAGAGGGGATAATGACCATGACCTGTTTGCGTGTGATTTTAGGTGACCAGCTTAGCGAGGATATTTCATCCCTTCGCGACATTGTCCCCGGTGACAGCGTTCTGATGGCAGAGGTTATGACCGAAGCCAGTTATGTTCCGCATCACAAAAAGAAACTGATCTTCTTATTTTCAGCCATGCGGCACTTTGCCGAAACCCTTCGCCAACGTGATATTCGTGTGTTTTACACGCAGCTTGATGATCCTGAAAACAGCCATTCGTTATTAGGAGAAATCGCTCGCCATATGGATAAGGCTGAGGCCAGTCAGGTCATCGTCACCAAGGCTGGGGAATATCGACTGACCGAGGAGATGAAAACCTGGGCAGATCAGTTGCGCATCCCTGTTGAATGCCGTGAAGATGATCGCTTTCTTGCCACCCAAGAGGATTTCCAGAATTGGGCCGAAGGCCGCAAAAGCCTGCGCATGGAATATTTCTATCGGGACATGCGCCGCCGATATGATGTTTTGATGGAAAATGGAAAACCTGTGGGCGGGGAATGGAATTATGACAGCGAAAACCGCGTCCCACCAAAAGAAGGCTTATCACCGCCAAAACCCTTTGCCGTATCCCCCGATGCCATCACGGCGGATGTTATGGCCATGGTCACAGAACGTTTTGCCCCTAACATGGGGGATGCAGATGGGTTTTCCTATGCTGTTACTCGCGCTGATGCCCTAGCCGCATTAGAGCAATTCCTCATAGATCGCCTGCCCCTCTTTGGCACCTATCAAGATGCAATGATTGATAATGAGCCATGGATGTATCATGCTCATATTGGACTTTATCTCAATAGTGGCCTGTTATCACCGCATGAAGTCATCAGCAAAGCGCAAGCGCAATGGCAGAATGGTCAAGCCCCACTTAATGCCGTTGAGGGGTTCATTCGCCAAATCCTAGGTTGGCGTGAATATGTTCGCGGCATTTATTGGTATCGGATGCCAGCATATGCCCAGAGCAATGCGCTGGCCGCAGATCGCCCCCTGCCAGATTTCTTTTGGACAGCTAAGACAAAGATGCGATGCCTAAGCATCTCAATTCAAAATACGATTGATCATGCTTATGCTCACCATATTCAACGGCTCATGGTCATAGGTAATTTTTCGCTATTGGCAGGGCTTGACCCAGCCGCGGTCAATGCGTGGTATCTGGCGGTTTATGCTGATGCTTATGAATGGGTGGAAATGCCCAATGTACATGGGATGACGCTTTATGCTGATGGCGGCGATTTAGCCAGTAAGCCTTATGCCGCAAGCGGGGCCTATATCAACCGTATGTCAAATTATTGCAAAGGATGCCATTACTCCGTAAATAGCAAAATGGGTAAATCAGCTTGTCCGTTTAATCTGCTTTATTGGGATTTCCTCATGCGAAACGAAGATAAGCTTTCTGGCAATCCACGTATGGGTATGCCTTATCGCAATCTGGCGCGAATGGACACAGCACGTAAAGATCAGATACGAAGTGAAAGCGCGTCATTGTTAAACGCGATTGATGACACTTAATAAAAGCCATAAAAAAATAAAGTGGCGACCCGTACGGGATTCGAACCCGTGTTGTCGGCGTGAAAGGCCGATGTCCTAGGCCTCTAGACGAACGGGTCATAAAGGCAAGAACATGACTACCCAAAAGCGATCAGCAAATCAAGCGAATTAATCATCAATCATGTGACAAAACGGATATCACTGATCATAAGCTGGGCTTTGTCCTCACCGCGGAAACGATTGCGGCTTATTCGGCCGATAATATCTGCTCTCCGCCCATCCTTCATCTGCTTCAACGCTTGCCCCATTGGGGTTCCTGCCACACGGAATGCAACAGCGTCCACCTGACCTAGCCCATCATCTAAGCGCAAGGCCATATGTTCTTCGGATTTTCCCATCATCCGAACGGATGTTGCCTTTACCCCGGTGATCATAAATATCGGCTCAGGGAA
>Ga0181592_10002842_pt1 | contig 14318 bp, 22 predicted proteins | sample 071ome_20_FD_133755 | JGI IMG/M metagenome (GOLD analysis project Ga0181592, IMG submission 133755) | Coastal salt marsh microbial communities from the Groves Creek Marsh, Skidaway Island, Georgia - 071412BT metaG (megahit assembly) | ecosystem: Environmental > Aquatic > Marine > Intertidal...
GATTGTGACAATAAACGCACGGGTTTTATACCGTAGGTATAAGTATTAGGACAAATAGCGCATGCCTAAAACAAACAAACGAACAGTAGCCGAAACCGCCCGCCTACTTGACTACTCGCGCGGGCACTTACAACGGTTGATGAAAGACGATGAGGACTTGGCTGAGTTGGTTAAGTCGGAAGCGGACATCGACGAAATACTTGTACACTTGAGCGCGAAGAAGTACGGGCATGCGTATCAGAACACGACGGACGCGGAAACGGTTAAGCGCCAGCGATACGCCAGGATGAAGCTGGAAGAGGAAAAGGCGTTAATGGCGGAAATGGAAAGGCGCGAGATGGAGCGCGATCTTATCCCCGCCACGGACGTTCGCAAGGCAGTTGGGCGTGTGATGCAGACGATGAAAAACAGTTTTAACAACGTGCCACCGAAAGTGAGGCAGGCGTATCAAGCGGCCAGTTCTGCGATTGAGGTTGAGCAGTTGATGACGGAAGTGATACGCGAGGCTATGGCAGCGGCGACAGTGCAGCTAGAGGAGTTGGATTGAGCGTAAACCACTACAAGCAAATATACCAATGGGCTGCGGACGCGTTTAGGCCGGCCCCGCTCATGTCGGTGGCCGAACATGCGGAATCGACGTTGTACTTGTCCGAGCGAACGAGCGCGATTGCGGGGTATATCAACCTTGATTACACGCCATACCTGCGAAAGCCAATGGAGTTATTTACGGACCCGTCTGTTGTGTATATCTATCTATGTTCGGGCACGCAGATTGGTAAAACTGTTTTTATCTTTAGCATTCTCAACTACATCATCGACTATAAACCGTGCCCGATGCTGTTGTTGTATCCGTCTATGGACTTAGCCAAGAGCATTAGCAAGGAACGTATTCGCCCGATGTTCCACGACTGCCCGTCTATGGCGCGGCATGTTACGGGCGACCCCAACGACTTGCAGCTATTGCAATACACGCTTGATAGGATGACGGTTAATTATGCCTGGAACTCAATCAAGTCGGTATCGTCGCACCCGAAACAGGTTGTACTAGGTGATGAGGTTAAGGATTTACCGGCTTATATCGACAAAGCCGTGGAAGATCGAACCAAGAGCTTTCCCAACCGCAAAATCGTAAAAACAAGCTCGCCATTGCACAAGGATGACCAAATATGGCGACCGCTTGGGTTTAAGCGCGATTACGAGGCGGAAGAGGCAGCGATGCAGGCGCAGGGTAAAGGCCCGTGGATGCCTGTGCGTCGGTTTATTCCCAAGGGTTCAATGTGTGTTTGGCAATGGCATGTACCGTGCCCACACTGCGAACACTACCAGTTGCTACACCCTGACCGCGTGCGATGGAAAACAGACATCCCGATTCGTGACCTGCCAGGGAACGCTTGGTACGAGTGCGAGAACTGCGAAAAGCAAATCATGGACCATCACAAGGCATCGATAGAGCGGCGTGGGCAGTGGATGACGGACAATCCAGGCGGTAACGCTCACGGTTTTCATTTATCGTCATTGCATACGCTTTTGGGCGACATGAACTTTGGTGAAATCGCGGCGGGATACCTGCGCGCGAAAATAAGCGGAAGCAGCGAAGAAATGCAGGCGTTTATTAACTCATACCTTGCGTGGCCGTATGAGGAGGAGGAATTTGGCGAGAACGTGATTAACATCACGGAAATAGTCGAGCGTGACAGCGGCTACCACAAGAACACGATACCGGAAGGCTGCAAGATACTGACCTGCGGCGTTGACGTGCACGCGAAAAACATTTATTACACCGTTTGTGGATGGGGTGACGGCGGGCGTAGTTGGTTGATTTCATGGGGCATTGTTGAGACGGACATGAAGTCGGGCGGCGATGCGGCACTGTAAGCGCTTATGGCTATCCGCGAAGTCGGTTATGGTGGCGATAGAAAGCTGCGCGTGATAGGCTTCTGCGTTGACAGTGGATACTGTACCGAGGAGGTGTATGCGTGGGCAAAACAATACGCCTGGATTATGCCAGTAAAGGGTAAGCGTGGTGACGTTCTTGTGCCCGAAGGCGCAGAACAATATATCATGTCATCGACGCGAGTAGAAAAGACACCGCGCGGCAAATCTGCGGAGGGCGTTATGCTGAGAACGGTCAATACGGGCTTGGTTAAGCGCGAACTATACGACAACATCCGAAGCGGGCGCGCAGACTTCCCGATTGATATTGAGCAGATGGTATTGCAGCAGATTAACAGCGAGAAGATGGTAACGAGGCGCAAAAAGACAACGGGTGAGGTGCAACGGTATTTTGTGAAAAAGACGGCAGATGATGACGACAGGCGAACGGCAAAAAACCATTACCTCGATACCTGCGTTTACGCGCGTGCGTGCAAGGAACTACTATGCGCTGGATTGTCGATGGATGAGGCAGTCGCGAAGTACTACAAAACATCAAGGCCACGCAGGGTGCAGGCCGATTACCAGGACATGTAAACAGGAGCAAGCATGAACGACAAACAACGTAAACGACTAAAGAGATTCGGTGACAAGCTCGCGCAGGATTCCGATGTGATGGCGCACACGCTTACGGTATGGTATGCGAACGGAGACGTTGAGAACAATTGGAGCGGCATTAACACGGATAAACCGATTGCGCCCGCGCCATTCCTGCTAACAGATGACGACGATGACAACGCACATAGTTGAGCACATCGCGTTTTTAATCGCGTTCGGGCTATGGCTCGCGTTCATGGTAGACAGACATGGAAATTGATTTCGTATTCGTGATTTTAATGGCTGCGTTCGCGTTCGGACCAGCGGTGACAGTGTTAATCGTAACGACTTGGTGTAAGATGGACCAAAAGAAAGACGGAGCAAAGAAGCAGAAGCAACAGACGGTAATATCGGTGCCACCTAAACCCGATACGCGTATAGTATGCCCTAAATGCGATTTGAAGGAGAATAGACGCGTCATCCGCACCTACACGCAGAAGGGTGTAGCCGTACACCGCTACTACAAGTGCAAATGCGGACAACCGTTTAGGCAGTCGGACTATTTTAGCGACAGGATTTAACTGGCACTGTCAAAGCGGCATCAATGACACGATTACGCCCGCTTCCGTGAAGCGTTAGCACTTGCCACAACCGTTCCGCAATCGCAGGAATAGGCCGTTCGCCAGCTTCCCAATACTTCCAGCATCGCAGCGACACCCCGAATAGGTCCGCTGCTTGTTGCTGTGTTAGTTCGGCTTGTGCGCGGAAGGCTTTAAGGGTGGTGGGGGTCATGCAATCAATCCTTCGGCAATCATTAATTGATAAACTTTTTCTTGCTCTGCATTTTGAGGTGTTCTATTCCATGTATCATTGTCGTAATTATAAAACATGTATTCATCCCCAAAAAATAGCTCATCCTCAAGTTCCATTCGGCTTTTTAGGCCAAAAAATTGCAAAATTTCATCCATTTGCTACCCCTATGATTGTGTCATGCTTTGTTAGTTGAGTGCCTTCTGTATAGCTGATTTCCACATAGCTATAAGTTCCGCGCTTCCAAGTATTCTCCGCTATTCGATTATCCACTATTCGCCAACCATGCAAATGCGAATGCTCGTGATAGCGGGTGAAGTGATTTTTGCTGCCGTCGCACATTGAAACCGTATGATATACTTTTTTTCTATTCATGTTATACATGGCTAGCCTCAGCGGACTTGGAAAACCAAGTCCGTCCTTGCTTCGGCATATGAGCGAAGTCGCTCAATCAAGCGAATGCAGGTCGGTGAAACCCGCTCATACTCAGAGGCTCCAAGGAGAACCTCCTTGATGAAAAGTTCAGCGGCAGCGACAGAGTGAAAAGAAACGATAGCCATGGTGGCACCTCCCAAAAATCGACCGTTGCCCGTCGTCGGCTTGCCGCTTTTTGCGGTCTTTACTTCGGTTGTTGTTGCGTTCTTCATACCCCTAAAGTAGTGCACGCTGTTCACTATGCAAATAGAAAAACGTGTATTTTCTCATTTTTTCCCAAAATAATCCATTTTCATGCCTGAGAAAACAAAATGTGATAGGAAATAACACCCTAGTTCACCCTTCAATTTTACATGTTCGCGCTTGTGCCTATAGTCGCCTTGTATATACAAACACACGCAATAGGCGCGAATGGCAAACAGTTCTAGCAGTAGTTCCAGTTCGGAATCATCATCATCATCAGGCGTTATTGAGTCGCCGATTGCGTTACTTGAAGCGGTTGAGGCCGCGATTATAGCCGTATTGACGGGCGCGCAGTCGTACACGCTGGGTGACCGCAAAGTTGGGCGTGCGGATTTGTCCGAATTGCGGCAGATGCGCAAGGAACTCAAGCGCGAGATTAACCAGTTGCAGGGAAATAACCGCCCTGTTAGTTACGCGGACCTGCGCCTATGAAGATGCTGGACAACATCGTGGATGGCGCGAAAGTTGCCATGTTTGGATATGACGCTATCACCGACAAAAAGCGCCGAAAAGCGCCAACGGGGATAACCAAGTCCGAAGATAGGCAGCTAAAGGACCACGAGCGCAGAAAAGCAAACGCGACAGTACGCGACCAGCGGCGTAACTATGCATTAACCGCGTGGATGATACGGAAACACCTTGATTATGTCGCTGACTTCAATTTTCAGGCCGTTACTAATGATGTTGAATACAATCGCCAGCTTGAGCGGCTTATGCGGTGGTGGAGTTTGCCGCGCAACTGCGATGTTGCAGGCCGCCACAGCCTGCGTAGTTATATTCGCTTGGCTGAAGCATCGCGGACAGTAGACGGCGATATTGGCACGCTTTTACTGCGCAGCGGACAGATTCAAGCCATCGAGGGCGACAGAATCGCCAAACCGCGTTCGGGTGTTATTCCTGAATCAGCGCTAACCGTTGACGAACAGTCGCGTATTCAAAACGGCGTGATTGCGAACGACCAGGGGCGCGCGATTAAGTATGTCATTAATAAGCGCGAGGTTAACAGCGACATACTCACTTTCGACAGGGTTGTACGTGCGCGCAATCTAAAGTTACTGGCATATTACGACAGGTTCGATAGCCTTCGTGGCGTCTCCCCGCTCATGACCGCGATTAAGAACTGTGCGGACATTGACGAGGTGCAGGAATACCAGCGCGTGAAACAGAAGATTGCGTCATTGTTCGGAGTCGCAATCATGCGCGACCAGGTTGACGATAACGACGGTTTCAAATACGATGACGATGGCGATACAAGTTCGCCCAAGTACGATTTCGAGCTAAAAACGGGCATGAAACTGGAAATGCTTCCAGGCGATAAGGTGGACTTGCTTGAATCGAAGACACCAGGGACATCATTCATCGAATTTCAGCAGATGAGCATTCACATTGCTTTGCTCGCCCTTGATTTGCCAATGACGATGTTTGATAGCAAACAGAGCAGCTATTCGGCGCAGCGCCAGGATATTCTAAACTATCAACGCTCCGTTCGCAACAAACAGGCGGACTTGATTGACTTTCTGGATGAACTAACCGCGTGGAAAATTGCTTTTTGGGAGCGTTCGGGATTGTTGCCGCAGCGTGCCCGACAGCAAGGTGAAATTTCATGGATTTGGCGGCCCTGCGGCATTCCTTGGATTGACCCGCTTAAAGAAGTCAACGCATACAGTATCGCAATCGCAAACGGCCTACTTTCACGGCGCGAAGCCAAAAACCTCATGGGCTGCAGTGACCAAGCGTGGGAATTGACAATTGATGAGCTGGCCGAAGAGGAGCAGATGGCAGTTGAGCGAGGCGCGACCTTGCAAGTGGCAATGCCTGGAAGCGTAACCACACGCGATGAGGAGGGCGTTGATAACCCCGCGAACGAAACCGCACAGGACAGAGATTTAGATGATTAGAAAGCAGTTATTCGCCGCTGCGTCATTCAATATGGCAGGCGCACAGATTGACCGCGAAAACGGCGTTATTCGTGGTATTGCATTAAACCAAGTCGGACCTGCAAAAGGGCATGGCGTACAACTTGACCAGTCATTTGTCAACGATGTTGTAAGGCTTGGCAACGAGCAAGGCCGCGCAGGACTTAAAGTGCGATATGGACACCCGACGATGTGTGGAAACGCGCTTTTGGATGCGCCTTTCATCGGACGCGTTAAGAACCTGTACACCGACGGCGAGACTGCGCGCGGTGACTTATTCTTGAGTAACAGCGCAATGGAAACGCCAGCAGGCGACTTGTACGAGCGCGTTTTGGCTATGGCGGAAGAAGATGCGGACATGTTCGGCATGTCAATTGTTTTCATGCCAGGATTGAGTTACCGCGTCGACAAGGACGGCGAACGCTACGAAGAAGGCACCCCCGAATTTAGCCAGCTAACGGGCGAACCGTTCGCAACCATTGAAAAGCTATACGGCGTCGATGTCGTTGACGAAGGCGCAGCCACCGACGGACTCTTCGGCATTAAGTCGGCAGAGTTCGCAACCGTAGCAACCGAATTTCTAGACAATAACGAGCGACTGTGGGCACTCATCGATGAGAATCCGCAAGTCGTAGAACAGTTCATGGCGCGATATAAAGCACGCTATGAACGCAACAATAACGAGGAGATTTCCATGCTTGACAACGAGAGCGTTGAAGCAGAAGAAGTAGCCGAAGAAGTAACGGAACTCGCAGCGGAGTCTGAAGAAGTGACGGAACTTGAAACGGCAGAAGAACAGACTGAAACATTCGCAGCGGAGCCTGCCGAGGTTGTAGAAGTCGCAGAACAACCCGTCAGCTTTAAGGAGCTATACGACCAATACGGTGCAGCGTTTGCCGAGTACGCTTTTGAGGAGAAGCTGACAGCAGACGAAGCCAAAGATGCATACTTGGCGCACTTGCAGGACCGTGTGGCAGACTTGGAAATGCAACTTGCAGAAGCGCACGATGACATGGGCGAAGAACCCGTTGAGTTCGCTGCTGTGGTTGAAGAAGTTGACGCAGATAAGGCACGGGCAAACGCTCGCGCGACTGAGTTGAAAAATGCGGGTGTATCCGCAGGTGTGGCAAGTTTCGCCGCATCACTTAATCTTGATTAATAAGGAGCAATAAAATGGCACTTACTCTGCTTGATATTGCAAAAATGAACGGGAGCGTCGGTGACCTCATTGAGGATTCATTGGTGGCAGCTCCCGAAGCGCGCATTGTACCAGCTCGCACAATTAGCGGGTATATGTACAAGACGCTGCATCGTGAAACCATCCCGACAGTTGGATTCCGTAACACTAACGAAGGTGCTGCCGCAGTTCAGTCTGTATACAAGCAGCGCTTGCACGAAACGTACCTTGTCGATGCCAGTTCAGAAGTGGATGTTGGTGTTGCCGAAGTTGCAGAAGACGGCGTTGATGTCGTTCTTGCACGTGAAGCACAGGGCATGCTTGAAGGCGCATTCCGCGGCATGGGTTCGCAGTTCTTCTATGGAACGGCAACCACTGTTGAGACTTCAATCGCTGGCGCACCTACAAAGGGTTTCCAGGGTTTGAATGAGCTTACTGGTTCAACCATCGTCGTTGACAAAGCCGGCAATGGTTCTGCTCGGTCGTCTGTTTGGGCCGTTAAGTTCGGTGAGATGGGCGTGCAGTGGATTATCGGTAACGGTGGCGCATTCCAAACGGACGCACCACGTATCGTTCGCGTAACCGACAGCAATAGCAACCCGTATGATGCATGGCGCACACCGCTGCGTTTCAACATCGGTTTGCAGGTTGCCAATACCAACTGCTTGGGCCGTATCAAGAATATCACGACAGCCGCAACGCTGGATGACGATGATATTTATAATCTGCTGTCTAAATTCCCTGTAGGCATCGTGCCGGATGCGCTGTTCATGTCTCGTCGTTCACTTGAGCAACTTAGAGCAAGTAGAACGGCCACGAATATTTCGGGAACCCCAGCCGGTCGACCCGAGCAGGTAGCCGGAATCCCGATTGTCGTGACAGATTCCATCCTCGACACCGAAGACGCCTAATATAAGGAGCTTATTATTATGGCTAACGAATACGCAGGACGCCGTAGCGATGCAGCCCTGACACCAGCAAGCCTTGCCTTGCCGTCTGCTGCTTCCACTACCGTCAATAGCGCAAGTATTGACCTCAACGCCGTGACACCGTTTCACGCAGAGGTTGAGTTTGAGCTGGTTACGTCAGATGCAACGCTGAACAGCACTCAGCTACCGAACAGCGAGACTATCACATATGTCTTGGCTGAATCCACCGACGACAGCACTTTCACGGCTGTCTATACGCTGGATGAAGCAACTATGACGGGTGCTGGTGGCGCAGGTGATACCGCTAATACGGTTCGCTTCCGTCTGCCTTCTGACATCTCACGCTATATTCGGATTCAGGCTACTACGTCGAGTTCAACGGGCGATTGTTCCGCTGCTTCTCTGACGGTTAAGCCGGTATTCTAACTTTGGGTTTGGGGGGAGGTAAGACTCCCCCCTCAACCCTTCTTTTATAGAAGGTTTCAGCGAATGTCTTTAGACCGAAATACAGGCTTGCAGGGTTGGAACACATCCGCTGGAGTCTACTACACAGCAAGCCGCCCGTCTGTTCCGTACCCGTCACAAAAGGCGTGGGATGAGCAGTTGCGACTTGAGGAAATGCTAAAAGCGGATGCTCGCACATCGCACTATAGCACCACGAAACCGAACGCGAACAACGATGCGGCTGATACCGCTGGTTTGGGGCGTCCGTTTCGCCAGGGTGCATTGTGGTACGACAACACGAGCAATACACTTTATATTTGCGCATCGCACACAGCGGGCGCGGCATCATGGCGCGATATTGGCGGGATTGCTGCCGATAACAGCTCAAGCTCATCTTCGTCTAGCAGTTCTTCGGAAAGTTCTTCAAGCCAAAGTAGTTCCAGCAGTCAAAGCAGTACATCTGTTTCGTCTCAGAGTTCTTCTAGTTCATCTACGGCAGCACAATTGCTTTCGAGTTCGTCAAGTTCAGATAGTACGATGTCGAGTAGTTCGCAGTCGTCTAGTTCTAGCAATTCGTCTAGTTCATCGACTCAGGGACTTAACACATCAAGTTCATCAAGTAGCCCGTAACAAGGCGGCGTAATGGCATTAGATAGTACGATTTTAGACGCAGACGCAGCATTCATCGTAAAGCAGGATTTACCTGTCACGGTTACTGTAGGCGCGATTTCGTACACAGGCACTCGCATGAGTGTTAAGCAAGCAAGGGAATCGGCTGCGGAGGGGTTGCGTGAGAAGTATGCGTTTAGTGTGTACCTGCTCTTGGCAGACCTCGCATCCACCCCCGCAGTTGATGACCTTGTTTCAATTGGTGGCACTGAGTATTTGGTTTTGGCTACCGACCTGGATGACCCCCAGGACATTATCAGACTAGATTTGGGCGAGAAGTTCAATCGTGGCGTTTAGGCTTTCAAATGTAAATATCCAGCGTTCGCGCGGAGGTGCTGACAAGGTATATATGGGCTGGGAAAAAGAGTCCGAGCGGAACTTTCAGCAGCGCTTGCGAAAAATGGATTCGATGGTTAAGGCGGACACAAAAGTTGTCGTAAAAAACGGTGCGCGTGATATGGCACGCGAGCTTGTGCGCGTTACCCCGATTGGTACAGGGCGCACGCGTGGTTTTGCCAAGGCTGGATGGGGAAACGCGATGATGGCGCTAAACATGCAACCGCGCGGCTGGTACTTTCGCGGAAGTGGACCACGCGGCGAGCGATGGCGTGATTTTGGCGGGCATCGTGATGAGTTAAATAAGCGATTTACACCCACGTTCACGCTCATTAACGAAGTGCCATATGTGCAAGAGATGCGCGGCAGTACAACAGTCGTTCCGCGTGCGTATCGGAATGCGGCACGAAAATACGACAAGCGGCTTGCTCGCATGGGCAAGCGTATGGCAAAGCAATGGAAGCGTTGAATGGCAGTACAATCCAATGTAGAATGGAAAGCAGAAGCAGCCGTTTTAACCGCATTAAATCAATCATCGGATTTTGTATCGGGAACAACCATAAGGCGAGCGCACGATTACAGCAGTGACGTAACATATCCGTGCGTGACTGTAGAATGTTTCAGCAGTGAGCACCCCGACGAATACGCAGGCAGGGCAGGTTTTGAGATTGCAATCATTGAAATATCAAGTTATGCAGACAGACGCACAGATTCAACAGGCAGCACCGTTACAACGAACCTTGGCGCGGCTCGTGATATTGTGCGCGACCGCAATTTCCTGCAATGGCTTAACCGCACGAGCGGATTCACGGTGCACGGTGCAAAAGAAACTGGACCGAGCCAAAACGCAGACACAAGCCAGGGCAACCGCATTCGTCGTCGTGCATTCGCCATTGAAATATGGGCAACATGCACAGACATCCCTGACGAGTCGAGTAGCAGCAGTTCGGACAGTTCCAGCAACGGTTCGTCGCTATCATCTTCGTCGCAATCATCAAACTCGTCAAGCAGCAGCTCAAGCAGCTCATCGCAATCATCTGCGTCTAGTTCATCAATTTCAAGCACGAGCGAAAGCAGCGCGAACAGTTCAAGTTCAAGCGCAAGCAGCTCGCAATCATCAACATCAGAATCAACATAGAGGAGCGCGTTAAGCAATGGCAGACACGCTTATAACAGATGGGGCGCTGACGTTCGGCATTACCGACACCGGCACCCTTGGATACTTCGAGTCATTGGATTTCGAGGATGTAATGGACAAGGTTGAAGTTAAAGACGGTGATGGTGACATCATCGGCATTGACTATCACAGCAAGCGCTATGTGGTAACCGGAACATTCTCATTCAAGTCCGACCAAACCATTCCGACAACTGGGACGGCTATCACCCTCACATCGCAGGCTGCACAGATGTCTATCGGCAGCAATAGCATTTACGTTGACACAGTTAAGCAGACATACGCGAATGCGGATGTGGTAAAAATCGACTTTACCGCGACGACATATCCTAGCATCAGCTAATAGAGGAGCATGGTAGCAAGGTGGGCAACCAGCGCGAAATCACCAAGGCGGAATATGATAGGCTGCTAAAGGCGCAAGAGAAGGCGCAAGAGCACGGACTATTAGACATCGAAGAACCAGACACCGACAGCGCGACATTAGCGGCTATAGGCGGGTGCTATCAAATCGGAAATATCGCAGTTCCGCAGATGGGTTTGGATACGGTTGCGCTACTCGCAATTGCGGGTGTGCAACTTGACGGCGAAAGCGAGAGCAAAAGCGATGCCGATGCCATGCGCGAGATTGCGGTTGCGTTGTACATCATTTGCAACGGTTCTGAGGCTTGTACCATGCTTATGGGCGTAAAGCAGCGGTTAAAGGCATTAGAGCGCCTTGAGGGACTTGCAAAGAAATCGCCCGACATGTTTCAGCGGTACATGGATAAGATTGATGCGATTGGTGGTAATGCGTTCGCGGAATTAGACGCACGCGCTTTTGAGTTCCTGGGCGCGATTGAAGGCGCAACCATTCAAGACATAACCGATGTGATTACGCAGATGGCGGAAGACTTTACTGTAGTGATGGGGCTGCTACCCGAAGGCAACGATAGCGGTAAAAAAAAATAGACGGACTATGGATAGCGCGCACGGCAACCTACTTAGCAAAAGAGCTAAATATGAGTTATTTAGAGGTGCTTGCACTGCCAATGTCCGCAATCGCTTACCTTGTATGCGCGACTCAAGAGATGCACGGGGTAAAGTTGATGCGCAGACACAGCGCGCAACAGGCAAGCAAGCTGCTGGACTTCATGCAGGCGGAGATGAGTAATGCCTAGACAACATCTGACAGCGGTAATTGGAGCAGATACCAAGGGCTTTAATAGTGCCATGGGGAAGCTCGGTGGCACGGTTGCCAAGGTTGGCGTTGCACTTGGCGCGATTGGTGCGGCTGCGGCGGCGGGGTTGGCGAAGGCGACTAAAAAAGCAATCGATTACGGCGACCAAATTGATAAGGCATCAAAACGAACGGGCATAGCTGCGGAACAGTTGCAACGCTACCAACTCGCGGCGGATTTGTCGGGTGCATCGCTGGCAGACTTGGAGAAGGCTACGAAACGAAGCGCAAGCGTGATACTTGACGCGCAGAACGGTTTGGCCGAATCTAAACGCGCTCTTGATGACTTGGGTTTATCGGCTGACGATTTGGCGGATAAGACACCCGAACAGCAACTAGATGCATTTCTGCAAGGATTGGCAGGCGTAGAGAACGCGAGCAAGCGAGCTGCGTTAGCCCAAGATATTTTCGGGCGCGCAGGTACAAACCTGCTCCCGATTATTGACGGTGGCGTTGATGCATACCGTGAGTTACTTGGAGAGGCAGACAAACTTGGCGCGGTATTATCGCAGGACCAAGTAACAGCAGCAGCAGAAGCCAAGGACGCAATCACGCGACTACAGGCGGCGCTTAAGGGCTTGGCATTTGGCGCGATACTTTCTGACGGCATGAGTGTTGCCGACATGTTCAATGAGATGGCCCAAGAGGTTGCCGCATTTAGCGAGTCGGGCGGGTTGCGCGATTTATCTGATAAATTAAGAAGTTTGGTTGATGTGTTAAAGGTTGTGTATGTATTCCTCAGAGGCATTGTCACGGCAATGGCGAAAGTCGGGCAATTTAGCGAAAACCTTTTTTCAGCAGCAGGCATCACGCAGGGCGGACGGGCGTTTTCTCAACTAAGCGCAGGCCGCGGCGAGTTCGGCGCGGCTACAACTGCGGATTTGGTACTTGCGCGCCTTGATATGATGATGCGCGACGGATTACCAGTTACGCCAGCGAAGGCGGGTATATAATGGCAGTTGGAATACCTAACCTTGATTGGATTACATTAGACGACGGCAACGAAATGCCTGCGCGGTTACGGTTGGATGCTTATGAGTCGGCTTGGGAGCGGAGAGTTGCGGATAGGGCAACAATTAAGGAAACCCAAAACTTAAACATCCCTTTCAATAGTACAAGTAGCGGGAACACCGTAGACCTAACCGCAGCCAATGACACACGGCAGTATAGTTTCACGGTTACGGTCCCAAGCGTATCCAAGACGGTTAATTCAGTTGGAACAATCACGGCAAAATTACAAGCAAAAGCGAGTGCATCAAGCACATGGGTTGATGTGGTTACCAAACAAACATCCGGCACGGCAAACGATGATGCGCAAGGGTTCCAGTTCACCCATTTGAATGATAATGCGAGTTATGACAATTGGCGGCTCACCATCACGACGACTGGCGGAACATTATCGATTGTCAATCTAACGACTTTCTTGGATGTATCATTTACAGGCAATCAGCGGAGGCGCGTTGAGAACATAATCGGCTCAATAGAGACAAACCACCAAAGCGCATTCGGTGACCAAATGGCAACACTTTTGAGCAAGACAACGCTTCAGAATCCGATATTTTATACAGCGCCAAACCTGGAGGGGCGTGACATGATTAGAAGGAGGTTTTTAGGCACCTATAGCATTGATAGAATATCGGTTGACAGGGGTGAGGGAAGGAGCGCAACGATATTAATATCGCTGACATCCGAGGGCGCGTGGATAGATGAGTGATTTAACTAGGACAAAACTTGCGCGTTCAACGCATGGTTCACAATTCGTGGACCAGCAGGAGCTTTACAGAATCCGCCGCTTGCAGAATATAAGCGGTCCTGGCGTTGCCGTATCTTCTCGCGGCATCACCATTTCACAGCAGCCAAAACGCAGAACAATCCCGCAGGCGGTTCCGGCAACGGGATACAATGGACCGTGGGCGTGTACGTTGAACGCGGATAACACGGTTACGATTGGTAATGGTACGATTGCGAACATGGTATCATGGGGAACCGGAACCGGAAGCGTTGACCCGCTCATCTACGACATCGACAACGAATACACGGGCGACCCGAACACGTTAACGCTTACACTACAAGTACAGGTTCGGCTGTATGCCGATGGGGTGTCAAGGCTGACCGTTGGCACGACTAAGGCGGGATGCTTTACGGACGCGGCTGCGTTTGTGCCAGTGCAGGAAAGACAGAACGAAGTTGCCAATGTGTTCTATATTCCCGTGTGCACGCTCAATCTAGCATCACCGACATCATCGCGGACTATCCAAAGTGTAGAGCAGTTGCAGTATGGCTGCGCGTTTGTGACCCCAAAGAATACGCGATTGCGTTATGCCAAGGGCGCTGATGGTGGCACTTTATACGTGCGGCACGTTCAGAACTTTATCGGACCGAATAATAGTGGCGAACACGAGATTGCGATACCGAAGAACAGCGAATTGTTGAGCGTATACCAAGACCCGACACAGCAAACTAATAGCCTTACCACTACTGCGCCAACAGGCAATGACCC
>Ga0181592_10002845_pt1 | contig 14309 bp, 17 predicted proteins | sample 071ome_20_FD_133755 | JGI IMG/M metagenome (GOLD analysis project Ga0181592, IMG submission 133755) | Coastal salt marsh microbial communities from the Groves Creek Marsh, Skidaway Island, Georgia - 071412BT metaG (megahit assembly) | ecosystem: Environmental > Aquatic > Marine > Intertidal...
CAAAATCACGCCTTCGTTGGCCTCGAAGCCGTCCATTTCGACCAGCAGCTGGTTGAGCGTCTGTTCGCGTTCGTCGTTGCCGCCGCCGAGACCGGCGCCGCGATGGCGGCCCACGGCGTCGATTTCGTCGATGAAGATGATGCAGGGCGCGTTTTTCTTGCCCTGTTCGAACATGTCGCGCACGCGGCTGGCGCCGACGCCGACGAACATTTCGACGAAATCGGAGCCGGAAATGGTGAAGAACGGTACGTTTGCCTCGCCGGCGATCGCACGGGCCAGCAACGTCTTACCAGTGCCGGGCGGGCCGACCAGCAGCACGCCCTTCGGTATTTTACCGCCGAGGCGCTGAAACTTCTGCGGGTCGCGCAGGAACTCGACGACCTCTTCCAGTTCCTGTTTCGCTTCCTCGATGCCGGCGACGTCGTCGAACGTCACCCGTCCGGCGCGCTCGGTCAGCAGCCGGGCTTTGGATTTGCCGAAGCCCATCGCCTTGCCGCCGCCGCCCTGCATCTGGCGCATGAAGAAAATCCAGACTCCGATCAGCAGCAGCATCGGGAACCAGGAAATCAGGATATTCAGCAGCGACGGAGACCCGTCGTCGGCCGGCGCCGCGTCGATGATCACGCCGGTCTTGTCGAGCTTGTCGATCAGGTTGGGATCGTTGGGCGCATAGGTCGAGAACGACCGGCCGTCCTTGCGCACACCGGTAATCGTGCGGCCCTTGATCGTGACCTTGTCGATCTGGCCGCCCTGAACGTCGGCGAGGAATGTGGAATACGGAATGCCGGACTGACCGCTGCGGCCCGACGGCTGCTGGAACAGATTGAACAGCGCAAACAGCAGAAGAAGAATGATCGCCCAGAGGGCTATGTTTTTACCGAAATTGTTCAATGATCCTGTATCCCGAAGTTCGGCAGGTCTGCGCGCGGCGCAGACCCGTCATGTACCCATATTTGACGCGTGTTACATACATAATGCGCCCTACCGGTTAAGCAACCCAAAACGGCGGCCCCGAAATCGGCGATCGCCCTCTGAATACCGCATTTTCGATAATATTTTCAACCATTTGAGACGCGCGGTAGCCTAGGTGCCATGCCTGGAGAATATCGTCACCGCGGCGGACTGCCGGCAAACCGTAGCGCACCGGGCCGGGGATGCGCCGGTATTCCCGGTCGACTTCGCCGGCAATCGCCTCCCAACCCGCTTTGCCAAGCGCCGAAACATAAGCGCCATCGGGTGCAGCGGCAGGTTGCAGGTCGAGCAGAAATCGACCGTCCCACGTGACCCGGGATGCGGCGGCAACCGGCATCTTTTCCCTGACGGTCCCGAATTCGCGCCACAACCGGATACGGCCCTGCGTCGCCGCGATTACGCAGTTGCCCAGCGTACGCGTCCTTTTCTCCGGTCCATCCGCCAGACCCCGGAACACGCCGGCACTCCGGACGCGTTTGGGTGCAAACTCGCGCCCGCCGATCAGCGCGATCAGCGCGATCAGCAAAGCCTGCGCGATGTCGGGATCGGCGGCCATCAGGCCGGGCCTGTCGATGTCGGCATATCCTTCGGGGTGCAGGGCCACAATTTCGGCCGCCAGATCGGCGATCCGTTTTTCCCGGTCGGCGCGCAGGCGGCCGAATATTCGCGCCGCACCGGCGACGGAGGACGCCGAGACCCCGTGTGCGCCCAGTTCCGCCAGCCGCTGCCGGATCCGGACGCGGGCATACCGGCGATCGGTATTGCCGGGATCCTCCACCCAGTCCTGCCCTGCCGCCCGAAGCGTCGCCTCCAGCCGCGGCCGGCCCACCGCCAGAAGCGGCCGGACGACCCGGATCCGGTCCCGGAAGGATACCAGCGGCATCGCCGCCAACCCGTCGGGTCCGCTGCCCCGGCTCATCCGGAACAGAAAGGTTTCGGCCTGATCGTTCTCGGTATGCGCGACGAAAAGCTCGCCCACACTGTTCCGGACGCACCACGCTTCCAACAACGCGTATCGTGCGCGGCGGGCTTCCTCCTGCACGCGGTGCACGGGTTTGTCGCCGGCCCAACGCAGGATATCATGGGCTACGCCCATCGCCGCGCACCAGCGTCCCACCCGAACCGCTTCATCCGCAGAGCCGGGACGCAATCCGTGATCGACGGTCAGCGCCGTCAGCGGGCTGCCGGCGGACTGCGCCCAGTCTTTCAGAAGCCGCAGCAGCGCCATGCTGTCGGCGCCGCCGGAAACGGCCACGGCAAGCGGCACACTGTCCGCGAAGGGACCGGCACAAGACATCAGCACGTTAAATTCTTCCGGGGCGACCGGATCGGATGAAGAACTGAGGGGGCTGCGCGAGGCCCGCCCCGTCACCGGCACTTGGCCTGGCGCCGTTCCCGATCGATACGCGCTTTCAGGCGAGCGTTGGCTTTCGGATACTTGGAGAGAAACCGGGAGAACGCCGTGCACGCCTCCTTGCGTTTCTCCATCCGGCTCAGCGACATGCCCAGCTTCAGCAGACTGTCCGCGGCCTTGCTGCTTTCCGGATATTTCTGATAGCCCTCCGCGAATGCGAATGCGGCATCCTGATAGCTCTGCCGGACGTAATAGGTTTCGCCCAGCCAGTACTGTGCGTTGCCCGTCAGATCGTCCTGCGGATACCGTTCAACGAACGCTTTCAATGCCTGTTCGGCGCGGGTGAAATCCTGCTGTTTCAGCATCAGCGACAATGCGTAGTCGTACTGGGATTTCGGCGTCCCGGGCGGCAGGTCCGCCCCCTGCGCCGGCGGCGACACGGATGCGGTTGACGGGACCGCAGGCTGTGCGGGAGGCGGCGCCGGGGGCACCGTTTCCGGGCCGCGCGGCGACGTTACAGCCAGGTTTTTCGGGATGGTACCGAGGACGCCCGGCGGCGGTGCGGCCGGCCTGGCGGGCGGCGGCGCGGTTTCGGTTCGCGCTGCCGGCGGTGTGAGGGTCGGCGCGGGTCGTTGCGGCGGCGGACGCAGCTGCAGATTTGCGTTGGGCGATGCCGAAGCCGGCATTTCCTCGCGACCGGTGCCGACCGAACCGCCTTCGAGCGCGGTGAGGCGCTGGTCGAGGTCGACGACCAGCTTGTCGAGACGCCCCTCTATCCGGCGCAGGGCGAAATCGAATTCCTCCATGCGGCCGGTCAGCCGGCTGAGCTCGTTTTCAAGCTGTGTGATGCGGATCGAATGCCGGGCGGCGGTACGCGGATCGGCAGGCGCGTCGGAAACGGGCTGACCCGCGGCGACCGGCGGCGCCTTGCCCTGATAGACCTGACGCTGAAGCGTCGTCAGTTCGCGCTGCAAGCGGTCGACCCGGTTCAGAAGCTCCTGCATGCCGGGGTTCTGGGCCGACACGCCGGCGGGGACCAGACAGGTCAGTACCGCGGCGGCCGCCGCGATACCTGCGAAAGGTTGTGTCGCCCGAGGGGTCATAATCGATTACCGCGCTGTTCGTGGTACCGGTTTTCTGGCGCAATCTCGCCGGACATCATGGCGGAAATACGGCACCCGGTCGGGATTTCGCTCAGCCGGTGGTGCCGTCGACCACCGTCACGGCGCGTCGGTTGCGTTCCCAGGCCTCTTCGTTGGATGCAGGATCGACCGGGCGTTCCTTGCCGTAGGAAATCGTCTTCACCCGGTTGGGATCGACGCCAAGGGCAATCATGTAGTCGCGCACCGAATTCGCCCGGCGTTCGCCAAGTGCCAGGTTGTATTCGCGCGTACCCCGTTCGTCGGCGTGGCCTTCTACGGTCACCGTGATGCCGGGATAGCGTTTCAGCCAGACGACCTGGTTTTCAATCGTGGTCCGGGCATCCGGTGCGAGATCGAACCGGTCGAAACCGAACAGCACCCGGTCGCCGACATTGACGACGAAATCCTCGACGCTGCCCGGCGCCTGCGTTACCTGGCGGGAAACGGTACCGCTGGTGACGGGACCGCCGGTGCCCGCGGACGATGCGCCGGCGTTCGCCGCCCCGTCGCCGGACGCGGATGAGTTCACTTCGGGAGAGGATTCGCACGCGGCAAGGGCAAGCCCGGCCAGCGCACAGACGACGTAAGAAAAGCGCATCAGATTATTCCCCAATGGATGTCAGGCAGGTTACAGAGTTTTTCCGGCGTTACGGTCGCACGGGATCGTTGCGGCATGATGATACCACACGGCTTATCAAGGTCATATGGCGAAACTTCCGCAAGTTTCAAACGAAAAGTGATTCGGTCGCAAGTCATCATTATTTTACCAGCGGCGACCAGGCCGGATCGGACGCGCCCGCGGGGGTCACGATCTGGCGTTCGTTGTGCCCGGTCAGGTCGATCGAATAGAGCCGCGCCGTGCTTGCGCTGGACCCCCGCCGGCGTTCCTCCCGGAAGAACATGAGAACCCGTCCGTTGGGCGCCCAGGTCGGCCCTTCGACCAGAAAACCGTTGGCGAGGATGCGTTCGCCCTTGCCGTCGGGCTGCATCACCCCGATCGAAAACGTGCCCCGGTTTATCTTGGTGAAGGCGATCAGATCGCCGCGCGGCGACCAAACCGGTGTCGCGTAGCGACCGCTGCCGAAGCTGATCCGTTTCACACCGCCGCCATCTCCGTTCATGACGTAGAGCTGCTGCGTGCCGCCGCGATCCGAATTGAACACGATCCGGCGCCCGTCCGGCGCGTAGGACGGCGACGTGTCGATGGCCGGATGGCGGGTCAGGCGCTGCACGCGCCGGGTGCGCAGATCCATCGAATAGACTTCGGTATTGCCGTCCTTGGCCATACTCATGATGACCTTGTTGCCGTCGGGCGAAAAGCGCGGCGCAAAGGTCATGCCCGGGAAATCGCCGAGAATTTCCTGCTGGCCGGTGTCTATGTTGTACAGATACACGCGCGGCTGACCGGCGGTATAGGAGAGATAGGAGATTTCCTGAGCCGTCGGCGAAAAACGCGGCGTCAGCACTAGCGCGCGGCCGTCGGTCAGGAAGCGGTGATTGGCGCCGTCCTGATCCATGATGGACAGCCGTTTGATTCGACGGTCGGCGGGGCCGGATTCGGAGATATAGACTACGCGGGTGTCGAAATAGCCGCTTTCGCCGGTGATCCGCTTGTAGATTTCGTCGGCAATGATATGCGCCACCCGGCGCCAGTTGTTGGGTGCGGTGAAATAGGCAAGGCCGGTCATCTGGGTGCCGCCGAAGACGTCCCAGAGACGGAATTCCACTTTCAGACGCCCGTCCCGCTGTGCCTGTGCGCTGCCGGAAACAAGCGCCTGGGCATTGATCTGGCGCCAGTCGCCGAATCGCGGCTGAACCTGCAACGCCGACACCTGCTGGATAAAGGCGCGACGGTCGATCGGCCGGAACAGACCGGAGCGTTCGAGGTCGGTGGAAATAAGGTCGGCGATTTTACGGCCGGTTTCTATTTCCTGCGGCGTCTTGCCGAAAAATTCGGGGATGGCGATCGGCAGCGGCTCGACCGTGCCGCGGGTGATATCGACCTGAAGCTGCGCCAGCGCAACGGCGGGCAGGAGAACAGCGACAGCGAGAAAAGCCGCCGTCAGGGCTTCAAACGGTTTACGAAACAGTTTCATTGTCCAAGCGCTTCCCGGGGATCGAAGATAAACACGATTTCTTTCCACATGTCGTAATGTTCGTACGGCAGTTTGATCGGCACGCAGGCCGGGTCGCGGAGCGCGCGCAATGCGCTTTCCGCGACGGCCCGGAAAAAGGGATCCCGCCCCATGCGTCCCTGATCCTGAATCTGCGGCACCGCGCCGAGCGAGCCGTCGGGATTGAGCCGCATGCGGATCGCGACCTGCATGTTGGCGGCATCCTTGGCGCCGGCCTGGATTTTCCAGCATGGCGTGATCTGCTGCTTGATCGCCTGAGCGAGCCCGCCCGCGATGCGGCGCTGTTCGAGCGGCGAGCGCTGCGGTTTTTCCTCCGCTCGTTTTGCCTGTTTTTCCGGTTTTTTCGCCGGTTCCGATTTTCGCTGCTTCTGTTCGTTCGCCAGATTTTTCAGCAAGGATTGAAACTCGTCCTGCGGCGGCCTGGGTTTGCGTTTCGGGCGTGGCGCCGGCGGCGTTTTGGCCGCGACTTTCACTTCCTCGGGATTTGGCTTCGGCTTGGGCGGCGCGGGCTTTGCCTCCGGCTTGAGCTTCGGTTTGGGCACCGGTTCCGCCTTCGGCTCTGGGACCGGTTCCGGTTTGGGTTCGGGTTTCGGAGCCGGCGGCGGATCGGGAACTTTGGCGACCTGCTTCGGCGGCTCCGGCGCGGGCGGCGGCGGTGTCGGTTTCTCGACCGTCTTGGGCGGTTCGGGCTTGGGCGGTTGCGGCTTCTTTGGCTGGGGTTTGGGCGGATCCGGTTTCTTCGGCTGGGGTTTTTGCGCCAGCGCGTCCGGGGTCACGATCTCCACCGCGATCGGCACCATCGGGCGGCGCTCCGATTGCAGGATGCCGGGCAGCCCGACCACGATCAGCACGACGATTACGCCGTGCAGAACTGCGGAAATGGCGGCGCCGTATCGCATCGGTCACCTGTTCCCTCCGGCGCCGTCGCCCTGCGGCAGCTGGGTGATGAGCGCCACACGGGTAAACCCCGCCAGATTCACCGTCCCCATCACCTCCATCACCTGTCCGTAGGCGATCGCGCGGTCGCCGCGAACGAAAATGCGGGTGTCTTTTTTGTTCTGCGTGATCGCCTCGAGCCGCGGCACCAGCTGATCGAGCGTGATCCTGGTTTCCTGCAGAAAAACCTCGCCCTTGGCGTTGACGCTGATCACCAGAGGCTCGTCCTGACCGACCATCTGCGAGGCATTGCTCTTCGGCAGGTCGACCGGCACGCCGACGGTCAGCAGCGGCGCCGTGATCATGAACACGACCAGCAGCACCAGCATCACGTCGACCAGCGGCGTGACGTTAATATCGCTCATCGGGATGTGGCCGCCGCGTCCCCGGCTGCGACCGCGCCCTCCGCCGTTGCCCGACATCATCGCCATGCGCCGCTACTCCTCGTCTTCGCTCTGGCGGGACAGGATGGCCCCGAACTCGCCCGCGAATGCTTCCAGCCGGCCCGCATAACGGTTGATGTCGGTCGACAGCTTGTTATAGGCGATGACCGCCGGGATAGCGGCGACCAGGCCCAGTGCCGTGGCGAAGAGGGCTTCCGCGATACCAGGGGCAACAACCGCCAGCGATGTGTTCTTCGACACCGCGATGGCGGTAAAGCTGTTCATGATGCCCCAGACGGTGCCGAACAGGCCGACGAAGGGCGCGGTCGATCCGACCGACGCCAGGAACGTCATGTAACGTTCGAGCTGTTCCAGCTCGCGGTTGAGCGTGATCTGCATGACCCGGTCGATGCGTTCCGACAGGCTTTGATGCGAGGCCTCCCTGTCGCCGCCCTTTCGCGACGTCGAACGCCGCCATTCCCGCATCGCCGACGAGAAGATCGCCGACATCGGATCGACGGGGCGCGATCCGATCCGGTCGAACAGATCGTCCAGCGAACCGCCGGACCAGAAGCTCTCCTCGAACTGGGACGCCTGCCGGCGCAGACGCCGCATGCGCATGATCTTTTCGAAGATGATCGCCCAGCACCAGAAAGAGGCAAGAAGCAATCCGATCATCACCGCCTTGACGATGAAATCGGCCTGCATGAACAGGCCCCAGACCGACATGTCGGCGTGGACGGAGCCTGCGAGGGCGGCGGACTGAACTGCTGCTGATTCCATACTTGTATCCGTTGGTAGCCTGTTGTTATGTCAGGGAGGCGACGCCCGCACCGAGCATCGCTTTGAGATTGTCGGGCAGACGCGCCGGTCGTCCGTCTGCCTTCAGGCAGACCAGCCGCAGCTTTATCTCGACCAGGGTTTCCCCGGCGCGCTGTACGAGCTGTTCGAGCCAGAAACTGGCGCCGGTCGCCTCCAGACAGCGGGTGCGGATTTCCAGCGCATCGTCGAGCCGCGCGGGTTTCACGTATTCGGCCTCGCAGCGGCGTACCGCGAACATCAGGCCGCTTTCGGCCATCAGGGTCGTGTGATCGATCCCGGCATCGCGCAGAAGTTCGGTCCGCGCCCGTTCGGCGAAACGGAGATAATTGCTGTGATACACCACCCCGCCGGCATCCGTGTCCTCGTAATAGACGCGGACGGGAAAGACATGTTCGCCGGCCACATCAGTCATCGCCGTCTCCGTCTGATGACAGAAGGTCGAGCTGGGAATCGTGCCCTGACGGCGCCGACACGCCGAGATGCCGATAGGCGTTCAGGGTCAGCATGCGGCCGCGCGGCGTGCGCTGCAGAAGGCCGGATTGCAGCAGGAAGGGTTCGATCACTTCTTCAATGGCATCGCGCTGTTCCGACAGGGCGGCGGCCAGGGTGTCCACGCCGACCGGTCCGCCGGCATAGTTTTCGGCGATGCACATCAGATAGCGACGGTCCATGGAATCGAGACCGATCTTGTCGACCTCCAGCCGGCCGAGCGCGGCGTCGGCAATCTTGGCATCGACCGCCTCCGCCCCGGCGACACCGGCGAAATCGCGCACCCGGCGCAACAGGCGTACGGCCACACGCGGCGTGCCCCGGGACCGCGCCGCAATTTCGGTCGCGCCGTCGGTCGTGACGTTGACGCCCAGCACCCCTGCCCCGCGGCGGACGATCTTGACCAGATCGTCGACGTCGTAGAATTCCAGTCGCAGCGGAATACCGAACCGTTCGCGCAGCGGCGTCGTCAGCAGACCCGAGCGTGTCGTCGCGCCGACCAGCGTGAACGGCGGCAGTTCGATCTGGACCGACCGCGCCGACGGACCTTCGCCGATAATCAGATCCAGCTTGCCGTCCTCCATCGCCGGATAGAGGATTTCCTCGACCGCCGGGTTCAGCCGGTGGATTTCATCGATAAACAGAACGTCGAGCGGTTCCAGGTTGGTCAGAATGGCGGCGAGGTCGCCGGCCTTGGCGATGACCGGGCCGGAGGTCGCACGAAAACCGACCCCCAGTTCGCGCGACACGATCTGCGCGAGCGTGGTCTTGCCGAGACCAGGCGGGCCGAAAAACAGCACATGATCCATCGCCTCGCGCCGGCCGCGCGCCGCTTCGACGAACACCCGCAGGTTGTCGCGCAATGCCGGCTGACCGACGAAATCATCCAGCAGCTGCGGGCGGACATGGCCTTCCGGCTGATCGTCCTCGGAAAAATTGGCGGCGACGGCGCGATCCTCACTCATGCCGTCAGCTCCTTCAGCCCGGCGCGGATCAGATCCTCAACCGCCGCATCATCGCCGATGGAGCGCATCGCGCCGGACACCGCGCCGAACGCGGCGCCGCGCTGATAGCCGAGATTGACCAGCGCCGAAACCGCGTCGTCGAAACTGCCGCGGGCCGCGGATCCTTCGTCGGCGCCAGCGGCCGCGACCTGCGGCGGCGCGAACTCGGCAAGGCCGCCGACCTTGTCTTTCAGTTCGGTCAGCAGCCGGGTCGCCAGTTTCGGCCCGACGCCGGGCGCGCGGGTGATCATGCCCTTGTCCTGGGCGAGGATCGCATCCGACAGATCCCTGGGCGCGAGCACCGACAGGATGCCGAGGCCCACCTTGGCACCGACGCCCTGGACGGTCGTCAGCAGCCGGAACCATTCGCGTTCGGCCTGTTCGAGAAAGCCGTAGAGGTGAATGTGGTCTTCCCGAATGTGGGTTTCGATGACGAACGAAACCGCCTCGCCGCGGCCCGGCAGCTGAGCCAGCGTCCGGGTCGAACAGAACACCAGATAGCCGACGCCGTTCACATCGATCACGGCCCAGTCCTCGCCGATGGAATCGAGCAGTCCGGTGAGCTTTGCGATCATGCGCGCGCTCCCGCCGCCAGCGCCGCATCGGCGATCGCCGGCGCGCGGCGGTGATGGGCGTGGCAGATGGCGATCGCCAGCGCGTCGGCCGCATCCGCGGTCTCGGGCTTGGCGCCGGGCAGCAGAATGCCGACCATCGCCTGCACCTGGTTCTTGTCGGCATGGCCGTTTCCGACCAGCGATTTCTTGATCAGGTTGGCGGAATATTCCGCCACCGGGAGGCCAAGCTGCGCCGGAGCCAGCATCACCGCGCCGCGCGCCTGACCAAGTTTGAGCGTCGAGGCGGGGTTCTTGTTGACGAAGGTTTCCTCGACCGCGGCTTCGGCGGGTCTGTGGATGTTCAGGACGCCGGTCAGGGCTTCGAATAGCTGCGAAAGTCTATCGGCAAGCGGCAGGCTGGCGGTCGAAATCACCGCCCCGGATGCGACATGGACGAGGCTGTTGCCGTCGACCTCGATCACGCCCCAGCCGGTGCGGCGCAGCCCAGGATCGAGACCGATCAGCCGTATCGCCATCCGCGCCCTCCCCCTCAGCCTTCGAGCTCGGCCATGACGGCGTCGTCGATTTCGACGTTGGAAGACACGTTCTGCACGTCGTCATTGTCCTCCAGCGCATCCAGCAGGTTAAGCATGGTCCGGGCGCTGTCGGCGTCGAGCTCCACCGTATTCTGCGGCTTCCACGTCAGCCCGGCGGATTCGGCGGAACCGAATCTGGCCTCCAGGCCATCGCGGACTTCGTTGAAGTCGTTCGGATCGCAGGTGATCTCGTGCCCGTCCTCACCGGACTGCACATCCTGCGCACCCGCCTCCAGGGCGGCCTCGAACATTTCTTCGCTGCCGGCGGCATCCGCCGGATAGGTGACCTGCCCGACCTGGTCGAACATGAAATTGACGCTGCCGGTCTCGCCCAGATTGCCGCCGTACTTCGTAAACGCGGCGCGCACATCGCTGGCAGTGCGGTTGCGGTTGTCCGTCAGCGCCTCGACGATCACCGCGACGCCCTTGGGCCCGTATCCCTCGTAGCGGATTTCCTCGTACTGCTCGGTGTCTTCGTTGCCGGCGCCGCGCGCGATGGCACGTTCCATCGTGTCCTTCGCCATGTTGGCGCTTTTCGACGCCGCAATCGCAGCCCGCAGACGCGGATTGGAATCCGGGTCGCCGCCGCTCTTGGCCGCGACCGTCAGTTCACGGATCAGCTTGGTGAAAACCTTGGCGCGCTTGGCATCCTGCGCGCCTTTTCGGTACTGGATATTCTTGAATTTGGAATGGCCCGCCATGGTCGCTCCGACTTTGCCCCTCAAAACGCCGCAATCTATACCATATCTGGTGTAATTGCGACCCCGAACCCCCACATTTCCGCGCGATTCCGGCGAATTTTGGCAGGTTAGCCGGATAATGTGGCAGGAATGGGGCGGGGTCCCTGCGGCGCTGTGGCCATCGAATACGATAGCGTAAGCGCGTTCGGTATCCCCGACATCAACGGCGCTGCGTCGCTCGACCGCACGCTCGACCTCACCGTCGGCGCCGGGATCGCGGTGACGCGCCGGCAGACGCGGAAGCGCTAAAACCCCAACCGCCGGCGTGCGGCAGACACCACCACCTGCGGCGTGCGGGTGTAGGACCGAACATCGCCCGCCCGGTCCAATGCCCGTTGCGCTCTCTCCCGGTCGCCGATCGCGTTGGCATAGGTGGCCTCGATCAAGTGCGTGTCGACCAGATAGTGAGCAACACGTTTCAGCGTTTGCAGGTGGGAGTCGATCTCCTTCCGCGCTGCCGGTGTGAGACCAAGCAGCAGCAGCGTCTCGATGCGAACGATCAGGACACCGGGCTGCTCCGCGCTGGCGCTCTGTCCGATCCGGAAGATCCGGCCGTGATCCTGCGCGCAGGCTATATCCCGCTGCACGCCGCTTGTAAGCCACCGGAGATACGACACGCCGAGTTGGCGCCGATAATCTGGCGATAGCGGGAAACGCTTGTAGGACCGGATCGCCTGGACGTATCCGTGTTGGGGTGAAACATGCGTGATGGCTATGGCCGTAAAATTGTGCCGGTTGGCCAGGTAGAGAGACGGTATCGCCGCAGGCGCCGTCAGCCCCCCCCAAAACCAACAGCATGGTAACGACCATCAGTCGCCGGGACCCTAGAACGAACGACTGGGCTTGTACCTCCGGCAGGAACCGGACGACAAGTCCCAGCGACACCGCCGCCAATGATACAGTCGCAGGTGTTCGCAGTGGAAAATCGAACAACGAAATTACCGCAACGATGGCAAGGCAGAGCACCGCCATTCGGGAAACAAGCGTCATACACGCCATTGGGGTCACATTGCGCCTGACCGTCAGGGCGGCAAGCGCAGCGAGCAGAAAGCCCGCGATTCCGAATTCAGCCAGGAACTGCAGCGGCTCGTTGTGAGCTGCGTCCATAACAACGGATGAACGTAAGGCAACGGTGTCTCCAAAACCCGGATACCAAGAAAGATGGGTCTGTTGATGGGTTGGATAATGAAAGTCGAACCCGCCGATGCCGGTGCCCAATACCGGCTGGTCCAGCCATACGGCAATCGTGTTGAGGCCTATCTCCAATCGTATCTCGACAGGGGCGACGTGCAGCAGGTGTTCGCGTAATACCCACGCGACGGCAACACCGCCAGCCGCCACGAGAAACCCCGTGGCTACGTCGAAAGACCGTCGGTAATTGAAGAGTTTCCTCAGCAGCACGACCAGAACCAATAGGACCACGACCAGATACTCGGCGTGTGAATCGTTGACCGCCACAAGGTAGACAACTGCGCAAAACGCCAGTCCTGGCCCGAGCCAGCGGTCGGGCGACTGCCGGAGCGAGACCCAGAGCGCCAGGTACGGCATCATCAGAAGCAATGCATGCGCAAACCGGTTTTCGTTGCCGAAACCGCCCTGGTATTCTGGCAGGATCGCCGCCCACATCAGCGATATGCCGGTGGCAAGAAGACACAACAACGCCATCCGAAAACCCAATTTCCGGCAATCGCATCGACGCGCGTAACAAAAGACAATCAGCGCAGCTATCAGCCCGCCGAGATGTGCTGCGCCGCCGGCCGGGTCGTCCGACCAGATAAGACTGCCTGCCGCAAAAATCGCGAATACCGCGACGATCCCGTCGACGCGATCGAGACGAATTTCTCGATTTAGCCAAACCGAAACCAGCGCCACGACCAGGATCAGCGCGGTTGCCGCCGCGACACCAATCCATTTCGGAACCACATAGGAATGAGTCGCCGGATCCACGCCTTGCAAAATGCAAAGCCCGACGATGACGAATATTACGCTGTGCAGGAGATCCGTCCGTAATGTGCGTGATGTCGGCATCAATGACCCGCCGTTCGGCATTGCGGAATGGGCTCCGATACTCACCACACGGGAACCCGATGACAAGCTATCGGAAGCGACAGGCGATCAGGCGGCAGCTAATGCCGCTACATCCGTTGTCATAATCGGCAAAGTGTGAACCGTATCAACCGACCGGTTCGAACAGCCCCCGGTCGAGCAGCGCATTCACGGCGATGATCTTGATGGTGCGGGCGTCGCCCTGACGCAGCAGCTTGGCGTGCGGTTCCGGCGCCTGGGTCGGCGCCTCGCCGGCGTATTCCCACATGATCCCTCCGGCGGCACGGAACAACTGTCCCTGTGGTATTTCGTTTTTACGCAATCGGGGGGCACCGGCCATGGAGCTACTCGCTTTCAAAGGGAGCCGGACAATACCGCCAGACGTACCTCCGGGTCGACTAAAATTCATCGCCTCTGACCGAATTTTCACCGCCCGCGGGTACCCCGGCACCCGACGCGGCGCCGACGAATTTATTCCCCGAGGTCGATGACGGCGCGCACAGCCAGATGATCGCTCGCCGTCGCGTCTCCATGGTGGCTGATTTCGATGAATTTTACGCCTCGCGGCGCGCACAGGATATGGTCGATGCACGAGGGCCCGCCATCCTGGGGAGGATGGATTAACGTGGGCGATTTGCAGGCCGAGCCGGGATTTTCGCGGCCGTTTCGGATCTCCCTGCCGGAGGAGCCCACCGCGTCCTCCAGCCACACCCGATCCGCATCATCGTTGAAATCGCCAGCGAAAAGCACAGGTGCGCCCGGCGTCAGCCCAACGGCCCCACAGGCAGCCGCGAACTGAGACTGCCGCAACGCCCGCGCATCGCGCAGGTGAGTGAGATGGAGATTGACCGCATGCAGCCCGATCCCCCGGGAGGGGGCCGGATCGATCTCCGCAATCTGCGCGATCCGCTCACCATCCGCCGGATCGGACGGCAGAACCAGCCGTCGCGCGTTGCGTGTTTCAAAGCGGGTCAGGATCGCCAGACCCGAGGTCGATACGACGGGCCCGCCCTGGAAATTTCGAACCTTGCGGCGGGCCGGATGGCAAACAGCCTTAAACCCGAGGCGGCGCTGCAGGGAAATGGCGGTGCCAATTTCCGTGCCGGGCACGGCGAAGACTTCCTGCAGGAAAACGA
>Ga0181592_10002849_pt1 | contig 14305 bp, 14 predicted proteins | sample 071ome_20_FD_133755 | JGI IMG/M metagenome (GOLD analysis project Ga0181592, IMG submission 133755) | Coastal salt marsh microbial communities from the Groves Creek Marsh, Skidaway Island, Georgia - 071412BT metaG (megahit assembly) | ecosystem: Environmental > Aquatic > Marine > Intertidal...
AAATGTGGTTGACTCCCCAGTGCGCTTGGCGATGTACTGGCCCAGTCGATAGAGTAGGTCGGTCTCTCGCAATTGTGGGCCCGATTTCGTGTATATGATGGTGGCAAAAGGCGGTACCTGACTGTGGGCAACGCCCATCTCAAACCCATGGCAAGGCCATGTGAGTAGGGCGAGTAAAATAAGTGAACAGCGGGGCCATTTGAGAGCGAGCATCATGCTCACTAGTATAGTGAACTGTTGGGCGTTGGCCATGACAATCTAAGCCGGAAGCCCCTTGGCAAGGCTTCCGCTGGCGGTTTAGAACTTGTAAACCGCGTTCATTTGATAGGACTGCGAGAGGTCTTTGTTTAAGTATTCAAAACGCAGCAGCGCGTTGGGGTGAACCTTATATTGTGCGCCAAGGCCCATGATCAGGCCATCATCTCCTTTAAAGCCTAAACCTAGGCGGGTTAAGGCACTTAAGCGATAGCTGAGTTCTGGCAGGGCCTTCTCTACCACGAGTGCTCCCCAAAAGCCGTTGGCGTCGATATTGCTGCCGCTATAGAAATCGTCACTTTGAATGTAGCCGCCTTCAGCGGACAGGTCGAGGCCACTCCTTTCGCCTAGTTCATACCCGCCAAATACCTGAAACCCGTTGGCGGTGCCGTCGCTGCCAGAGTCGAGGCTAGAGGTATCAATGCGGTTGTGATTAACACCGGCCCCTACATAGAGCTTGTTCAGATCGATGGTGATGGTATTGGGCGTTGGGGCCATTTGTTCAGAGCAACAGAAAGAGGCCCAAACAATCAGAGGTAATGCGGCAAACCAGGCTTTCATTGTTATTTCCTTGTCCCATGGAGCTGTAACTTTGAGGGGCAGTCTAAACACCAGACTTAGAAATTCAATATTGGTTCCTGCAACAGTGAAATCTGCTCCCTTAAATTCATGATTTCGTCTGACCAGTATTTAGCCGACTCGAACCAAGTAAACGCTTGGGGGAAGGCTGGGTCGTCCCATCGTTCAGCTAGCCAGGCGCTGTAATGAATAAATCTAAGGGTTCTTAATGGTTCAATGAGCGGGAGTTGCTCCCAGGGAAACTCAGCGAAGGTTTCGTAGCCATTGGCGATGGCGTGTATTTGCGCCCTTTGTGTCTCTGTGTCGCCGTGGCACAGCATCCAAATGTCCTGCATGGCAGGGGCGAGCCGGCAGTCGTCTAGGTCAACCATATGGGGAACATGCTGATCTTGAGTGTGGGTCCACAAAAGGTTTCCTGCATGGAGATCACCATGTACCAGTTGAAGCCGTGGGTTAAGGGTTTGCCAGCGTTGTTCGATGAGTGTGACAGCCTCTTCGGCCAAGTGAAAATACTGCTGCTCCATCTGCGGATCAACACGCAGGCTGTCGCGCAGGGTTTGAATGGCCTGGCGACCAAAGCTTGCCGGATCCAGTTGAGGCCGAGCATGGATAGACTGACGTTTACCGACTTGATGTAGGCGGCCGAGAAGGCGACCCATTTGCTCAAAATCATCAAGGCTTTCTATTTGTCCGCTGTGGCCCCCTTGCTTGGGGTACAAAGAAAAGAGAAAGCCTTGGTATTCGAATACACTCTTGCCCTCTATTAGTAATGGCGGTACCACAGGCAGTTCTTCTTCTGCGCACTCTAGAGCGAACTGATGTTCCTCTTGAATAGCTTGTCTCGACCAGCGCTCAGGCCGATAAAATTTTACGACCACACTGGGCGCGTCATCCACCCCAACTTGGTAAACGCGATTTTCATAACTGTTCAGCGCCAGCAAGTGGCCGCTTGCCATTTGCCCAAGTGGCGCTAATGCAGAGTCAATCGCATCCAAAATACGGTCAGGTGTTAGTGCATCATAGGGGTGGTTGGACATTAGCAGGCCAGGGTTGAATGAGAAGGCCCTGATTTTATCGGTTCTTGGGAGTTCTGGCGAGGGCTGCCACCGTCACAGAGCGAGCCCCTAGTCGTAAAAGTTGTTTCGCTAAGCCGTTCGCGGTGGCGCCCGTGGTGACAACATCGTCCACCAAAAGCCAATGCTTGTGCGCGGCGGGCATTTGGAACTTAACCCTTGTTTGGAATCGCTGATTCTTGCGTGAGAGGCGTTGTTTTCTGTTGAGCCGATGCTGGGGGGCGCTGTAGGTATGAGCACGAAACACAGAGTAAACCGGTAGTTGAAGTCCACGTCCCAGCTCATGGGCTAATTCGACCACTGCAGCACGGCCGCGGCGGAGTGTCGTTCGCCAATGGTAGGGCACATAGGTGATGGCATCATATTGTTGCTCTCTAAGGCGTTCTATGAGGGCATTGGTTATCTGGCGCATAGGTAGCACCCTTGGGTGCTGCTTCCAATGGTGAATCCAGTGGGATACTGGAGGCTTGAAAAGAAAAGGTGCGATGACGCGGTCAAAACTGGGCGGCTGGGAAAGGCATCGGCCACATATGTGCTCATGCTTAGCCGGTTCTGAGCAAATGGGACAGGCTTGTTGAATAAAGGGGAGTTGGTCATAGCAGGCCTGACACATGGGTGATTGGCTAGGGTGTAGGCAAATCATACATTGATCTAAATTTAATCCGTAGTAAACCCTTAAAAAGTATTTGGTTGACTGATTCTTGTATCTCAGTAACATACGCATCCATACGTAATTTTCTCCATCCAGCGCAGAGTGTTTCAGTCCAAAAGCGCACAGGCAATGGGGCAAAAGTAGGGATATTTGAGAGGTATCAACATGAGCGCATCGACACAACAGACCATCCGTCACGACTGGACCCGCGAAGAGGTTCAAGCGCTATACGATCAGCCGTTCAACGATTTGCTGTTTCAAGCGCAAACCGTACACCGAGCTCATTTCAACCCTAATGAAGTTCAAGTGAGCACTCTGTTATCGATTAAAACAGGTTCTTGTCCTGAGGACTGTAAATACTGCCCTCAATCCGCCCACTACAATACCGGTCTTGAAAAGCAACGTCTTATGGAAGTAGAGGCGGTGTTAAAAAAAGCCGCTGAAGCAAAGGCAAAAGGGTCCACTCGTTTTTGCATGGGCGCGGCATGGAAAAACCCGAACAAACGTGACATGCCCTATGTGCTTGATATGGTCAAAGGCGTTAAAGCCATGGGCCTAGAAACCTGCATGACGTTGGGTATGTTAAACGAAGATCAAGCTCAAGAGCTGGCCGATGCGGGTTTGGATTATTACAACCACAACCTAGATACGAGCCCAGAGTTTTACGACAAAATCATCACAACCCGCACATATGGAGATCGCCTCGATACGCTACAGCACGTTAGGGATTCCGGCATGAAGATCTGCTCTGGTGGTATTATTGGTATGGGCGAGCGTGAGAAAGATCGTATTGGCCTACTTGCTCAGCTCGCCAACTTGCCTCAGCACCCAGAAAGTGTGCCAATCAATATGTTGGTGAAAGTGAAAGGCACGCCATTAGAGAATGTGGATAACTTGGATCCATTCGATTTCATTCGTTGTATTGCAGTTGCGCGCATTTTGATGCCTCAGTCTCACGTACGCTTGTCAGCTGGCCGTGAAGAAATGACGGATGAAATGCAAGCCATGTGTTTCATGGCCGGTGCTAACTCTATCTTCTATGGTGAATGTCTACTGACAACCCCGAACCCAGAAGCCCACAAAGATATGCAACTGTTTAAGCGTTTAGGTCTTCGCCCAGAACAGGCTATCGTGGATCATGATGACGATGGTCAGGCTGATGTACTAAGCAAACAACTGCAAAAGAACGATCAGTCTCAGCCTTTTTACGACGCGTCCGTTTGATCTATCTAGCGAGGTGCTCATGATTCTTGAGCACCTCAGTTCATGACGCCTGCGCTGTCATTACGTTCTGTTTCCATTCAGTATTCAAAACTATGCCATTTAATTTAGCGGACGATTTAACTCAAAGACGAGAGGCGGGGCTGTATCGTCAAACGAAACAGTTGCGCTCGGCTCAGGGTCCCAATGTTGAAACGGAAGAGGGCTCCTTTCTTGCGTTTTGCAGTAATGACTACCTCGGTCTTGCGGCCGACCCAAGGTTAGCGGACGCGTTTCATCAGGCGACCAAACAATACGGATTCGGTGCCGGTGCCGCTCACTTGGTCAACGGCCATTTCGAAGTGCACGAAGCGCTGGAATCAGAATTAGCACGGTGGACTGGTCGCGAAGCTGCCGTACTCTTTAGTACGGGTTATATGGCAAATATGGGTGTCATTTCGGCCCTACTCGATAAGCAAGACGCGGTCTTTCAAGATAAGTGGAATCATGCCTCGTTACTGGATGGCGGATTGCTGAGTGGCGCGCGTTTTCAACGCTATCTGCATAAAGATTTAGATAATCTTGAAACCAAGCTATTGCGCAGCGACGCTCGACGGAAATTGATCGTGACCGATGGTGTCTTCAGTATGGATGGCGATAAAGCTAACCTTTCTGCTCTGTCCAGTTTAGCGAAACAGCATGATGCTTGGCTAATGGTGGATGATGCCCACGGTATGGCGGCACTCGGTGAAACGGGGGCGGGTCTATGTGAAGAGCAGGGCGTCACACAAAACGATGTGGCCATTCTAATGGGAACGTTAGGGAAAGGATTTGGTACGGCTGGCGCGTTCGTCGCTGGTTCGCAGTTGTTAATTGACTATTTAAAGAATTTTGCTCGCCAATATATCTACACAACGGCTATGCCACCGGCATTGGCGGCGTCAACTTTGACGAGTTTAAAGATCATTGAGACCGAGCCTGAACGCCGTGATCATTTGAATCGTTTAGTAATGTATTTTCGTAAAGAAGCACTGGCGATGGGCATTAATCTGATGGACTCAGATACCGCGATTCAACCCGTATTGATTGGGGATGCCGAACAAGCTTTGAGCATCAGCGCGAGTTTAAAGCAAAAGGGCATATTGGTGCCCGCCATTAGGCCTCCTACTGTACCAGCGGGAACGGCGAGATTACGCATTACCTTGTCTGCCTCACACACGGTGGATCACATTAACCAATTATTAGATGGATTAGGTGCGCTTCGCATACCAAATGACAACGCGTCTAAGGAGACACCATGACCTTGTATACAGAATCATGGGGCAACCCAGACCTGCCGACGTTATTTTGCATTCACGGTTGGGCAAGCAATCGCAATGTGTTTAAACCCTTGGCAGAGCTGTTTAAAGATCACTTTCACTTTGTGGTCGTGGACTTACCAGGTTATGGCGAATCCGCTTGGAGTGGAGATGAGGCCGCCTATGAGCCTCATCGTCTAGTAGACGCCTTGCTCGATGTGGCCCCTGCTAAATGCGTGTGGGTAGGTTGGTCTCTAGGAGGCATGCTAGCCACCTTGGCGGCTAGCAAAGCGCCAGCACGAGTTGAAAAACTGATTACCTTAAGTACCAACGCAAAATTTTTGGCCGACAAAAAATGGAAAAGCGGGGTACCGTTGCCGCTGTTTAACGGCTTTATGGATAGCATTGACGATGTTCGTACCACGTTGAGGCGCTTTGCAGCATTGTGCGTAGTGGGTGAGCAGAGTGATATGTTGGTCCACTTGAAATGGTTGCAGCAAGAAGCTCAGGTACCCGCTCCGAATAGCGAGGTGCTTAGGTTGTCATTAGAGTGTTTGCGATCCATTGATAATCGCGAGGCATTGGTTCGCTTGCCGGTTTCTTGTTGTCATCTGTTAGCCACAGACGATGCTGTCGTCCCCCATACCGTCAGCCAAGCGTTGCAAGGATTAAACCCGAAACATATCACGAGCTTCACACCGAATGCGAGCCATGCCTGTCTAGTCACACAGCCACAGTCTGTTGCCAATGGGATGTTAGCCTTTTTACAGGGATCACAATGAACCCAGTCATTGAAAAACACACCGTAGCCCAAAGCTTTGGTAACGCTGCACCGGATTATGATCAGTTTGCTCGGGTGCAGCACTTGGTTGCTGAACAATTAATCGCACAGTGTCCCGAGTTACAGAATCCGAATGGTCGCATTTTGGATCTTGGCTGTGGTACGGGTTATTGCTTGCCATTACTTGCGAAACGTTACCCTAGCGCGAAAATTGAAGGTGCGGATATTGCGCAGGGCATGCTGACGTATGCGCAAGAGCATTATCCTCAGTTCAGTTATCACTTGGCTGACGCGGAGTCTCTGCCGTTTGATGAAAACCAATTTCAATTAATATTTTCCAATTTTGCGGTGCAGTGGTGTGATGCATTTTCGGTTGTTCTGGAGCAACTGTATCGCTGTCTGCAGCCAGGTGGTTTTGTTGTACTAAGCACATTGGCGGATGGTACGCTCAACGAAATTAAATCTGCATGGGCTGAAGTGGATCAGTATCAACATGTAAACGATTTTGAAACGGCCGATGCCTTAGAGCAATCCGTGGATGAGAGCGGTTTTAGTGTTCAGGCGCTGAGCATGCATACCGAAGTTCAGTACTATCAAAATTTAAGAGAGTTGACGGACTCTCTAAAACGCATTGGTGCTCACAACATGACGTCGGGCCGTGCTCGTACCGTTACTTCGCCGGGTGCCGTTAAACAATTTAAGCTGGCTATGGAGCGCTTTCGTTTGGAGGCGGGCCTACCAGCCAGTTACCAGGTGTTAACCTGTGTGCTTCAGAAACCAACACATCAGCAGCAAGCTTAGAGTGAGCCAAATGAAAAAGAAATTGTTCATTGCTGGAACCGATACCGATGCGGGCAAAACCTTTGTTGCCAGCGCACTTCTTAATAAAGCGAAAAGCCAAGGGTTGACCACGTTGGGTTTAAAACCTGTGGCTGCCGGGTGTGAAGAAACGTCAGAAGGGTTGCGCAATCGCGATGCACTTAGTTTGATGGAGCAAAGTACAAACGAACTTCCCTATGAACAGGTGAATCCCATCGCGTTGGCAGAGCCGATTGCCCCACACATTGCAGCACAACGTTTGCACAAGCCGTTAAGTGCCGAGCGTATTGTCGGTTTATTACGCGGCGTGTTGATGATTCAGTCAGCGCAATTTACCTTGATCGAAGGGGCGGGTGGTTATCGGGTACCATTAAACCCTCGTGAAACACTGGCAGATGTTGTGAAAGAATTGCGCACACCCGTGGTACTCGTGATCGGAATGAAGTTGGGCTGCTTGAATCACGCCTTGTTAACGGCAGAAGCAATACAGCGAGATGGCTTGCAGCTGGCGGGTTGGATCGCCAATCGAATTGATCCAAACATGGATGCTTATGAAGAGAACATTCAGACGTTGCATGCCATGCTAGACGCGCCTTGTTTAGGTGAAGTTCCGTTCATTGAATCGCAGGATGTAAGCCAGGCCGCTACGTATCTGAATATAGATTCATTGTTGGCTTAACCGTTTCGGGTAAACCGAGGTCGAAACGGAGAAAAGGCGGTCAAATTGGCCGCCTTTTTCTATTTTTGGGCCAGTGTCTGGTCATTTATAAGCACGACCCTTCTATCTATCCTGCCTGCTTCGAGGCATCGTAAAAATAAAAAACGGTGGCCTTATATGAATACTTTTCTTTTTTCCGCGCGACTCAACTTTTTGGTTGTCACACGTACATGTTTACGTCGCGGCTTGGCATTTATGTTCAGTTTACTGATGGCCAATTACGCCTTTTCGAGTGACAGCGCCGCGCCACCTTCTAACGATCGCGAGGGGCAATGGAATGTGGACATATCGACCTTTCATCAATTTCGAGCGACCTGGAGAACAGACGGGCAGTCAGCGCGAGTCACCAGCAAAATGGATGGGGCATACGATGTAAGCATCATCATTCAACTGCCGAAAGCCAAACTCATTGCGGATATCGATTTAGTACATGAATCCATGATTCTAGACGGCGGTAACATCATCCTCGATGAGGTGGATAAGCAAATGCTAAGCGATATGAACCGTCATCTCATTTATCACTTACTAAACGAATACGAGGACTCGCAACCTGAGCATAGCCTGTTGGCTGCGCAGATGTTGGGTTACTGGTCCCGTGCTCCAGTGGGGTACCCCATTGGTTATCGTGAAGTTAAGGCCCAACCTTGACTTCATTTTTGTCTCACTCTTAAAAGGAAACACCATGAAAATAATAAAAATAGGTATGGTTATACTGGCCTCGCTTTTCTTTATGATGAACAGCCATGCTGGCATCAGCAAAAACGAAGGTATTACCTGTATTACCAAAGGCTCAACGGTAAACGCTCAGTATGACGATCGCAGAGGCGATCACAGCAAGTGGATTGTGGTCGGTTCAAAGGCTGGCCCAAGTTATGGTTGTATGGGTCGTTGTGGGGGCGATTGTGGCTGGGGCGCACCGAGTGCATGGACTAAAGACTGCATGGATCACGATCAGTGCTCATGGGAAAACAACAGCTCAGGCGGTGGAAGCGATCCAAACTGTGGCGATGAGTATAACGAGGCTGTGGACGATTGGACCTTTGGTGTGGTTCGCGGTTGCCGAGGGTAAGGTCAGGCTCTAATACGATAGATTCATGGGCGCGATGTGCGGCGTGCCTATGAATCTTTATAACCAAACCCACTAGCTAACTCGCTTTTAAGTCAAACATTTTCTGTTCACACCCCCTCTTTGTGCATTCACCTCATAAATCAGCAATTGGTTATTTTTTATCGTCTTAATATGCCAAATCAGTATTAAAGTTTTCAGAGAAAGGTTTGAGGGCTTCAACCGTGTTTGTTTAAATTATGAACAGGAAGAAGTATTTAGGAGAAGCTCATGCAGGTTGGTGGACTAGGAGGGGCCTTGAATGCAGGAATGACAGGCATTCAAAAAGGTCAGGAGCAGATCACGCAGGCGGCCCAAAATATTGCGTCTGCTAACACAGAGCGACCGGTGACGCCGAATCAAGCGGCGAGCCAAGGGGATTTAGCCCAGTCGCTGATGGAGCAAAAGCAGGGACAGCGGCAAGTCGAAGCGTCCGCCAAGGTGGTCGAGACGGCAGGAAAAACCATAGGCAGTCTCATCGACATTAAAGTCTGATGTGACCTTTTGTGAATAGGTGCGTGCTATGAACATTCAGTTTGGTAGTGCAGTGAACATATCTAACCCGTTAGGAGGCGCGCAAGGCAGTGACGCCCGCCAAGGGGTGGCCGTGCCTGTGGAAACTGAAAACAAAAGCACTACCAGCTTCACTCCTTTGCAGCCAAACGAGGGTGCAGAGAAAGCCAATCAAGACGATGCGAAGCAGGGCCGAGAAGCGCGGGAAGCACGCGAGATGGCTCGCTCGGAACGTCGTCAGGTGAATCAAAACGATCGTCAAGAACGTCAAGAGGGCATTGAGGAACGAAGAGAAGAAGAGTCGGTTGATCAGTCCCAGGTGGAAGCGGCGGCGCGTGAGAAAGACGCTCAAGAACAGCGCCAACTCGAAGCTGAGATACAGCAAATCCGAAAACTTGCGGAACGTGATCGTGAAGTGAAAGCCCACGAACAGGCCCACCAAGCTGTGGGGGGCCAGTACGCCGGAGCCATGAGCCTAACCTATGAACGCGGACCTGATGGAAAAAATTATGCGGTGGGCGGTGAAGTGTCCATTGATACCAGCAAGATAGCTGACGATCCTCAGGCCACACTCGACAAAGCAGAGACCATACGCAGAGCAGCGTTGGCACCGGCTGAACCTTCCAGCCAAGATCGGCGAGTGGCGGCACAGGCTGTGCAAATGGCTGTGGAAGCTCGGGCCGATATTCAGCAGCTAGCGCGTGAAGAGTCTGAAGTAGAAGCGCAGACAGAAGAAAGCAACGAGTCCGATGAGCAAGGTGATAAAGAGCGCCTAGAAGCCGAACAAAAGGCGCAAAAACAAGATGAAGAGCAGCAATCGTTAATCAGCGAAGAGGCCGCTGAGAATCTGCAAACCTTAAACGAGCGATTGTCTCGTATTCAAGCTCAGCTATCAGAGATCAGTCAGATTGATGACAAGGTGAACTCGAAAGTGAACCTGTTGGATGTGGCGACCTGATTTAGTTGTGATGCCGAACAAAGCCACGCAGCAATCGCGTGGCTTTTTTATGTTTGCAAGATACGTCTATTAAGATCGTTTAACGATTTTCCAACCGATTATAGTCGAGTAAACCGTAGTCCATGGGTTGATGAATTTTATACCACTCGTGAACCTCATCGCTAAATGACCAAAACTGTTCATGAGTGCGTCGAATACCAAAGGTGTCTTTCAGCTTTGCATAACTGGCCTCGTTGTTCACCGATTTCAGCTGCTCAATAAAGGCCGTTAAGTCCCTAGCATGAACATCGAAGTATGCGCCTGGGTAAGAGCCAGCAACACCCGGTAAAACAGTTAGGTAATCTTCTTCAGGTAACAGGTTGCCTTCTTCGTACAATAGGCCTGTGATATTGCTGTGCCCGGTGTTGCGAATAATGGTAAACAGTTGGTCTTGCTTTCCCTTTACTCTGAGGATTGAAATTTCTGGCATCAAGGTCGCAGGTTTTCCTTTGAGACTATTAATAGCCGCTATGTTTTTTTGTAACGTATTTGACGTATTTAAACGAAATTGAGGGTGCATGGCTGGCGACATGAGGTTGTCCATCTTGTCGAGCAGTTCATGATAAGGTTGGTCCGTCACATATGGGATCGTCGGCTCTGCCAGCGTCATTTCTTCTGTATGCAAAAGGTGTTCTTTTACTGCGTCGCTGGCATCGCGATACCAGTGTTGAGTTAATCGTACTCTTTCTTTCTGAGGCAGTAACGAAATAAAGTTAGCCTCCCCTTCCATACGTAAAAAGTCCATATACAAACGGGTCATTAGTTGATGGCCAATGTTGCCATACACATCGAACTCCGCTACCAAAAGATAGTGGATACGTTCAAGTAGAGGGTAACTAATAAGCCAGGTCGTCTTCGGCTTTTGCCCTGCCCAACCTTGAACGACGGTGGAGCTATCAAAATGACGAAAAATGGTCAGCGCGACATTTGGGTTTTGGCCATCACCATCCCAAATTAGGTTTAAGTCGAGAGAAGTTTTGGACAATAGTTGATCGCGAATGGCTTTGTTTTTTGCTTTTAAAAATGACTCGTGTAGCAGAGCATACTTAAGCCAGTTGACCGCCACGGCGTTACTGGCATCTTCGCCGGGCAAGCGTAGGTAATCGCTTTGTTGAATTAAGAAATCGTTGAATGCTGGATCATCTTGGAACTCAGGGTCAACGAATGCGACCCAGAAATGGTCGTCAATCACATTTAGTGCTACTTGCCCACGACAAACGGGGCCTTTAATAAACCCTTGAATAATAAATTGCGCTTCTTCAAGCATGAAGCGATAGCGAGAAGCGATAGGTAAGTCTTTAAATGCTAAGAAAGGGTTTGCTGCAATCTCAGTGTGGTAACCGGGTAGAGTAGAAACGACGTAATCAGGAGTAATAAATAACGCCTTCATCCAATTCATTCTTTCTTGGTTTAATCGGTAGGGCATGTGGGTTTTCGCCACAATGCTTTCATGCTTTTGAACTAAGCGGTAGTACACGCGCTTAACGCCTGGGTCGTCGTAAGGGCGGCGACTGGCGATGGGGTGAATGGGTAAGCCCGGTGGTGTGGATGAACGCACGAGTCGAAAATAAAACTTCACCGGCTGCGCTGGCTCCTGACCTTTAAATAATGGCGTATCATCAAAATACAAACTGGCTAAATAAGTGTGCTCGTATATATAGCGGCTGGCCAGTTGCGCTTTCAGTGAATCTTGATTTAAAAACTGCTCCCATACATCCACTTGTTTACGAATGGCTTTTGGTAGCTCGGGAGGGAGCCCCATGATGGCCCCCTGTGCAACCCACTTTGTTAGGGTGTTGTGTTCGTCTTTATTGAGCGCGGGAAGCGCATAAGGCATGCCCCACAGTGGATGTTCTTGTAAATAGTTTGGCATCTCTTCGGGAGACGGGCAAAACTCAGGTCGATCTAACCCTAGTGGAAACTGTTTCGATAGAATTGCTTTTTTGGGTAAGGGGTGATTCTGTTTTTGTGCCAGCATTTGATAAAAAGGGCTGTTGGCTAAGTTCACGTCTGGGGTTTGTGTGCGTTCATTTAAAACGGTATGAAACCCCTTATCGCGCCACTGTTGGGTATTCTGAGCGTCGATGCCTAGGCGGGTTGGTGCTGCTGCAAGAATACGGGTGCCATCGTATACTTTTTCTTTACTGGCGCCGCGCATGATGCCAGCTGGACTGGACAGTTTTAGTTGGCATGGTGCGTCGTAACAACCGTGACACACGACGCAACGGTTCTCTAAAATGGGTTGGACGTCTCGTTGATAAAACTGCGCTGCGGTGTGCTCATCATCGACCTGTCGTTCGGTCATGGCCACTGGGCCAAACTGCTGGGTAAGTGGTGAGTCTAACATTGTGACACTGGCGCAACCGGCCAAAAATAAAAAAATAATCAGTGCGCGTTTCATTTTGGTGGCTCCGTGACGCGATGGCAATGTGCTAGGAAGTGTATCACACAGGTTCAATAATTTAGCGCTGGTGGTTTACCTATCTCATGAACGGTTCTTCAAACGGTTCTGGATTCCGTTCTCGACTTGTGGAATCATCCTGCGCTATGCAATAGGCAATCGATGAATAAAGGTTTGGGTATGTCAGAGTTATCGAGTAAACGGGTGGTATTGGAGAAACGTGGTAGTGTCGCTTATGTCACGTTGAATCGCCCCGAAAAACACAATGGCTTAGATAAACACATGTTCATCGACATGGTGGCCACCGCAAAACAGATTCGCAAAGATCGCAGTATTCGCTGTGTGATTCTAAAAGGAGAGGGGCCGTCATTTTGCGCGGGTCTAGACTTCTCGGCGGTTTCAAAAAATCCCTCGATGATTCCAAAATTTTTCGCCAAATTACCTTGGGGGAAAGACAACATGTTTCAGAGGGTGGCGCACATTTGGCGAGATCTACCGGTACCTGTGATTGCCGCGGTGCACGGCAACTGCTTTGGTGGCGGCATGCAGATCATCTTGGCATGTGACTATCGAATCGCCACCGCGGACGCCAACCTATCTATCCTAGAAATGAAGTGGGGCTTGATTCCAGATATGAGTGGCATGGTGACCTTGTCTCGTCTGACTCGAATCGATATCGCTCAAGAGCTCACCATGACAGGACGCTTTTTCAGCGGACAAGAAGGGGCTGAATACGGATTGATCAGCAAGGTATCGGAAGACCCTGTGGCAGAAGCGGAAGCGCTGGCGGCGGTGATCGTAGAAAAAAGCCCTGACGCCATTGCGGCAACAAAGTACCTGTTCAAAAAGACGTGGAAAAAAGACACCCGTGGCGCGCTGTTATGGGAGCGTATCACGCAGCTCAGGTTGTTGGGGCGTAAAAACCAGCGTATTGCCATGGCCAATGGTCTTGCCAAGGGCAAACCCGCCAAGCCGTTCTTGGATCGTACCAGCTTTAAATAGCGCTATATCACCTAGTCAAAGGCCTACTGAAACCGATTTCGGTGGGCCCTATTTCTCTCCCATGTGGGTGTCTTGCCAATATGCCCCTATTTGACCCGATGGGAGCGAATTGACGCGACCTATGTCTTAACAACGCCTTGATCGACCCAATCTCATCACCTCGGTCAGTCGTTATAATCCTTTTTTATACATCGGCCAATTCTAGTGATCATTTTGTCTTTTTATTTTGGATAAATCCTTTTAAAACAGTCACTTAGCGTAAATTTGAGAATATCACCCATGCCGGAAAACTAGCCTATACTTGGTCTTTATTTAACCAGAAGTAGGTAGGAATAGGCTTGACAATGGTGGCCTGCAAACGTATGTTTCAAACACTTGTTTGAAGTTATCAGCCGTCAGGTGAACCAAAACTCACTTTTCGGGCTACAACAATTTGAGAGAGAGCACCAAAGCACGGCGATGGGGCTCTGAAAAATGAACAATAAACCGCTCCACTTGAGAGCTCAGTAGGCTAAGAGGTTACCATGCCAGAATATAAAGCCCCCTTACGCGACATTAAATTCGTAATGGACGAAGTGTTGGATATGCCTGGTCATTACGCCAGTCTTCCAGCATATGCTGACGTTGCTACTCCAGAAATGATCGACGCCATCATCGCTGAAGGTGCAAAATTCTGTGAAAACGTACTTGCTCCACTTAACCGTGTTGGTGATATCGAAGGTTGTACTCGTCACGAAGACGGTTCTGTAACAACTCCAACTGGCTTTAAAGAAGCTTATGCACAGTTCGTTGAAGGCGGCTGGCCAACGCTAGCTCACGACGAAGAAGTGGGCGGTCAAGGCCTGCCAGAATCTCTAAGCACTGTAATGTCTGAGATGGTTGGTACGGCTAACTGGTCTTGGGGCATGTACC
>Ga0181592_10002854_pt1 | contig 14287 bp, 14 predicted proteins | sample 071ome_20_FD_133755 | JGI IMG/M metagenome (GOLD analysis project Ga0181592, IMG submission 133755) | Coastal salt marsh microbial communities from the Groves Creek Marsh, Skidaway Island, Georgia - 071412BT metaG (megahit assembly) | ecosystem: Environmental > Aquatic > Marine > Intertidal...
AGCAAACAAGCACTAACTAGGTCATCGTGTTCACCTGGTTTTCCTTTGTAACTGACTCCTGTTGCAACAAAGTTTTTAAGTTCTGATATCAAAGGCTTTGAGTTCAATTCCATTTTGTTGTTTTCTACAAGTTCTTTGAATTTTGCACAAGCATCAATTTTGTGTTTTGCAGTGGTATTGAATCCTCTTCTAAACTTTCTTCTATGACCTTTTCTAATGGGTTCACTTAAGAACATACCCATTATATTTTCTTCACCAATATCCATAACTCTCATCAAAGCCGCCTCTCCTAATGTGTTATTTTCCATACTATAAAATATGCTTGGAGTGGCAGTTGAGTCTTGCTCCATGATTGTGTCATTGATATACTTGGTTATACTTTGCAAAATTCTTATCTGTTGATTTGCTGGTGTTGTGTTATGATGCCATTCAGCAACCTGCTTAAATGTTGGCAGTTCAAAAACCTGTATGGCCGCGTAATCTCCACCTGTACCTAGACTTGGATCAAGTGCTACCATGTAAGTGTGTTTAGGTTTTGGTTTTGCATACCATCTAACTTGTCCTTGATTCCAAATTGGATCTGCACCTTCTAGTTCAACAAGTCTTACACTGCTGATTAAAGTTTCATCGTAGATTAAAAATTCACATTCGTGTTCTCGTCTAAATCTTTCTTCACCAATTCTTGCTTTTTCTAAATTTGCCCATGATTCATCTCTGTCAGGATGTTCTGACCAGTGTGCTTTCATTGCATAGAAACCGTTGGTGCCTACAACATTGTCATTGCCAAAGTCATCATATCTTTTTTGTGCTTCTTTCCAAATTAAGGCAAATTGGTCTTCGTCGGAGTTAGGAGTTGAAGTAATTAGACATTTACCTCCTGTTGATAGTGTTGGAGATAATGATGTCCAAAATTCTACTGCTTTTTCAGGTGGTTGCACGAATGCAAACTCATCACAATATATTAATGTCAAGGACATACCCCGTCCTGTGTTTTCTGTTGTGGTGGTTGCCATAATTTTTGAACCGTTGTCAAATTCAATACTGTTTCTGTTGTATTGTGTGACACCTGCTTTGATCCACGAAGGCAACATTTCGTAAGCATAACGTACTCTTGACATGATGTCTGAAGCACCTGCATATTTGTGTGCGGCGATTAGTATTTGTGAATCTGGTTTAAACATGGCATACCATATTAGGTAACCTGACGCACAGGTAGTTTTTCCTGTTTGTCTTGGCAACATAGCAATACTAAATCTGTGATCGTTGTAACTTTGTATTAACCTTTTTTGATAATCATAGGGTTTGAAAGGCAATGAACCTTTTGTTGGATGTTGTATTTTCATAAACGATTCCATAAAAAACAATGGACCAGTTTTTTCGTCCATACACTTTTCTAGTTGTAAAACCTGATCTTTAGTGTACTTGTGTTTTTTATTTGCACGTTTGATCTGCTCTGAATCTAAACTTACATAAGCCATATGTTATATTTAAGTGTATTTGAGACCGTGTAAAGCGTTCTTTTACTTCATGGCTTGTTTTGTTGCAGTTGCATACATAACTGCTTCTGCATCTTTGCCATATCTCTTTTTGAATCCGGCTTTGTCTTTTTTCATGCCTTTGACGATCTTTTCACGCTTGTTTTTTTCGCCTTTGGTCATGCTTCTACCTGATGTAGAATGCTCTCCGCCGTGTGCTTCAGAAGTTTTTAGTCTTTTTTTTTGGCTTCAGTAACTGCTTTGGCATATTGTTCTTTGAAACTCTCGTACTGTGTTCTTAAAGAGTTTGCAAGATCTTCTGCAGTTAATTCATTGTCACCTGGGTGACCTTTTTTGATTTGAACTTTTTGTCTGTTTAAACCACCTGAATGAACATTTACTAAATCATCAATAGACTGAACTTTTTGATCGTTTGTGTATCCTGCTGGTGAATTTGCTAATTCTGTTTCATCTGCTGGCATTTCCGCTGGTTGTTCAGCACCAATCATTTTAGCATCAACTGGTTGAACACCTGCTAGTTTTAAAATTTGCATTAACACGCCTGCTTCTTCTGGTGTGTCTGCTGACATTTGAATTGCTTCTTTAACTTCTTCTTTTTTCATTTCTTTATCCTTTGCCGCTTTTTTCATTGGTTCTGTTTTGTTTCCATCACCATCTAAGTCAATATAGTCTGGTTTTGCTTTTTCTTCTGCAGTGACTTCATCTCTTTCGTCAACGGCTTTTCCTTCATCGTCAAATTTATCAGCAACCATTTGCATTGCTGTTTCAATTTCGTAACTTTGTGGAAAACTGGCTTTTTCTTTTTGGTCTGCCATTGCTTTCATTACTTGTGCTTTAGGCATTTTTAAATCACCATCGTCTGTGGTGTAGTTGCCAATAAATTCTTGAGCACCAATATGTATGTCACTCATACCGCCTTCTTTTTTCATTTCAGGTTGTGTCATTTCAGCACTTTTTACAGCGTCAGCAACACTGTGTCCTGCTTTTTCATATTCTCTTAACTTGGCTAGTATGTCGATCATGTCCATGGTTTATTTCCTTTTTGGGTCTGGGTGTTCGTTTTTTGATTTTGATAATGGACTCATTGTGCCTTTTTCTTCTTTGTCCATTTGTGGTTGTGCAGTTTCTTTCTTTTCTGCTTCAACTTTTTCTTTTCTGTCTTTTAATAATTCTTTGAATAAACTTTGATTTGCTTTGTCACCAAATTGTTTTTCTGCTGGTACTTCTGGAGCATCTTTGTATTCTACGTCTTGAAGCACTGACTGAAATTCTGATTGATCTTTTTCTTTAGCCATGTTGTCCTGATATTCTTCAGTTGGCTCACCTGGTTTTCTAACAACAACTTGATTTCTTGCTAGACCCATATAATTGGCAATGTATTCTGCCATTTCAAACACTGATGCTGGATAGTTTGTTGTTAGTTCGTAAATTGTTACATTTGTGTTTTTGAACATTGGAAAATCTAAAGGTGTTTCTTGGATAGGTGTTGATTTTCCTGCTGAAAGTTTTGCAACTTCAAATTTTTGAAGTCCTGTTTCTAATTTTGTAGCAAAATCTTTGTCTAAGTCACCGGCTATTTTGATACGATAGTCGTATTGTTTAGTAGATTCTGTAAGATATTTTGTAAAATCACCCATAATGCTGTATTTAGTCTTTTTTCATCAGTTTTTTCATTAATTCGTTCCTATCTGATATAATAGTACCCTCTGATTCAACAGGATCACTGATGTCGTCTTTACCTGTTTTATCAATTTTGAGTTTTTTTAACTGTAATTCAACCATTTTGAGTTTTTTGTCTATTTTACTGCCTTTTGCATCTATAGCATTTCTCAACATAGTACTAGCCACTTCAAAAATACGTCCAGAATATCTACTATCCACGTTCATACCCAAATCCATTAGGTTTTTATATGAATCTTCGGCTTCCATAGCCAGTTTGTCTAGTTCTAAATCCGACAACTCTCCTAGACCTTTTACCTGTGGTAGTGCAGAAGAAATTTTGTCAAATTCTTCGTAGGTTTTTTTGAGTGCTTCTTGTGTTTTTGGATCCAAATTTTTACCAATTGATCTATCTTTATTTTCTCTGGACTTTTCTTTTTGATCAACCTGTTTGAAGGTTTCGGCCACATGTGGTAGATTAAGCAATTCTTCTAATTTTTTTGTCATGGTTATATTTACTTACGTGAACCGTTGTGGAACAACTGTTCTTCTGAAACTACACGAAATTTTATTCTTCTTTGCCTAGCATATGACTGAGCCGCTGACCATTTTGCTTGATTAATTACAACCTGTTTCTTTTTTCCTATACTTTTACCAGCCTTTTCCATTGTGGTTTGCGAAGCAGGTTTTACTTCAACCATTTCAGCATGTTTTCTTCCTTCTTTGTCCATGTAAACAATAAAAAAATCAGGTACGTACACTGTGTATTTTCCTGTAAAAGGATGTCTGTAAGGAATTTTTATAGATTCACTGGCCCATTGATACACATTTGGATGTTCGTCACACAATCTCATAAATGCATGTTCCCAACTACTTCTATAGGTTGGTGTTTTTGTGCCAACATACTTGCCTTGATTCTTTGGTGAGAATTTGCCCTTTGCAAATCTTGGTAAAGTCATTAGTCTATAATATTTCTTGAAACAGTATCTTTGGTAGTTCTAGTATTTCTTACACCTAGTCGACTACTTTTATATCTGTTGCCGTTTAAAACTGTAGATATCAATTCTGATAATGTTGCAGGATTAGCATAACTCAATTGATCCAGCAATTGTCCAACAGGCACTGAATCAATTTTTGCCTGTTGTAAAATTATGTAAGCAGTATCTTCTGCTGTGGTCCTGTTAAATCCTCTTTTGATAAAAAAACCAACTGTTGCGTCATAGTCATTAGCACTAAATTCAAATTTGGTTTGACGATTTTCAGTAACCAATCTATCTTGTGTTTTTTCTAAATTGTCTTTTTCTTTTTGAGGTAGATTTGAATAAAATTCAGTCATTATAAACTAGCCTTTTCTGCAACAATATTTACGTTTTGTGTGTTTCTGTCTATCTTTATATATCCGTCACTAACCAAAGCAGTTATTTGTTCAATTGCTTTGTTTTGATATATTTCTTTTTCAGTGTTACTTAAATTTGTATATGCTATATCACTTTCTGCAATTGTTTGGTTGTTTCTTGATCCAATTAATTGATAATAAATTGCGGCCGCAACTTTGTCTTTTGCTACTGAGTTAGTGTTAACTAAAGTTTGTGCTTCAGTAGGAGACAAGAAATCACCGTAATTCCTGTTCTCAGTTTGAATTACAGTAGCATCTTGTTTATTGTTATTATCAGTTATGCCTTTGGCTGTGGCTAAAGCCGCGCCTGTGGCTACTGCTGTGACGGCGGCATTACCCATACTAAAATTTCCTACAGGATTTGTTATTGAACCTGCTTGTTTTCCTATGTCTAGTACACCTTCTTTTACTATTCCTTTTAATTCTTCTTTTGCGGCATCTTTTGCTTTTATTTTTTTGGCATTATTGTATGTGTTGATTCCTCTTAAAATTGTTGCCACACTAAAATTGTTATTTTGAATGTCTCTAATTACAGAGCCAATACCGTCCACTATTCCACCAGGTCCAAATATTGAAGTTGTACCACCTCCTAGCACACTCAAAGGTGAAGGTTCTTTGTCATAGTGTATTGTAGCAAAACCTGGAACACCTCCATTTTTTATTAATCCTGCTCCATATAACACAGTTTCGTAAAAAACCTGCATGGTGTTTTGCATTATTCCTTGACCGTCTGCTTGATCTAAATTGTCATGCGACCAAGAACCAATAACAGGATTTACAAGAGTAAAAGAAGTAAATCTTTGTTTGTGTAAAGTAAACAATTCTATTGATTTTAAAAAAGGTTTTTTTCTTTGCTGAGCATTGTCCATACCATATTGGGTAGTCAAACCATCTCCGCCCGGATCATACATATTGTCTTTTGTGTTGAATCCATTTACATTAGGATTTAAAGTAAGAGAATCGGAAATATTGTATTCATAATAGGCTTTCCAAAAAGCATTTACAGTGTCGGCATGATCGTCATGGAAAGTTATATTAACTGGTTCGTAACCTATTCTGGTTGCTATGTAAGTTTTTTTATTGTATTGTTGTTTTTCTTCAAGGTTCATGTTAAAACGAGGTAAGTCTGCATTTCTAACCAACATGTTTAGTTCTAATTTTTCATTATTGGTGAAAGGACGATTCGGAATGTCGTTATCAATGTTGAATACTACATGAAATAAAAATTTTTGTTTTGGGAGTAATTTAAAATTATCGTCAAGATAAAGTCTTGAAGCATGACGATAATCTTTCATACCGGGTAAACCGTTTGAAAACGAATTTAAAAAATTATTGATACTTGGCATACAGTGATATTTATGGTCATAAAAAAAGCGCCGTTAAAGGCGCTCTTTTTACTTTACAAATGCAATTTTTTATTAGATACCGCCACCAGTTGCTAGAGTACCAATGGTTCTAGTTACTGCTGTACCTATTCCTGTTCCTGTTGGAGTTTGAATAGCATTGTCGTATCTAACGTTCATGGTAATTGTTGCTGGGTCTGAAGTAGCATAAGCCAGTGTGTTGTAGTTCACTGATTCAATGTAAGCGCCATATAACTCAAATGTTTCTAAAACAGATGGAGCACTTGCACCGTTACCACCATCAAGCATTTCAATTCTTGATGTAAATTTGTAATCTATACCTGAAGCGGCACTAGATTGTTCAAAGAAATCAAATTGTTTCTGTACTTGTTCGCCAACTAATTTAGTAACAGCATTGTTTACGTCATCTCTCACTGTTATCGTGATTGGATCCCAAGTGTGTTTGCCAGCCATGTAAACTTTTGAGTTGTAAACGTCTAATGTCACGTTGTCAAAAGTTAAATTTGGTCTAGAACAATCAACCACTTGTTTTGTTAGTTCTGATCTTGGAGTAGATACACCAAAGTTCTCCAATATCACTCTAAATCGATATTGTAATTTTGGCATCAATAAACCTTGTGATGCTGAACTCTGATCGTTTGCTAAAGGAACTGTAAATTTTGATAAAGTTGATATTGCCATATGTTTCTCCTATTTATTCCAAAATTAGTTTCCTAAATTTGCAATCTCTCCTGTGTTTTTGATTCTTAATGGTATGTAGATAAATTCAACTGATTTCACTGGTTCAATTGCAATATCAACATACAATTCATTTCTGTCTATTCTTGTAGGTGTGTTGTTTGTGTCATCACATACTACTAAGAAGTCAAACAATGCTCTTTGACCAACAAGTTCTAATAAGAATGATTCAACTGCTTGTTTGATTTCATTTCTTGTTAATTCATCGTTTGGTTCAAATATAAAAGGTTTAGCAATAGCATCTAGTTGTTGTCTTAGGAACACAACTAATCTTGACACGTTGATTCTGTCTAAAGCACTTGATCCTGAAACTTTAGTTAAGTTACCAAAGTTTACAATACCTGCTCCTGAGAAGAACGTTATTGGATTTACTTTTGCTGTGTGTAATGCATCTCTAGCAGACTCAGTTAAAGACACTGTTTCAAATTCGCCTGTTGCAGAATCTATGTATCCTACACCAGTTGCGTTGTCAACAATACCTCTTCTAGTTCCTGCTGGAGCAAACCATGGGAAGCCAATGTTGTCATTGTTTGCCAAGGTTCTTAACATCATATGACTTGGTGGAACAACAATTGTGTTGCCTGCGTTGTCGGTGCTTTGTCCTGATGGATAAAACACGCCAAGACTGTCGCTTGCCGAAGTCAATCCGTCCTCACCGTCACTTGCGGCTCCTGCTGAGTTATTTGCCCAGTTGCTCACTGCTGTTGATGTACCTGCCAGTCTAAATGGTGTGTCACCTACCACAAACGCTGTGTTGTTTCTGTCTGTGTTCAGGTTTAACATGTTAGATATCAATTCAGGGTATCCTGGACATGCAATTACATTAAATCCTCTTTGATCTTCTCTAATTGCTTGGTTGGTATCTATTTCAGATTTTAATTGGTTTACAACTACTTGTCTCTGTGCTTTTCTTCCAAAAGTTCCACTACCATCTGCATTGTTTGTAGATTTAGTTACCCATCTGTCTGGATAGTAACCATTTACAGCCTCGTTACTAAATCTTACGTTACCTAGGCCAGTTGATCCTGATCCTGGGTATGCAGTTGTTGTTATGTAATTGTTTCTGTATTCTTTAACATTGTATCCTGATCTTCTTGTGTTGAACAACAATATTGATTTTGGATATAAGTCTGGATTTGGAGCATCTGGATCTATGAAGTTGTCACTTAATAGATCTTTGATTGATGATGCTGTACCAGCACCTGTGTTTCCGTTGGCATTTTTCTCAACTTCAGTTTGCCATCTAGCGTCAGCAAACACAATACCATCTTCTGTTGTTTGGTCAGTTTTGTCAACTAATTCCCAAGCGGCACCAGTTGATGTCACAGTTACGCCATTTGCAGTGTTAGTTGAACTAATTGTTGCAGATGTGTTGTATCTGTATAATTTTGGATAGTTTTCCAAGTCAGAAGTGTCAATCCATAAGTCATTGTTTGCTAATGGTGTGCCATCTGACTGTGTTGTTGGTTCACTAGCACTAAACTGTGGACCATTTGGATCTGTTGCACTGTAAGTGTTTACATATCCTGTCCAAGTTGTACCGTTGTGTACCATGATGTCAGCATCTAAATTAGTGTTGTACCATAACTTGCCATTAGATGGTTCGTTAGTTGGAGCACTAGTTGACGCTGTGTAACTTAATCTTTTGAAGTTTGATGCTACAAGTGTTGCTGGAAGAGCAGTTGAGTCTTCAGTTGCACCTGCTGGAGCATCGTATAAGTTATCAATTAAAGTTGCACTGTTGGCAGTGTAAGTTCCATATGAATGAGCAGTTGCGGCGCTGAAGCCAGCAGTTGCTAATGGAGTGTTAGTCACATCGTACATTCTAATCTCACCACCTAGTGTGTGTTTGATTTGAATTGCACCTTTGTACTGTCCAGTTGTGATAATAGATGCTTCAATATTTGTAAACCCTGCACTTGAAACGCCTGCTACAAAGTCTTCTGCATCTGCTACTGTTGAACCGTCTTGGTTGCTTACTGTTACAGTTTTGCTTGATAATGCACTTTGTCCTTTTAGAGACTCAGCCATTACAAAAGTGCCTTGTAGGCCTGTTGGGTATGTTGTTTTACTTGCAATGACAGTTTCGCCACCTTCGTATCTAAATACTTGGAAGTCTCCAACTGGTGGAGTTGTGTCACCTTCGTCAACAACAGATTGTTCTGTAACATTGAATTGTGTATAAAGTGTACCTGCAGTGATACCTGTACCACCGTTGCTTGGATCTATGTCAAAGATTGCTGAATGGTTGTTTGCATGTAAAGGTGCACTTACAGTTGAAAAACTTGCAGAACTTGCACTGTAAAGTTTTACAACTATGTTTGCTCCTGAATTAGGAGAAGTTGTTTTAAACCAAACAGAACCATTTGGTCTGTTGTCTTCTGCTGTTTTCCAAGTTGGTCTGTTTGAGTGTTTTTTCTGTTCAAAACTTACACCATTGTAAGTTCCTGCAGTCAAACCAGCCACTGTTAAAATTGTTCCTGTACCGTTTTCCAAATCTATTGTGTTAGCACCTGCAACTGAATCACCAAAAATCAAACCATTGTGATAAATTTCAACTTTGCCTGACACTGCATCTACTGCCGCAGTTATACCTGGTATAGCCGCGTTGTTGATTGAAGTAGCCAAAGCAGAAAAAGTTGTTCCTGACAATGTTACTGTTTCACCATTAAGCACAATTGAGTGTCCGTCTACAAGTGTACCTGAAGTTGCTGTACCTTCAATTGTTGGCCAACTAGTGTGCCAATCAGTTGAACCTACTTGTACCCAATTGTTAGTGTCGTTTTTGTACCAAATTTTGTTTGTTACGTTTGTTGTGTTGATTGCATAATCACCTTTTGAACCAAAATTAGTTTTTGGTGCACCTGTTGACACATTGCCAACTAAGTCTGTAACTGATGTAATCAGTCTAGGTGTTTTTGCTGTAAATGCTTGGTTAGTTTTTGACCATTGAAAAATTCCGTAAGCAGAACTAGCCAAGTCAAACCAGTATGTGCCATCGTTTGGATTTTCAGTTGGTGCTGATGTTGAACCAATTAAGTCTGAAGTGTTTACATTTGCTCTTAGAATGAACGCCTTGTTGGCAACTCCAAGGAATGAGTAAGCCGCTTGTAAACCATATTCGTTAAGTTCATAACCGTTTAGTGAACCACCTGCCGCATCTGTGTAAAATTTTGGATCGCCAAATGTTTCTGTTAATTCTCTTTGTGATGAAATCAAATAAGCAGTGTTAGCATTTGCAGTCTGCGTTCCTTTTGCAGTACCGTCGCCAGCACCATTTGATTTGTCTTGTCCAGATGCTACTATTATTAATGGAGTTGTACCTGCATCTGATGGTACGTAAAAACTTTCATCTATTACTGAAACGTTTACTCCTGGACTTGTTAATGTTGCCATGTTTAATTTCTCCTTGCAAGGTTCGTTATTGCTATTTATAGCGAATAAGGTAAAATACCACCAAACTGTGGCTAATTTTGGTGCCTATATAGGGCACGTAAATACACTGTATGAAAAGACCTTTGTGCAAAACATGTAGAAGTAAACCTAGAGCATATGCCTATAAAAAAGGAAATGTGATATATTATCGTTCTCAATGCGATACCTGTATTAGAATAGCAAATAAGCAAAAAACAGGTCATGTAGCCAAATGGTATAAGGCAGGATATCGTAAAAAAAAACGTTGTGAGTTGTGTGGATTCAAGCAGGCTAGTTCAGTACAAATGGACGTATATCATGTTGATGGAAACAGAAACAACACTGTAAGTTACAACTTGAAAACAATTTGTGCAAATTGTCAAAGGCTTAAAAGTACTCAGGATTTGGGATGGCAACTTGGGGATCTGGAAGTAGATGGGTAGTCATATCATAAATCTGCTTGTTTAAAGATTCTATGGTATGTGTGTTTTCTAAAATGTAATCATAGTCAGTGCCAATCCAGTCCCATTCGCTTTGATGTGCACCTTGGTCTATCATGGTTTGTTTGTTGGGTATTTCGGTTCTTTTAACTAACACAATTTTGCCGCCTTTGGCTCTAATCTGCTGTATTTCATTAACAAATCTTGTGTCTGAAATCACTGTATTTGTACCTTTGTATCTAGCCATGCAGGAGTCTACCCAGATGCTGTCTAACATGTTGCCTCGACACACTTCAGTACCAAAATATTGCAAAACCCAACGTGGAGTTACAGATTTGCCAAAACGTTCGCTCCAAAATTTATCAGGCTGTTCTCTCCAATGCCTGCTGGAATCTGTTTTTCCTTCCAACATTTCTCTGTCCCAACCAAAAATACTGGCAGTTGCGTCTTTGAGACTTTTTGCAAAACTATCTCTCACAAAGCCGTGGTGAGACACAAGTCTATTTGCGACTGTATCTTTACCAGAACCAATTAATCCTACCAAACCTATCAACATAAGTTTTAGTATTTTAACAGTTCTTTATTCTTTTTTCAAGTTCTTTCTTGATTTCTCTTACAGCATTTAACATATGGAAAGTGATACGCCAATTGGGTCCTGCTTTTAGCAGTATTTCAAGTCCTATTGTTAATTGTTTAAGTTGTCTGTAAGATAATTTGGACAAGGATGTAAAATATTTTTTTTGTGCCATAATTAGAGCCTTTCTTTTGCCTGTTTAACAATAATATTTAATGATTTTTATGGATGAATTATCCTATAACAAAACTGTGTGGTGTGCCACCTTCTGCAAAGTTGCCAATTTCTTGATCAAGTCTTTCCATTTCAGCCATACCTGCCTGTTTTAGTTCTGCACCATTCAAAGTGGTTCCACCTTGTGGACCTGCTATGGTATTAAATTTACCTCTGGCTTCGCCCAGCATAGTTTTACACACTGCAAGTGTGTAATCTCTGATCCATGGTTTGCTGTAAAGATCTTTTAACAGTGTAATGTCTGGTCTAAAATTGTCAGTATGCATTAAGATAGTTTCGTCGTCTGCTCTTGGTCTCTGTGTGATTGTAAGTTGTTTAGTAGCATTGTCATAATGAAACTGTATAAAACTTCCAAACAGTTTTCCTACTAATTCTTGATAACTTGCAAAAGCATAATAAGTTGCTAACCCGCCTGTGGCACCTGCTCTCAAAAGATATGTGTTTGTGTAGGCCAAATTAAATGGTTCAAACAATGTACCACCTTCACCACCTTCTGTCCTTGATCCCACTGTTCTTCTAAAAAGTTTTCTTACGTTTATTACTTCATCGGGCAAAATATATTTGTTTTGATTCTGTTTTAGTGTTAAAAACGCATATGATTCTTCCACAGCATTTGACGAACGCTGTCTATATCTATTAATTGCTCTTTCAAGTGCAGTTTCGTAGTGTTTTGGGTCTAATTCAACCTCAATCATACCCTCACCAAGGTTGTTTTTTACATAATCAAACACTTCTTGTTGCATGGTTTGTAGTTCTGACATAGTGATATTTATTGACTTTAGGCTAACAATAAATATGTACACGATGCCACGACTATCAATTTTTAAGCCAGAAAAAGGCAATGATTACAAGTTTTTTGATCGTAATATCAAAGAGATGTTTACGGTTGGAGGAACGGATTTGCACCTACACAAATACCTTGGCCCGCACAGACAGGGTGATACTAACAAGGATGGTGATGCATCTCCAACACAGCCAAATTATGCTCCAAGCGAATCTACAGAAAGAACTATACAGGATCTACTGTTTTTAGAAAACAGAGACAGAAAATACGCAAGTGATGTTTATACTATCAGAGGCATTTATAATGTTCAAGATGTTGATTTTAATTTGAGTCAGTTTGGTATGTTTTTACAAAATGACACATTGTTTTTGACAGTGCATTTGAATGATTCTGTGGAAAGAATAGGCAGAAAAATCATGGCTGGAGATGTAATTGAATTCCCTCACATGAAAGAGGATTACAGTTTGGATGCCAGCATACCAATTGCACTGAAAAGATACTATGTTGTGGAAGATGTAAACAGAGCCGCAGAAGGATTTTCGCAAACATGGTGGCCACATTTACTTAGATTGAAAATGAAAACACTAGTTGACTCACAAGAATTCAGAGACATCATAGGTGATGCTGAAACTACAGGATCTCTAGCAAGTTACATGAGTACATTTAACAAAGAAAAAGAAATTAATGATCAAGTTGTTGCACAGGCTGAACAAGATGCACCTAAATCAGGATTTAATTACAAACAGTACTATGTGGCTCCAATTGACGAAAGAGGTTTAATTAGACACGACACTGTAAATGACCGTGAAAGTAGTGTCAGTGGAGACCAAACCATTAACTCTGTAATAGATACACCAGCGGCATCGCATTATGGTTTTTATGTTGATGGCGACGGTATACCACCAAATGGTTATCCTGCAGGTTTTGGCACAAGTTTTCCTAACAGCAACGTTGACAAGGGTGATTATTTCTTGAGAACGGATTTTTTACCTAATAGATTGTTTAGATATGATGGTTTAAGATGGGTCAAAGTTGAAGACAATGTGAGATTAACCAAAACCAATACTGACACTAGAAATACATACAAAACAAGATTTATCAATCAGTCAAATTCAACAACCATTAATGGCTTGACAGTTGAACAGAGACAGGCATTGACTGATGCACTAAAACCAAAGGCTGACAATTAATGTTACATTTTTACGAAGGACAGATTAGAAAATTTCTCACACAGTTTATAAGAATTTTAAGTAATTTTAATGTTGAAACAGGCAAAGACGCTACCGGTGAGATAAAATTAAGAGCAGTGCCAGTGATGTACGGAGACATGACTAGGCAAGTTGCCAACATTATTAGAAACAATTCAGAAAATGCACTTCAGTATGCTCCAAGAATGAGTGCGTATGTGACTTCTTTAGATTATGACAGAGAAAGAATGCAAAATCCATATCATATTGAAAAACAACATTTAAAAGAAAGGCAGTATGACGAAGCCACTGGAGAATATACAGACAAATTAGGTGCTGGTTACACAGTAGAAAAAGTTATGCCTAGTCCTTTTAGACTCAATGTTGCTTGTGATATCTACACAACAAACACAGATCAAAAATTACAAATAATGGAACAAATACTTTATCTATTTAATCCAGATTTTGAAATACAAAAATCAGACAATTACATTGACTGGACAAGTTTAAGTTATGTTGAATTAACAGACATTACATTCAGTTCAAGAACAATTCCGGTAGGAGCAGAATCAGAAATAGATGTGGCAAGTTTGAGATTTAGCATGCCAATTTGGTTGAGTCCACCTGTTAAAATTTCTAAACTTGGTGTGGTACAAAAAATTATTATGAGTATCTATGACGACGACGGAGGCATAACAAAAGGATTAATTGATGGTGATTTAATCAGTAGAAGTTATATTACACCAAACAATTTTAACCTTTTATTGACAGGCAATCAATTGAGATTGATTGGATCAACAGGCACAAACGTAAAAACAGGTGGTGACGGATTTTACACCGGAGCCAAAGAACCAAGCACATTTGATCCATTGGAACCATTTGGTCCTCCAGTCAACTGGAATGTGTTATTGAACCAGTACGGTAAAATAACAAACGGCACTAGCCAAATTAAACTTACACAAGAAGGTGGAAATGAAATTGTGGGAACAATATCTACAACA
>Ga0181592_10002855_pt1 | contig 14285 bp, 2 predicted proteins | sample 071ome_20_FD_133755 | JGI IMG/M metagenome (GOLD analysis project Ga0181592, IMG submission 133755) | Coastal salt marsh microbial communities from the Groves Creek Marsh, Skidaway Island, Georgia - 071412BT metaG (megahit assembly) | ecosystem: Environmental > Aquatic > Marine > Intertidal zone...
TATCATTGATGAGATTGCAAACCCAGTACTCTCATCTGAAGCCACGTTGTATACGGATTTCAAGAATGATCAGCTATATCGCTTCATCTCTACGACAGATTCAGACAAGCTTTATGATGCTGTCCCGCTGACGGCTCAGTCTCAAACCATCTCTGGCGAACGTTTATTCTTAGGCAACTACACTGAAGGATATTCGAACCAAAGAAATGATATCTCTCTTTGGCCAAACTATGACATTCGCCCAAGTGTGCAGAATATCGCAGTTGATAATGCCCCAAATCCTAATGGTCCAGTAAAAGCACTGACATTTGATTTATCTGCGATTTCTGTTCCATCTCAGGATTCATTATTAAATATAGATTTTTCCTTTGCTCTTGACCGATTGAGGCTTAATTCATTTGGTCATTTTTTACATTGGGTAGAACTCGATGAGGATCTGCAAGAGGCAAATGCTGGAGGTTTAGTTGAGCTTGAAGTCACTGTTGATGCTGCCCCTCTTAACGTATCAGAAGTTGTAACAGTCTCAGCTGGAACATCTAAACAAGACATTGCTGACACTATTGCTACAGCAATTTCAAAGTCTTACTCTGCTATATTTGATTCTATAGATAGAGATGACAATTACGCTATGCGTCTTGATCAAGGTATGCGAACCGTATATGGCGGGGGATCTACATTTGTTATTCCATTTAGACGTTTCTTATTTTTTAATGGCACTGGCTCCATTAAATTATTAAATGGTGGATATAATTCATCTACATCTATTCTTACTATTTATGTTAATATAGAGAGTGCTAATCTTAATATCAAAAAGATATATAAGAAGGCGGCTCTTTCGAATCAAGCAGATTACAGCAAGAACGTAAATTTTTCTGTAGATACAACATTTGTTTATTCTGGAGACAACAACACATATACAGCCTACACAACCACTGCATACGATTCAGCAGAAGATGATATTATTCCATCTGGATCTGGATACTCAAGAACGTTCGAATCTACAGCTTCTCAAAGTGAAGTTATATATTCATCAACATTCATTTCTGGAAACATAAATGGATATAAGGGATTTAAGTCGGGAGCATCTCACAACTTTGGTATCGTTTATTATGACGATAGAAACCGCGCTTCTAGCGTACAGAAAGCGGGAAAGGTTTATCTTGATTGGTATGGCGACAGAATAAACAAGGGCGTTGGCAATGTAGTTATGCGCATAGCCAATTTAGGTCCGTCTTGGGCGCGACGTTGGGCTCCTGTATATGTAAAGCAAAGTAGCGTACAAAGTTTCTTAGAGTATTCTGTTATTGAAGGATATTACGCAACAAACTTTGAGGCTATTAACTCAAACTCTGGAACGTCAAACAATGATGTATTCTATCTATCAATGCGTTCACTGGAAGGTAAAGACGATTCTTATAAAGAGTCAAAAGGAGCCAATCTTGAGTACGCTTTTGTAAATGGAGATAGGTTACGAGTTGTTTCGTATAGCGGATCAACCTTTCCAGTTGATGTTGATTTTGAGATTGTAGATTACAAGTACTTTGAAAACAACGTAGCTACAAATCCAATCCTTGACACTACTAATGACAATACTACCTACAGCACTACGGGCTGGTTCTTGGTCGTTAAGGATAAATCTCTTGCTGGCTGGGATAAATCAAGTATCATTGCCAATACAGACAACTGGGACGATAAGTGTGTTATTGAAATTTACCGTAAGCGCAAAGAGGCTACCGAAGAAGTATACTACGAGATTGGCCGCTCTTACGATGTAAACGTCAATGGCGTTCTTGCTGGAGACAGAACCTCTATCCCTGTATATTCTGTTCAATGCGTTGTAGAAAAGCCGCTTCAGTTCCGCAGTAACTACATTATGTATGCTGGTGACATTATGAGCGACGGCAGCGGGAATAGCTTTATTGTAACTAATGTCCACGAAGCTGTCAGTGGTTCATTCAATTACTATGTCTACGCTACGCTTCAGACTGGTTCATTTACGGCTGCTACAAACTACACGGTAAACATCCAGAATTCATCTGATTGCGTAGTGCAGCTTGATGAGGGCGATGTATACTTCCGTCTACGTCAGCTTCGTTACGGAAGCAATCCTAAGGCATTTAACTTCTTGGTTAGATACGTAGAATCTGGAGCTGTCTCAGACTTTTTTACGTCTAACAATACATCTATTGGAAGACCATTCACAGCGTTGCCCGATGCTAAGACTGTTTATCGTACTGGTTCTGTAACATACTCAGATCCTTTTTTGATTGATGTTCAGACCAACGGTCTTTCTTCTTTCAATTCTACGCTGGCAAACTTTTACGACTTAAACTACATTCACGGATCAGTGCGTTATATGCACAACCGCGATGACAGCGTCATATTCCTGCAAGACAAGAAGTGTGGTGTGTTTCCAGTAAACAGAAACCTTGTAGAATACGCAGATGGAGCTCAGTCTCTTACGGTATCTACGCGTGTTGTTGGAACTCCACAATATTATCAGGGAGAATACGGCGTAAACAACAATCCAGAATCTGTCGCTATTCAAGGTGGTCGTTTGTATTTTGCAGACATTCGCAATGGTAAAGTTGTTCGTATATCTCGCGATGGCATCACACTCATCAGTGAGCAAGGAATGGATTCTTTCTTCAAAGACAAGTTTGCCAATATCGTTCAGTACGCTTCTGTTAAACGAGTTATTGGCGGAGTAGACGAAGAGAATGGAGAATACATCATTTCGCAAGAAGATATCCGAACTGGCAATGTAACCATAACTGACGGAGGATCAAACACTTATGTGTTTGGACTGCAGACAAATGCTGGAAGTTCCGTTGTGTTTGGAAGCATTGACTACGACGACAACATTATCTTCAAGGCAGACACCGAGTATAGAAACTTTGACAATGTCTGTGACAACTTTGAAGATAGCATCAATGCTGTTATATACTTGGACCAGCTTGCAGACGGACAGCCTATCGTTCTTGGAGAAGAGTACATTGGTACAGCGCCTACCACTCTATATGGCATCGCTACAGACACGTCTTACAATTTCTTCCTTCCTGTAACCATCAATGTTTCTGCGGGTACGTTTACGTTCCCTAACGATTGTGGCGACTTTACGGGAAGTATTGGATCTTCAACTATTGTAGCGGCAGGCTTTACGGCTGGATATGACGTTGACAACTCTGTATGGAATACCCTGTACTCTTACCGCCCTGAACGCATTGTGTGCCTTGATGATACGCTGTATACATTCTACGGTAAGAACACAGAGGACGCTTACATTATGTACAAGCACCATAGTGGAGCTAACAGAGCAACATATTATGGAGGAAGTGCCGATGGCTCAACCGTAGAAGTTGTTGCTGGATTTAATCCATCAATGGTTAAGACCTATGAGTCTATCAGCCTTGAGGGAACAGCTGCTTGGGATACGACTCTTACAAACACAGATCAAAGCGCAGTCATTGCAGATACAGATTATGATCAGCGAGAGCGCAACTGGTATGCGTATGTGCCACGCGATAGCTCAGCCAATACTGGAACAACTACTATTACGGCTCTAAGCGGAACATCTGAAGTATTTGCTCTTGGCGCTGTTGATTCAGTATCTGGTTCAGACATTGTATTTACCTCCGATATTAGCTATATCACATTCCCGATTGGAGCTTCCCTATATAAGGTGAGTGGTTCAACGCTTGTCAGTATTACAAATACAATTGCAAGCATCTCAAATGGCACAACTATCACGTGTTCCTCTTCAGTAGCTGGTGTTATTGCTGGAGATGAGATTGTAGCTATTGCAAATGGCGCTGTTGAAGGAGACCAAATGAGAGACTACTACGCTAAGATTCGCCTTACAAACGACTCACAAAGCGAGATTGAATTGTATGCTGTAAATGCTGTATTTGCTAAATCAAACCTTGCCAACCAGTTAGGACAATAATAACTATTTTTGTATTATGTATTCAAAGAAGTCAAAGCAAAATAAATTCGTAGGTGGAGGAATCCTTGCCGCCCAAATAGCGCTTGAGGCTGGAAAGGGGCTTTATGGCGCATACCAAACTCAACAAGCTCAAAGAGAACTTAGTAAATTGAAGCCTGTTGGTGCTACCGTTGGAGAATACGAAGAAATCCTTAAGAAGACTATCGAATCAGATCTCCAAAGACAACGAGACGAAATGCTCGCTCAACAAATGGCTACATCTGTTCAAGCTCTTCAAGGCCTCAGAGGCGGTGCCGCTCAGCTTCCTGCATTGACTCGTCAATTTGCTGAAGCTCAAATTGGAATGTCTGCAGCTGATCAAGCAAGAGAGCTTGCTGCTATGGGTGAAGTTGCCGCCGCTAAAGAAAGACAACAAGAGAGAGATATTATGCAATATGAGCGCCGTAGAGGAGAACTCGCTGGAGCTTTGGAAGGCGGAATTCAAAATATTGCTGGAGCTCTTGGTGGTGGCGCACAAGCTTTGACAACTTTTACTGGCGCTAAGCAAACGGAAGCACTATTAAAAGCTCTTAAAGGTTTTGAAGACGGAGGTATGATGACTGGAGGAAAATTTAGTCATAAAGCTAATCCGATTGACATTGTTCAGAAGGGAGAAAAAATTGGTGAAATGACTGGTGGAGAGGTTATCCTCAATCCAAAACAACAAGCTGCAGTTGCATCACAAAGCCCATACTTCAGACAGCTTCTCAAAAAATTCAATAAGAAAAAGTAATGGCAAAGTACGTACCCAAAGGCGTTATTCAAACGCCAGATTTAGTAGGTCGTGCATATGAAATGGATATGCAGCGATTCGGACTTGCTCGTCAGCTCGCGGAAGAAGAGCAAAAGAAGCAAGCTGCTGCATCTGCAATTGTAGCCAAAGAGAAGAAGACATATCTAAGAAACCCTGAACTTCGTAGAATCGCACAAGAAGCTTGGGACGGAAGAACCAGAGCTGGATATGAATACACATTAAACCCGAATCCACTCACAAAATCTGCTTACGATGAAGCTAATTCATTGTATTTAGAATCTGCAGCTCAAGCTAAAGTTCTTGATGACCAAGAGTGGGAAACTACGACGCGGTTCCTTGCTTCTAAGCCTACAGACTATCCTTTTACAAGAGAGGAAGTAGCAGATATGTATTCAACATACAATCAAAACTTTGTTGGTATAGACCCACAAACATTTGTAGCGTCTCCTTTGTCCCCTTTTATCTTAAGAAAGACGGACGATGTACCTCTTATTGCCCCAGATAAGCTGGCAGACAGCATTGTTGGTGACGTAAAAGATTTATTTGATACTAATCCTTCCTATAGAAATGAAGACGGTAGCCTTAATTATGCTAAGGCTATTGATTATGTCAATACTCGTGTTCAAAAGGAGGTAGAAAATAACCCAGATAAAACTGGTGTTTGGGGAGCTTTAAATGAAAAAATGATTCCAACAAACGACATTCAGCGGTATGCTGGATTTAGTGAGGATGAAAAAGCTGGTTTCCAGAGTGGATTTTCTGAGGCTGTCGTCTCTCTTGCTGAACCACGTATTGCTGGTATGGCAGGAAAAGAAAAGGTGGAAAAGAAAGGTGCTGGATATCCTTCTTTGTATTCTGCATTGAGAGCAGACAAGAGAACCATCGGAAAGGAAATGTTTGGTCCTCAAGTTCCAGAAGTCGGAGTTTACGAAGGTAAGCTGGACGCATTCTCTGGAAACATTTACAAGCTTCCTCAACAAGCATTTATCAAGGGTGATGAATATACCATCACTGAATTTGGTAGAGACAACAGAGGAAACATTGTTGTAAGAAAGCAAAAAGAAGAGGTTGTGCCTACAGCTTTTGGAACAAGCGTTATTGAATATCAAGATTTAGGTTGGTACAGAGCCAACACTGAAGACTTGAATCTTATGAAAAACAGAATGAAAAACTTCTACGATGATTACATTGGAGCAGAATCCGTATCTTCGCAAGAAGCAAGTCAGCCCACTAAAAAGGCTGTATTAGACTGATTCTGTTATGAACGAAGAGTTACAAAATCTATACAAAGTCCTTTTTGATGAGGGGCTTTACTCAAAGTCTTACGATGAATTTCTTGGTCAATGGCAAGATGATACATATAAGGCAAAAGTATATGGTGTTGTAAGAGAGCAAGGTCTTTATTCAAAAGATGAGCCTTCTTTCTACGAGAAATACTCTTTAAAAAAAAAAGAACAAGCTGGTTTACCTACTACTGGGGAAGAGACGGTATCTACGGCTTCAAAGTTGCCTTCAGATGGCAGAGAAGAAGTTATTCCCTCTTTCTTGGGGCGCACTCAAGTATCGCTGAGTCCTGAGATTCTACCACCATCTCCAGAAGGAGAGCCAAAGAGACAACCATTAGTTCTTGACGAGTCAGCAAAGAGACAGATTCAAGAAAATGAGCGCAGAGAAGTCCAACGCAAGATGGACGAAGAGCGACGTGTTGAGAGAATAAAGGACAACACAATTGCTGAAATTGTAAAAGATAATCTTGAGCTTGGATTTACGGAGCTTGCAAATAACCTTGCACAAGTATCAGCGGTATTCTCTGGGCCGACACTTCCTGCTGGGGTATCTGTTCCAGAGGAGTATAAGCAAAAGCCTCTCACTCCAGAACAACGCGATGAGCTGCAAGCTCGAATTGCTGAAAAAGCCAAAGCAGATATTGCAAGTATTCAAGAGGAGTCCCGTCAGTTCGATAAGGGCTTCTTGGACTACTTGGCTGATTTAAACTTTGAGGACGCCTTCAAGCTTGGTCTCGCAACGACTGTAAGATCGGCTCCTTATATGACATTCTCTGCTGTTCTTCCTACTGGAGGAGCTTTGGCTGCTATTGGAACTGTTTCCGCAGGCCAAGCATATAATGAGTTTGCAGGTGAGGATTGGTTTGAACAACTTTCTCCTGCTGAAAAAGCTGGTTTTATTGGCGCATATGGTGGCTTTGAAGCAGGCGGCGAATACTTCGGCACAAGAGTCATCAAAAGAGCTGGTAAAACATTCCTAAAAGGCTTGCTTGGCAAAGAAGGCTTTGACAATACAGCGAAGGAATTTATTGGTGGCGCCCTAAAGGCTTATGGAGCTAACGTAACGGAAGAAGGTCTTGGTGAAGCTGTCACTGGCTTTGGTCAATCTATCACTCGTCAGGCTGCAGAAAAAGGCATTGACAACATTGATTGGGAACAAACGCTTGATGAGACACTTGAAAGCGCAGCTCTTGGTGCTTTTGGTGGTGGCTTGATCACGACTGCATCTTTAACGCCTAATGCTATTGCTGTTGCATCTTCCACAGGGAAGAACTCCGAGAAAATTGTACGCAGAGACAAAATCGACAAGCTTAAGAAGGAGTATGATGCTGCTGAAAGCATCCCTTACAAGAAGCTTGTAGGAGAACAGCTTGATATTGCTGTTAAGGAAGATGCTGCTCAAACTAAAAGCGATGTTCAGTTCTACAAGGAAATCGGAGAAGCTTCTCCAACAGACCTAAAGGAACTAAATCGTTTAGATGTTGAGATTCGTTCTAAGATTAACCAAATCACTGCTGCGCCCGCTGGGGACGTTCGTGACGCTGGAAAAGCACAGCTCCGAGACCTCATTATGGCTAAGCGAGAAATAGAGAATAAGTATGATCGTAAAGAAGAAGTCGGGGTACCAAGTCCTGTCGTCGAAGGGGAAGCCGTTGTCGAAGCCAAACCTGTCGAAGCTCCAAGCCCAAAAGCGCCTGAAGCAGGTAGAATTCTTCAAGTACCTGCAGAAGAAGTAACAGCTGAAATCTATCAAGAGTTTGTAGATACTGGCAATGTTCCAGATGGAGCGATTGTATCTATCTCAGACAAGATAGTCTCAGGTGAGACTCTTACAGAGCAAGAACAGGCTATCTACAAGGATAAGTCTGGTCAGATTGAAGAGCAGATTCGCTTGAAGAAGGAGCAGTTTATGACTCCAGAAGAGATTCAAGCAGAGGAAATGAGAGCTGAGAAAGAAGCTCCTAAAGTGGAGGCTATTAAGCCAGAAGACTTACCCGTTGAATCTACATCAAGAGAGTTCATTAAGGTTGTTGAGGAACAGCTTCCAACTCCTACCGAAGGTAAGTTTGGCGGATACCCTATCGTAACCGAAGGATACAAGAAGGGCGACCAACTTGTATATGAGCCTATATCTAAAGGTGGCAATGTACTCGCAGAAGTGGGTCTTCAAGCTGTCTCTCCTGATGTTATTGAGGTCTCTGAATTTGCTTCTGTACCCACTATGCTTGGAGAAAAGCGCAGCGGGGCAGGAACCAAAGCTCTGAAGCAACTTACAAAGTTTGCTGACGAGTCTGGTGTAACTCTTCGCCTTACTCCTTCCCCCATTAAGACGATGGCTCCTGTTGAGGGCATTGATACCCAAGAGGCGCTCATTAAGTTCTACGAAGAAAAGGGAGGCTTTGAATTGCGCGAGGATGGCTTTATGTATTACGAGCCTAAGAAGGCCGTAAAAGCCGCACCAAAGAAAGCCAAGAAGGCAGAAAAGAAAGCGCCTAAGAAGGCTCCTAAAGCTGTTACAGGCGCTCCTAAATATGCTACAAACAAAGCGCAGCTTGAGAAGATTTTAGAAGCTCAACCAAACATTACCAAAGAGCAAGCAAAAGCTACCGCGTCTGTAATGGATGTGATGATTGGCAAAATGGCTGAGCGTAGTAACATCTCTAAGGCTGAGATGTACGACAAGATTGGATTCGTTAAGGGTGAGCTTCCCGAAGACAAGATGAAGATGGCGTTGATGCAGGATCCCAATAGCGGATACTACTCAAACGTCCAAGAGGCCCTTCAAAAGATTGATCCGAACAAGAAGGCTACTCCTAAGGAGTGGGTATCGTTGCTTGAGAAGACGGGTATCCCAGCTATCCAGCAACAGCTTAACAATATTGGATTCTTGGAGTTCTTTGAAGCTTATGTACAGCAAGAAGGGCTTAAGACTGTCCCCTATCAAGATGTCAAGGATTACATTGATATGTATGACTTTGATATGTATGAGGAGTACACTGATAAGTATGCAACTGGTTATCAGGCTAAGCTTGGGCTTGAAAAGATATATGAAGACATTCCTGTCGCCGTATCAAAACGATATAATAATCTATACAATACTGGAGAAGAGAGACACCGATATAACGTTGAGTCTTTGGACTTATCAGCTCCCAAAAAAGAATTAAAAGATCGACTCAACAAAATAATTGAATCTTTTTACTTAAGAGCCGTAAACGATCAGAAATACATAAGGTTTACCCAAGAACAAGCCGCACTCGGTGCAGTGAAACTTGAAAACTTAAGAGATTATGTGTTTGATTTTTTGTTAAATCCAAATGACCCAATTGTAATAGAAGCTTCAGAGGCTACTATTGGAGGATATCCCGCGCTTAAGAACACCTTTACTGAATACTACTTAAATAATATTAGATTTAACGCCCCGATTAACGTCAAAACTGGAGTCGAAGGCTTTTCTATAAGTGACGAAGCTATAGAAATTTTAAATGCCTTAGAAAAAGAAATACTGCTTAATGAAGATTTCATAAAAGAAAACAACTTAACTTTTTTTAATAGAGCAAATAGAGAGTTTGGACTGAATCTATTTTTAGACCTTATTTCTTTTGAACGGACTGAGTCTAATAAAATATCCAACCGCTATTTAGTTCCAGTTTCTTCAAGAAAAGTTCTTATTTCAAAAATCAAAGAGGTTATAGAATCCTTTGAAGGTAAGTTTGAAAATGATCCTATTGAATATTTGAACGAGGTTGAATTAGAGCAGAACGCCTTCGTTCAGTTTATGAATGACTTGAACGATGTCATTGAGGACAAGCTAAAAAGTATTGTTAGTAATACTCTGTCGGGATGGGGAAACACAGCAGGCCGTACCATATTGTTTAAGTCTCCACTGTTAACAGAAGAAGTTCAAACGGAGAAATACACACCTCCTCATTTCGGATACGACGAAGCATTCCACGCTCGTATGTTTGATGTGAATATGGTTGGGCCAGAAAGTGCGGCTCTTGATTCAGAAAACAATGTTCTTGATGGACGAGGTGTAGTATTAACCGAAGTTCAGTCAGACCTACTTCAATTTTCTAAAAAAGAACTTGGTGACACTCCAGAAGTAATCAAGAAGAATGTTGATCAATTCAAGAAGGATGGAATCTATAAATACATTTCAAATAAAAAAGTTATAGATGAATTCCAAAGCGTTCTTGATGTTACTGATGCTATGTCAAATGTCATCCTTGAGTATTTTGACAATGACCTTGATTCTATAACCGAGTATGTAGAATACAAAATAAAAGTTCTAAAGGAACGAAGAAAAATTCTTGTAGATGCAATAAAGGATTATTCAAATAAACTTGCAGCTCTTTCTGAAGAACAAGTAGAACTTGGATTTGATGACGCTTTGGAGTCAAAAATAAAGAAAGTAAATCAAATATTAGAAAGAACAATAGTTCCTCTTATAAATAAGCTTACGAATGTTTCTGTTGAATCAGATACAGCTCAAGAAGCAGCTGAGAATTTCATAAAGTCATACATTGAAGTTGCAAGTTCTGCGCTTGATCGAAATCCACACGCCTTTAAAGAAATTGTTGAATTGTATATTTCTGGATATAGTAGAGACAACAGCTCATTGCGTTGGTTTGATTCTGGAATGGGAGACATCATAGGATATGGGGGATCTAGAACACTTCCATCTGGTCTTGAAGATTTACCAATCCTTCACTTTAATACTACAATGCACGCATTGCAGGTAGGTGCATTTGAAGGAAGTAAGTTTGATAATTATTCAGAGAAAATGCGCAAAAGTGATGAAGCGCATAAAGTAAGAAATGAACTTATTAGTAAGTATTCTAAAGGATTAAGGGTTCAAGAAGCGGAAAGGAAGATTGTGATGCCATTCAAAAAGACCGAACAGCCTCTTAGAATTGCAATTAGAAGAGCGCTAAAAGATGTTGCATCTAAACAAGCGTTATTCCCAGATCAGAAAATGTACCTCATTCTTCCTTCTGGAAAGGATATTGGGGAGGCGGTCGCTGGCGGTCAAAACACTGCACTCGTTTCTTATTATGATAAAACCGTTCCTACTGTAATAAAGGAAGTCGTCAGAAAGATTGATAAAGACGCTCAGCTCAAGGATGGAAAAACAGTTTCTCTTCAGTTTGGACAGTCTGATCCAGAAAACAAAATTACTGACTTCAAATACCTTGAGATCACACCAAAGATTGTAGAGGCATTTGTAAACAAGCCTATTGCTCTTTTCCAAGACTACAACGGAGCAATGGTAGAAGACAACGCTAAGTATCTCATCTATCTGATGGAGAACGCTAACGTGTCAACTCCATTGCACGAGATGGCTCACGTCTATGAAAAGTTCTTGACAGACGAAGAGAAGGCACAGACTCTCAAGTGGGCTGGACATAAGCAGTGGAGTAAAGACACAAGCGAGAAGTTTGCTCGTGGCTTTGAAAAGTACCTTTCAGAAGGAAAAGCACCACAGCTGTGGCTTCAGAAAATCTTCAATAAGTTCAAGCAGTGGATGATGGATATCTACGTGGGACTTAAAGGAAGCAAGATTGACTTGGAGCTTAGCCCAGAGATGACCAAGATTTATGATTCCATCTTCCTTCAAGACAAGACGTTTGAGTTCAGAAGACCCACACAGCTTCAAGGCACTCGTGACTTGTGGATTGAGAGACTACAGCAAAAGTTCATCGGAGTATTAAGACTTCAAGAACAAGTAGAAAATGCTGTAGGAAAGTCTGTCGCTCTTGGTCAAGACTTCAGAAATGCCATCAGATTGGTAAACGGAAAGATTGAAGACAAGTTTGAGAAGCTTGCAGAGCAATACGAACAGATTCCAGTATTGATGAAGAAGCTTGGAGTTACCGAAGAGGAGCTTCAAATGTATCTATACGCTAATCACGCCAAAGAGCGTAATGCCTTTGTCAAAGAAAAGCGTGATCCAATGAATTCTTCTGGTTCAGGTATGACCGATTTCGCTGCTGATCGAGTGTTGGCAGAGCTTGAGGAGAAGGGACGCACTAAAGACATCAAGCAAGTGGCAAAACTTGTATATGCTCTGACTAAAAAGAACAGAGATATGCTTGTTGACTATGACCTTGAGTCTCAGGAAGTTGTGAACGGTTACGAAGAAGCATTTGAAAACTATGTCCCCCTTCGCGGATTTGAGACTACTGGAGAAGATGATTTTACCTCTATTCCTGCGTTTGAACGACGTATCGCAAAGGGAAAGAAGAAAGCTGGTCTTCGTAAAATCAAGGGAAGAACAACCATTGCCGATAATATCGTATATCAAGTAATTGCTGATAGTTACGACATCATCGTTAGAGGAGAGAAGAACAGAGTTAATCAGCGTCTATATAAGCTCGCAGAAGAGTATAGAGATGTTGACGTTTGGGAGACCTTAACACCAAAACAAGTAACTGGAAAGAAGCCAACAAAATTGGAGGCTGTCCCTGTTTTCTTTGAGGGTCAAGTGCATTATGTTAAGATGCGCGATGAGGTACTGAACCAGATCATCAACGAATCTTCGTATCAGACAACATCTACTTTTATGAAGGTTGCCGCTGGCCTGAACAGATTCGCTTCAATGATGTTCACTGCATTCTCTCCCGACTTCTTTGCAACAAACTTCATCAGAGACCTTGAAGGAGCAGTGTTTAACGTTCTATCTGAACAAGAGGTTGATAATGGACTTCTTGTCGGAAAGGAAATTCTAAAGAACGTAACAAAGCAAACCATTCCTGCACTCACTTCTATTCTTGCTGTTGAAATCAAGGGCAAGTCTAAGAACGCAGAGATGGCTAAATACTACAAGGAGTTCAAGGAAGATGGCGCTCAAACCGCTTGGATTGATGCTTTGTATCCAGATAAAATTGAAAGACGATTCAAAGAAATTACCGAACTCAATGATGCAGGGACAGCTTCTTTAATGTCTCCGAAGCAGATATCAAATGCACTTAATAACGTTAAGGACTTTGTTCTTGACCTTAACTCTGGATTTGAAAACGCTATCCGTCTTGCCGTTTATATGGAAGCAAGAAAGGCTGGTGTATCAAGAGCAAAAGCCGCTGAGCTTGGAAAGACTATTACTATTGACTTCAATGCGTCAGGCACTTGGGGACAAATGCTTAACGCTACGTACATTTTCTTTAATGCGGCCGTACAAGGCGCTAACCGCTTAGCTAAGACATTCGGAACCGTCAAGACTGTTGTTGATCCAAAGACAGGAAAGAAGAGAACGTCAATGACCACAGCTCAAAAGCTTGCGTTCGGAACTATCGCTCTTAGTTATATGATTACCGAGATGAACATTGCATTGAGCGGTGAGGATGACGACGAACTGGAGAAGTATATGGACATCTCAGATTACGAGAAGAGAAGAAATATCATCTTCTATGTTCCTGAGGAATGGAGAGACTATTTGCCATCACTTACAAACGAAGACCCATATCTTAAAATTCCTTCTGGATACGGATACAACATCTTCTACAATTTTGGCGTAGCTATGTCTGAGCTTGGGCACGGACAGCGTTCAGCTGCAAGCGCTGGTATGTTTGCTTGGACCAATTTGATTGACGGAGTTCTTCCTATTCAGGTTCAATCTTCAGATCAGTCTACACTAACAAGTTTTGTGAAGACCTTTGCTCCTTCGGCTACAAAGCCAGTAGTTGAAGTTCTTACCAACGAAGCTTACAATAACTCTCCAATCTATAAAGAAGGATATCCTACAGACGCAACGCCAAGATCATATAAGGGCTTTGAGCGCACTTATGTTGAGCGTTCAATGTCAGACCTCACCAAGCTTCTAAACGACGCTACAGGAGGTTCTGAGTATGTGTCTGGAGCTATTGATTGGAACCCTGATGCTACCATCTATTTGTTTAACTATTATGGAGGCGGTCCATTCAAGTTTGTTGAGGGAACTGCGGAAGTGATTGACAAGAGCTATAAGAATGCAATGGGAGCTAATGAGAAAATCAGTCCAAACGACATTCCCATCTTGAGAAGGTTTATGGGAACCACAAACCCCTACGGTGACTACGCTACTTACTACGAAAGAAGAGATGAAATCAAATCTTTGTTTGAGGAGATGAAAGATCCAAGAGTTCGTAGAGATGACCCTGAAAGATATGAAGGTGTTACTGAGCTTTACAAGATGCTTTATGGTGTAAAGGGAACAACCGCATACATCGGCCTTGATGACGAAATCAAGAAGATGTTTGATGTGAAGAAAAAACTGAATTCATCA
>Ga0181592_10002856_pt1 | contig 14284 bp, 10 predicted proteins | sample 071ome_20_FD_133755 | JGI IMG/M metagenome (GOLD analysis project Ga0181592, IMG submission 133755) | Coastal salt marsh microbial communities from the Groves Creek Marsh, Skidaway Island, Georgia - 071412BT metaG (megahit assembly) | ecosystem: Environmental > Aquatic > Marine > Intertidal...
AACTGTGACGTTGAATCGAAATCTAAATAACTCGGCATATTATCTTTTTTATATAAATAGATTAATGTGTAAATCCATCATTAATTATTTGATGTGTATGACCTACTATTGTCAACTATCCACTGTTCAGGATTTAATGTCCATTGTTTTTGGAAAGAACCTACGACTTGGTCACTTTTTACATTGTGTTCATGAATAACTTTTGTTGTTGTTTGAGTGGTTCCACCCTCAACCTTTTTTCTTCTTTCCTCTTGTTCTTCGAGTTGTTTGGTCATACCTAATGAGTCCTGTATTCCTTTAATTACTGCAGCACCACCTGAACCAAACTTTTCAACTAACGAATCGGTACCTTCTTTAAGCAAATCACTAAAGGATTGACCTGTGTCTTTAGCGTCCATACCCACTGCAGCCTCAATCACATTATCCGCCACTCCCGCAGCTCTTAGTCTCGCTAAGGTTACCAAGTAATTAACGTCTCTATTGATGTTCTCAACCGCAGTTACTTGTTTTCTAATGAGATCACCCTCACTAACCTCTTTAAATTCGTCTTGATATTTAAGTAGTGTTTTGGCAACACTTTGATCGATCTTATCTAATGATATTGCAGTTGCACCTCCAAACTGTTCTTGTAATTCAGGACTTGTAAGTGCAATACTCATCTTACCGTCCTTCATTCTGGCAATGTTAGTTAAGAATTCTTCTTGTTCCTCACTTAATCCTAAACCTGACATCATCTGACTCGCCTGCATTCTTTCCTGTTGTGCAATTGCAGTCTGAGTAAGGTCTTTGACATCCATGTTCAACGCCTTCGCAATATCTCTTGCTTGTCTAAGGTTCGCTCCCGTCACTTCGAATGCACCGGTCTCAGTATTATAGGTTGCTAAATTTTTGGAAACCCCTTCTAACGCACCTTGTAATCCCTCAACCTCATTGGTTGCCATATACATTAACCTAAGTGGATCGTTAAAATCACCAAAAGCAGCACCTAAAACTTGTAGGTTTGCGGATAGTTCTAACGCACCTTCGGGATCAAATACCTGATCCGCCACTTTAAATACGTCTTGTAGGTTCATTCTAACCTCAGTGGCCCTACGAACCATCTTTTCTAACCCCTCAACACTATTTTCGAATCCGTACTGATTTAATTTTTCTATGTTATCAGTAATACCTTTAATAGTAGTTTTAGATTGGAGTCCTAATTCTAATGATCTTTCACCAGCGTCAGCAATAGATTCTTGTGCCTCTGATGCTCCTATACCGACTTTCTCAAATTCCGCATATGCACCAACAATTTGTGTCATATCTAAACCATATGCTTGTGCAATTTGACCCGCACGAACTAACATATCAGATCCGACCAACGCAAACCTACCCGTACTATCAACCAACTCTTTTGAGGAATCGACCAATTCATCAAATTTAATACCCATCCTAATTAAATCAGGTTGAGCTTCCGATATTTGTTCTCTAAACTCTTCCGATAATGTACCTGTTAATCCGAGTTCCTCGTTTACTTGAGATAAAAGGTAACTTTGTTGACTAATATAAGTCTGTACACTTTGTAATGCACTTTCTTGGATACCATCGAAGAATTTACCAACTATAGTACTCGCATTACTCTGTTGGTATCCCTGCATAACAGCACCAAGATAGTTATCATCATTGGGTGCGGATGATTGATATTGTGCAGCCCCCAAAGTATCGGTTAACAATTTTATAAATCCCGACCCAAACGGTTGTTTAAGGTCCTTATCTTTATCTTTATTACCTGATGTAGAAGAATTTTGGGACGTGCCGCTTTGTATCTGTCTTTTAAATTCACTAAAAGACATATCATCGTAATTACCCTGATCGTAAAGTTTCTTCAGTTCTCTTTCACTCATACTATATAAATACCTAATCAGAAGGTTTTTCTAACTCAATAATTCTTTGAACATAATACCTTCTTAAGTATGTTGGCATTTCAAGAATATCCCTATGAGTGAATCCTTTTTTGACTAAGAATATAGTTTCAGTATACTGCGCGCTTTTATAGTCCGTAGAAAGGGCGAAAAAAGTCAACCCCAAAGTCAATCCTAAATGTGACTTTTTCTCCTGATGGGGCTATTGCGTGTTGTGTCAGATCGACACCGGGTTTGTTTTCTGTTACGTATTTTCTAAATTTTTGAGAATCTACAATTGGAAGTTTCTCAATGAAGTTTCTAATGTTCATCGGATCAGGATTTCCTGCTACAGATTTAATTAGTTTTTCTAATCTTCTTGTAATAATCGGGGGATTACCGAGTCCATTCCAATTATTTGCGATCTCTTCTAACTCCTCTTCATCTTTCTTAGATAAGAAATTAAATGTAATACCCACTTTAGATTTTTCCATGGTGTATGGATAGTCACCATTTTCATCCTCAGTCAAAGTAAAATCTTTGTATGAGAGTTCAGCCAAATCTACGGTATGTTCAAATGGTTCGTCTGTTTTCGGATCCTTTAATGTTAGAACCATTTCAGACCCAAACGCGGTATTCCTTAGAAAGATTAGGATTGCTTGTTGGTCTTCCATAGTCAATTCCTCAACAGGAACTTCTTTGGTAAGAACTTTTCTTTTTAATAACTCACTAATCACATCACCTTTCGCCACCAAGTTTGGTGAGGATAAGATGTTCTCATCCGCCGCAGTTAGATATGCGACCTTTACCGCCTTCGTTTTTGAAGGGTACATAAGTCCCCTACTTGGTAATTCAACTACATCATATGCAATTGTTGGGTCTATCCCATATTGAGGTCTGTCTTCCATATAGTTAAAATGTATACATTAAATATCAAAAAGTAAAGTTTATTTAAAATAAAAAAAGGGAACCCCGTTAAGAGTTCCCTTATAAATATTAGACAGATTTTTTTCTTAGTAGACTTGGATACACCTATCCATTCTCAATGTACAATCGATAGTTGCAAGTGCATCGTTGTTGTAATCTAATTCGTTGAAGTTCAAATCAGTGATAAATGTTCCTTGTAGAATCCATTTTTCAACTACAACACCTGTTGGATCTAACATTTCCAACTCAATGTCTTTCTTGTAACCCGCAGCGTAACCCATTCTACCTGTTACAGACTCTGCGTGTAGTCTGAACCACTCCATCAACGCTTGAGATGCTGAAGGACCAATTGGGTCTTTGAATTTAACTCTTAGTTCATTCCAAACGAATCTACCTGCAACGTAAGTTGATGTATTTAGGAAAGGAATTTCAACAGAGTTGATTTTTGCACTCGGTCTTGCTGCCGAAGTAACATACCATTCGTTGATACCCAAACTTGAGGGGAATCTAACGATAAATCGGTTAACTCTTTTCGGTTCATAAGGAACCGGCATTTTCATTAATAAATCTGCCATGTCTGTATATTTGTTATCTTTTTATTCTTTTATTATAAATATATCTCTTATCGAAATATTTTTATTTTGTTTTGGAAAGTACTTGACTTTGTCAAAAATTTTCCGTATTTTTTTGTTACCCGGTAATATTAGCAAGTAAAATTAAATAAATAATTAAAGTTGCTATTATAATTAGCCAGTATACCGGGTGTCATCTCAATTTTTACTTTTGGATAGGGGAGAGTCGTAAGACCCTCCCTTTTCCTTTTATTATTTAGATGTTCTCGAATGATGCACCTGTTGGTGTTATCAAGAACTCTACATCAATAAATTCCAATGCTCTTGTTGGTTTGACATAAATCTTACCTCTTAGAGTATTTGCATCAATATCCTCAGGATCGTTTGATACGGTTACTCGGAATTCATATAAACCTCTTTCTTTCTTAATTGATTCAAGAATTGGATTTACCAATCTTAAGAACTCATTTCTTACTTGTTCGTCGTTTTGTTCGAATAATAATCTTACTGCAACTGCCGAAATAAGTTTTCTCGCTCTTAATAACAATCTTCTTACGTTAATTCTATCAAGTGCTGATTCTCTAACCTGTAAGGTTTTGTTACCCCAAATGATAGTACCTGTATCTGAGAATGTTGCGATTGGGTTAATTCTTGCTTTATATAGATCATCTCTATTATCCAAAGTAAGTTTCTTCTTCGCTTTAATTGCGTTTACTAAACCTCTTTGGTAACCCGCCACTGCGAACCAAGGATAAGAAACGTTATCGGTCAATGCGATATTCTTAACAACTTCACCTGTAGGTGGGATGTATAATTGAGTTGCATTATCCCCATCTCTTACTTGGATCCAAGGCCAATAGGTTGCTGTATAGTTAGTATCTAAATCAACAGTGTCTAATTGATCAATTATTTCATCAACATCAGATGTGTTAGGTGCGTTTACAATATATAATGAATCCGCTCTATCACCTTCAACCATATCGATTGCTTGGTTAACCAATGAACTGTGGTTATAGAAATCAATACCCGGTGTTGCGAAGATGTTAATATCTACTGATTCAGGGTTAGAGAATGTTTCAATTGCCTGTAAGTATGCGTAGTAATCTGAATTACCCACCGCAGAACTGAATACACCACCGTTAGTTGTATGTCCACTTACGTAAGTGTTCTTACCGAAAATGTGACCATCACCATTAGTTCTTGTACCTCTGTAGATATCCCATCCATCGAAACCACCACATACTGCCAATGTGAACTTTCTAAATGATTTTGAATCTAATTTCCCTTTATCTGCACCTTCTAAATCGTAAGGTGTTGTCTTATAACCTGTCGGTGCATTAACTGATAAGTGGAATCCATGTGAAGTTTGAGATGCCGCATTTCCTTTATAGTGGAATAAATCAGAATCCAAACCAATTTGACTTGATAAACCTAAAGTTACCTTTCTTACTTTATCACCGTTTGTTAATTCAGGTTCACCTAAAGAAGAGTATCCAATAACATCACCTGCATCATTGTATTTGGTTTTATATAATACATTACCAATCTTACTTGTACCTAAAAGATCTGAAGTAAATCCTTTAAATCCAGCGGGGAATGCATCTACAGGGTGATCTTCTGCTAAGTTCAACATAATATATTTAGATCTTAGTTCGTATTCACCATCTGATGTACCAATCTTTCTACCAATGTACCCCGGTAAATCAGGATTCATTGAACATCTTGAGAACTTCTCAAGTACTGACATATTATCATCAGTGTCATTGAAATCTCTAACGATTAAATCAAATTCACCCGTTTCAATATCAATGTTTTGGATTTGTATTTTTACTTGATTGTTTGCTGCGTCACCGTCAGAAATACTTACGATACTAAATAGATCTGAAACAGTACCACCTCTCACTTCCGATACGATGGTTGGTGATGCGGGAGTATCCCATTGATTTAAGAAGTCGTTATCGACATCGTGATAAACAACATCAGTAGATAAACCTCTCACTAAACCTAAATCGTGTAAAGATTTTAATAGGTTAGGGTATTCTTCGAATACATAAACAGGGAATTCACCTTTTTTCTTATCAAAAACATCACTACCTAATACTTTAGACACATACTTTGTTGATGAGACATCTAAAGAACATGTGAATGTTTTAGAACCACTTGTTGATCCAACCGCAGTTAATGTGAATTCACCAAGAGGATTAGATCCAATTTCAGTAGATGAAATCGTTAGATCGGTATTACCCGTAACTTCAAGTTCTAATGATTCACCATCATACGAACCTCTCGATCTTAATGCCAATACAATCATATTGTCATAGTCGGCGTTTACTTCCGCAGACCACTCATATTGTGCAATGTTCCATCCATTATTTGCTGTGCTCCACACAAACAAGTATGAATAAACACCATCTATATTTCCTAAACCATCCTCCTTAAAGAATGTGTTGTACCAATTATTATTTGAGTTACTACCAATAGGTCCTGCGATTTCTAATGAGTCGGTTAATGATGCTGTATCATTCCCATCTACATGACCGATTGTGAACCATGTTCCGTCTTGTACCGTTAATCCTGTTATAAAATCAGGGATTGATGTTCCGTCGTTTGCTGTTTTGTCAGATAAATCATTGTAGAATGCTGACCCCGCGATACTTAAATCCGTGTTCGCGTTTGGTGTAGCACCTGATAAACTGTCAACCACTGAGTTGGTTAACGTATCTAAATCTACAGTAATTCCTCCTAATGTTTTAATCCCGAAAGTTTTTAGTGGTTTATATCCTGTTAAACCTAAAACTCTCGTTACGAAAAGTTGATTTGATTCTTGTAGGTATGATTTTGCAACATATCCTAATTCATATTTAGGGTTACCATCTGAAAATTTTACAGGGGAGGTAGGACCAAAATAGGTTTTGAATTCATCAAAATTTCTTATTAGAATTGGTTCAAATGCGGGTCCTTGAATAGTTTCACCCGCCAAACCTAAGGTAGTTACACCTACACTTTGAGCTACGAACGTTAGATCCTTCTCTGATGTATACACACCCGGAGAAACGAATACTCTGTTTGAATTTGCCATCGATTACTTGAGTTATATTTTTTATTGTCTTTATATAAATATCTTTGTTTTTAGTAAAGATTTCTCAACTTTTTTATTTTGAGATATTTAAAGATATAATTGTATCCTTTTTTATCTTTATGAGTATTCGAAAAACAAAAAACCTTAAAATCAGTGATAGACACCATGATAAACTAAAGTCATACTGTGATGAACATGGTATGAAGATTTATAAGGTCGTAGAAATGTGGGTGGATAAGTACTGTACCGATCGAAAAAAAGACCTATATGGTGAATAGTTAGAATAGATAAGTCACACCAATTCTTGCTCCAATCCTCGGTGTCCCCTTTAAAGTAATTTCAGTTCCTGAAGAAATATCAAAGTCTTCACCCTCTTCTTGTAAAAGACCGTTAATATCTAAACTTATTACACTATCAATATTATTAATCGTAGTGAATGATAGTGACGAACCATCATATGTGAAGTATTCGGTAGATACCTGTCTAACGTTACCCTCACTATCAACGAAAACACTTGATCTACCTTTATAATATGTGATAGTTACTTTCGCGTTCTCTCTTGGGGGTTCAACGAATGTGATTTTGGAGGTTAATGCAACATGATAAAAATCAATATCCCTTTCTTGTACGAGACCATTTATTGAAACATTAAATAATATACCCATAGTTTCCCCCACACTAAATACTGTTTGGAGTCCATCCGCAGTGAAAGTCGCGACTGATATCTCTAAATTTTTAGTGAGATATTTCTTTTCGTAATTATTACTTTGAATAAATTCATTCATTAAGAATAATCTACTCACCGCAGGTTTAACCTCGAATTCTTGATCATCAATTAAAAAACCAAGTAAAACGAATCTATAATTTTGAACGTAAAATCTACGAGAATCTAATTCAACGGGTGTGTTGTCTTCAATATTATCCAATACAATTGGTACATAATGACCTTTCACTGTCGTGTATGCCTGACGTGATGAGAATTTCTGTAGTACTATTTGATTGAATTTATTTAAATCTCTAAATTTAGTACATACAATACTTACCTCGTAAGTTATATCAATTGCCACGGGTTGGGGTATCTTATATATGTCAGCACCCATTTGAGTACCATTCCATGTTGGTACTGTTGCATAGTGGAATTGTTGTCTATCAGGTATTGTTCTTTGTAAACTCGGATTAGTTCCCGGCTGTACGTCAGGTCTTCTAATAACCGCAATAAAAGGTAGGGATGGATTCCCATCCAAATCCGCGAAATCCCACGTGTTTGTGAATTCACCCCATCTCTGTATGGTTAATATTTTTGGTATAATAGGTACCTGTCCTCCGTCAGATAAAACACTAAAGTTTTGTTTGACAAAGTCTAACATTCCTAAATCCAAATCATCATGAAGTACTGAATCAGGTAAAAAAGAATCTCCTTGCGTTATTTTATCTAATAACTCCTGTCTTCTCTCCACCAATTCATTTCCTTGGTAAACCTTTACGTTGTTTTTTCTTTTAGGATATCCCATTATACACCTCTAAATTCTGCCTCTTGTGCCGGAACACAAGTTATTGTTCTATAATATGGTTTGAAACCGAACATGTTGTGAGTATTGTCCGAAGTTACTCTACCATCATTACTTACGGTATAATACCTTATTTTATCCTCTGTTTCAGGATATCCAATGAAGTCACCATATCTAATATCAATACCTAAATCTTGTAAGTGATCAATGTAAACCGATAAGGTTAAATTACCGGGCTCCAAATACCTAACCGTACCATTCTTATAAGATGAGTTTTTAGGTTGTTCAATTTTAACTAACGCATTGAACTCGATGGGTGGGAAGAATTTTATCTGATCCTTACCAACCTCCGCATAAACCGCATCGGTATCAGTACTTTCAGTATCAACCCTGTAAAGAACTAACGTCATATTCAAATCACCGTGTAAATATTCCTTACCCAATTGTAGGTTGAAATCGAAATCCTCATTCGAGAAGAATTTACTAAGTCTTGTGATTGGTAACTTTTTACTCATATACATAAATAGTTTAAATATTCATTTGAATTCCTTATATTTAAGTAAATGTATGGGAAAGGAAATACCTGAAATAGAAGCGAGAGAAATACTAACGGGTTATACGGGGTATAATAACCAAATTTTAGAGTGGCAGAAAAGATCTGAGTCCACAAAAAATTATAGTTTAACTCGACCACAATCGGATTATATTCTGAAGTATCATGATGTGAAACCGAAAGTGGCGAAAAAGTATATTCAAATTGCAAAACATTTTGGGTCCAAACTTCAGGAAGAAAGGTTGTTAATGAAACCTGTCGATCAAATTTGGGTTGAGAAACTTCTTTGTGAAACCGATAAAGCATATCACATATGGGGAAACCTCACAAACGAAATGAAACCCGTTACAATGTGGATCCCAAAGGCATCGATTATACAGGAAGAAAAGACATTAGATAGGGAAGTTGATTATTCACCATATTCTAAAAGACCCCCAATGTCCCATCAAAAAGAAGCAATTGAGAAACTACTTGCGAATGATAGGTTCATTCTTGCTGACGATATGGGACTTGGTAAGACGACGAGTACTGTTATTGCATCTATAGAAAGTAAGGCGAAGAAAGTATTAATTGTGTGTCCTGCGTCGCTAAAAATTAATTGGAAAAGAGAAATAGAAAATTACTCAGAAGATCATGTATTAATTGTTGAAGGAAAAAAGTGGGGTTCTACCTTTAAGTATTACATCATTAATTATGACATTCTTAAAAATTTCCACACCACGGAAAATAGTGAGGATAGTGAAGCGTATCAAATCATTTTAAATGAAGGTTTTGACCTTGCCATTGTAGATGAGGCACATTATATCTCAAATAGTCAAGCACAACGAACTAAACTACTAAATGACATCTTGGCTAAGATCCCTAAGGTTTGGTTACTTACAGGTACCCCTATGACCTCAAGACCTATTAATTATTACAACCTACTTAGAATTGTTAATTCGCCACTAACCCTTAATTGGAAGAGTTATGTGATGAGGTATTGTAAAGGATATCAATTTAGAGTAGGTGGTAGAAAGATTTGGAATACGAGTGGTGCAAGTAATTTAGATGAATTAAGAGAACAGACTAAAGCGGTCGTCCTTAGAAGACTTAAAACTGATGTACTCGATTTACCTGAAAAAATTATATCCCCGATTTGGTTAGAGTTAAAGAATTCTTTTTATGATGATGAACTGACCGAATTTTTAAGGATTAGTGAAGAGAATAAAGAAAAAGAAAGTATTACCGTGACCCTGAACAGGTTAATGAAACTACGTCAACTCATTGCCATCGAGAAAGTAGAACACACCTGTGAACTAATAGATAAGGTGTTAGAACAAGGTAAGAAAGTTATTGTCTTCACAAACTTTACCATGTCACTTGACATGATACATGAAAAGTATAAAAAGAAGTCTGTTATTTTAGATGGGAGAATGTCTAAAATTGCGAGACAAGAATCTGTAGATAGGTTCCAAAACGAAGATAAAATTAAAATCTTCATTGGTAATATTAAAGCGGCGGGAGTGGGTATTACCCTTACTGAGGCAGATACTGTTATTATGAATGACTTATCTTTTGTTCCCGCGGATCACTCACAAGCGGAGGACAGGGCATATAGGTACGGACAAAAGAACAGTGTACTCGTATATTATCCCGTGTTTGAGAATACCATCGAAATGACAGTATATAACATACTACAAAAGAAAAAGGATATTATTGATCAAGTTATGGGTGACGGAGAATACTCCGAAAGTTTTGCAAGTGAGTTAGTTAAAAGTATTAAGTAAAATATCTAAAGATTTTCTTAAATCTTCCTCAACAGATTCTATATCTACACCCCCAAACCCAATAGTTATTTGTTTATTTTTCACATTTAGGTCGACATAAGGTTCAACAGAATCAAAAATGTTAAAAGTGTAACCAATAAGATTACATCTTCTAAAGATATCCATCAACAGTTTAAGTTGATCATCATCATTCTTTTCAAAAACATTCGTTAACCTATCGTTAGGTATTGTTGTGGTTGAATTGGTAACTTCTATTGACTCGTCAGTCTCAATACCCCGTATATTAAATTCATATATTGTACCGTTGTTTTCAACAACTAAGTAGTCTACGTCTCTATGTTTCCTTTTACTGACACTCGTTGGGATAATAACACAATCATTTTCATCGTCTAAAACCACTCGAATAGGGTGATGTGAGGAATCGTTACATCTCTTATGTTGATATTGAATATCAATGCCATTGTCGATAATTGAAAAATCAACCCCACTATTATAATCTTCACCATCACCACGTTCTTTACCATATATCGGTATCATCTTAGTGTCTTTAATGACCATTCTCACATAAGACATTTCAGATAACATTGAATTGTACCATGAATATGATGTTGCAACCGATAATTTATTAGATAATTCTGTCACTTCATATAGACCAAAAACCCTATCAAAATATTTGTCTATAAATGAGATTATCTGATCACATTCGGTTCTGAATGACTCAGTTAACCCCGCGTAGGTTACTTCCTTATAATTTAGTCTCCCCTTTTTTATTAGATCATTATAAAAGTTAACCAACTCGAAGATGGCGGAATAGTTTGTTTCAATAGTATTAATGTATGACCATTTCCAATCTCCCCTTATTTTTTGCCATACACCCCATTTTGGTTGATTCCTATATAAATCCCAAACATCCTCGTTTATATCATACTTTGAGGTTATACCATCATAATCTTGTTTTGATATGACTTTATTAAGTGAAGAAATAAAATATGACTTATTCTCGCGATTGTTAACAAATACACTTTGAATGATTGTCCTATCTAATTTAATATTCCTTTTTAATTTCTGAATATCCATCAAAATATACTAAGGGTTTTTACAAATATAAACTATTTATTGTAATAACACAAGTATGGCAAGTACAATTATAACACCCACAAACAAAGAGAAACTTTATTCTCAAATTTTCCACCTCTTAGGAATGCCTATCAGGTCAGTAGAATTGACTGAAGAACAGATGGACACATTCCTCGAGTTAGCCCTCGATGAATATGAACAATACGTTAGTGATTGGTTAATAGAATCACAATGGTCGTCTTTAGCTGGGTTAGACGTTGATACACAATCATTAACAAGGGCATTCACAACGAGATCATTAGACTATGAGACACAATATTCTCATGCATATTCTAAGATAGTTGGATTACAAACGGGTGGTGACTCCATACTTAAAAAAGACAAGATTGAACTTATACCAAACCAACAGGTTTATGAAATCCCTGCGGGTCGTGAAATTAATGAGTTATTATGGTTTACGAGAGCCGAACTTACTGATTCGATTGTTGACCCATTCTTAGGTGGTTTCGGTGGTCTTGGTGGTGTAGGTTTCGGTGGTGTCGGTGGATTTGCCCAAATGGGAACTTCAGGTTCATATTTTATGTTACCCGCATATGACCTATTGGCTCGTATGCAAGACAGAAACATTAAGAATAGACTTATTGGTGGTGAACTGACCTACCGTGTCACTGCGGGTCCTGAAGGTAAAAAATACGTTCATTTATATAACGTACCGGGTGGTAGATTCGATTTTGGATCCATCCAACAACACAACCACTATGTGTGGTATTGGTATTACGATACACACGATAGAGATGATTGTTTAGATAAAAACAAAGACGTTGTGAAATTACCTTCAGATATTGCAACTGAAGAGTTAACATGGGAAACACTTAATAAACCTGCTCAGAATTGGGTAAGAAAGTATCTTATTGCATATTCTAAAGAAGGGTTAGGTAGAATATATTCTAAATTCTCAGGGGACCTTCAGGTACCTGATAGTCAAGTTAAGTTAGATTATAGTTCTCTACTAACAGAAGGAAAGGACGAGAAGTTAAAACTTGTGGAAGAATTAACACAGAGGTTAGAAAGATTACGTCCCGACAAAATGTTAGAGAGAAAGGGTAATGAAGCTGAGAATTTAAACAAATCTTTAAAGTACAGACCTATTCAGTCTCCTTTTAACATGATCTAAGAGATATCGGTGTGGGTTGCGAAATCGTGACCACCCCTTTCTATTATATCACCTTCCCGTGAAGGACTACTATCGACTTTAAAATCAACAGCATCTCTATTTTTTTGCACCCATTAAGGATCGACATGTTTGATACTATCTTCTAAATAAAGGAAGTACGGATCTCTCTTAACCTTTTTCCAAAACATCACCTCACTATCAGATAGGGTCATTACCTCATCAAAATCATCTTGGTGACCTTCTTTCATTGGATAACCATTAACTAATTCGCATTGTGACGATGTAAAGAAAGGACGATCCTTAGGATCTTCAATTAGTATTTCATTTCTAATGTCAGGGTGAAACACCACCAACAATGGTTCAATCCTTTTATTAAAAGTACTAATATATCTTGCAACATTGTAATCTCCCTTCATATCAGGATTATCATTCAATTCCTTTTCTGTAATCATGAATGAGTTAATCTTAATATAATTTTCAGGGACTTCTGTTCCATGTTCCTCAAAATATTCTTTTTGGAATTTTTTTGTGGGTTTAGTGATCTTCTGAACATCACCATCACCTTTACGATCACCATTATTTACGTAGAATATTGTTTCACCTAAACCTGCGGGATAATCATTTTTAATGATGAGTTCCATATGTGCCTTTCTCGCCTTACTCGCACCACTTTTAGTGGTTGTTTTCATATCTCTTAAGTATGCGGGTATACTTTGTTTTACCCTTGCCTTATTTGCAATCTTAGCGAGAGGGATGTCCTTATTAAATATCTTTTCTATGTACGAATAATAAACCTCAAGAAATTCCTGACCCTTACCATCTAAAAGTAATTTTAGACTTTCATCTAAGAAATCAACGATATAACCATGTAGGTTCTTAGACTTAATAGTATTACCTGTTAACTTAAGACCTCCACTTGGTTTTTTAAGTACATAATTCTTCCTTGCAACATTAACTGTGGATGGTGCAACGTAATCAATATCCAACCCCATTTCATTCCTCATAAAAATGTCATTGAATTCTGCGGTGTCGGCCTCGGCACCTTTATAGAGTTTACCTCCCACTACTAATTCATTCTTTCCTTTACCTAAGTATTCTCTTTCATCTACATCAGGTGGACATGAGAAGTTAACCCCATCAGTGTCCATTACGAGTGGTTTATATCCTTTCTTTTGGAAGAACATAATCATCATTCTTAGACTCTGTCTACCAACACAAGTAATTGTTTCTCCTTTATCCATATCTCCCCATGGGAATACATGTGGGGCAGATAATGAACCGAAATATGCATTAATAAAGATTTTAATAGGTAATTGTTTTCTATCAAACTTCTTTGACTGCACAGGATCTGATTTTGAGTATTGTGCCGCCAATTTCTTGTATTTGATACGAACATCTCGGAAATACTTTAACATCGACTTCTGAACCCCCATAACATCACATTCAGGGAACACATCGTAAACAAGTTGTATTGATGGGTAAAGTGATGAGTAGTCAAACTTAACTACATTCTCTGAATATCCAACGGCAAGTAATCGTGATAAACCACCTGTAATTGCCCTACGTTCTTGTTTTTTAGGTATTGCTAAATTGTGTTTATAAGACCACGCTAACATGATCAATTTCCATAACGTAGCGGTACCCATTGTAGAAACCCTTTCATATGTTGTAGGTACCAATTTTGAGAGTAGGAATGTCGATTGACTAAACGATTCATCAACCACCATAGTTTCATACAAGTCATCATC
>Ga0181592_10002863_pt1 | contig 14270 bp, 17 predicted proteins | sample 071ome_20_FD_133755 | JGI IMG/M metagenome (GOLD analysis project Ga0181592, IMG submission 133755) | Coastal salt marsh microbial communities from the Groves Creek Marsh, Skidaway Island, Georgia - 071412BT metaG (megahit assembly) | ecosystem: Environmental > Aquatic > Marine > Intertidal...
AACATTATATGCTTCTACACCACTGAAGCCATCAGTACCTGATGTTGGGAATTGTTTGTATCCACCTGCTGGCGCAGATAAACCACCTGCTATTTGAACATTAAACCAATCTGATTCAGTTGGATTTAAAGATAGTGTTCCTTGCACAAAAATTCTACCTTTGAATGCATTAAATGGAACGGCAATAGTGTGAAACCCATCGCTGTAACCGTAGTAACTGTCTCCTTCAACTTTGTCAGTAGTTAAGTTCATGGTACTACCGGTAGTACTGTTCATTAAAATGCTTGTTCTATTAGTGGTCATACTACTATTTATCTTTTTTATTAAAGTAGAGGTTCTACAAGAGCTTCGGTACAGAAAATTTTAACATTTGGATATTTTAATTTTGTAAAGAGTCTAATTTCATCTAAGTCTTCAGTACAAACATATAAATTTCTGTGCAAAGTTCTGCAATTATCAACGTAATCACATGCATCAGAAAATGCATTTAATCGTTGCTGATGTCTATCAGACCATGATGATAAGGAATTCAATGACCAAGAAGGTATAAACATCAATCTTAAATCATATTCTTTAAAAAATTTTTGTTTTCTAACTTCATATCGATGTTCCCTACTGCTATTCATCATTTTAGTAATCAAACAGTCTATATGATTTTTAGTTAGTGGACCAGCAACATAATCTATTTGGTCACTGAAGTAATGTGTAAATTCCTCAATATCCTTTAAGTCTGTAAAATATATATTTCTTGTGTAACTATTTCGAATTTTTGCAGTACCGTTTCCAAATGTGTTTATATTGTTTAAGAATGTTGCAATTTCTGAAAATCTGCCAATATCGTACAATATATTATTATCAACTAACTTTACTTTGTAAGGATATTTTTGCCAGTAAATATTGTTACTACCATAAAATTTTACATTATTAAGATTTTTTATATTAAGAATTTTCAATTGTGATGCAGTCATCGTATGATACCTTAAGTTTAATATCTTTAAGATCCTCAAAGAGTATTTTTTTACTCAATGGTTTCTTAAGTTCAGTTTCGAATAATCTCTTTAATGGTCTTGCACCCATCATTGGATCGTAACCTTCATCAACAAAATATTTTACAGCACTAGCCATTAGTTTAACTTTAATATCTTTATCTTTTAATTGTAAATTTAGTTCTTCTTCTAACCTTTTTACAATCTTTTTAATGACTTCAGTATCAAGTTTATTAAATCTAATTATAGAATCTATTCTATTTCTAAACTCTGGTGTAAAGAAATTGTTCACTGCTTTAACATCTGTGTTCTTTTTCTTTTGATCTCCAAAACCAATTTTTAAAGTTTCAGCATCAGCGGCACCCAAGTTTGAAGTCATTAGCAGTACAACATTTGTAAAGTCTACAGTCTTGCCTGTAGCACCTGTAAGTCTACCATCGTCCATAACTTGTAGCAATACTTGTAATACTTCTGGTGCGGCTTTTTCCACTTCGTCTAACAGCAATACACAATTAGGATTGTTTTCAACTTCTGCAAGTAGTTGTCCTTGTCCCATCTTGCCTTCAGCATGCCCTACATAACCTGGAGGTGCACCAATAAGTTTACTTACACTATGACGTTCTTGATATTCACTCATATCAAAACGTATTAGTTTACTCTCAAGTTGTTCTGCAAGTTGTTTTGCTGTTTCTGTTTTACCTGTACCAGTTGGACCTACAAGTAAAAAAGAACCTATAGGTTTGTTTGGCTCACGCAATCCTGCTTTTGCTATAAAAATTGCTTCTACAATTTGATCTATTGCCTCGTCTTGTCCAAACACTTTTGTTTTAATTCGTTTGTCTAAACTCTTGTAGCCATCTGTACTGTCAACATCAATAACGTCTTTACCAATGTTACTCATTTTACTGATTGTGGTAATAATATCATCCATTAAAACAGTTTCTTCGCCACGCAATTTTACACTAGCACCAGATGAATCCATAACATCTACGGCTTTATCGGGAAAGTATTTGTTTTTAACATATCTGTCTGCTAAGTCAACTGCTTTATCTAACAATTCATCAGTATATTTTACTTCGTGAAATGCTTCAAAATATGGTTTTAATCCTTTAATAATTTTTTGAGTAGTCTCAACATCTGTAGGTTCTATATCTACACGTTGAAACCTACGCATTAGTGCTCTGTCTTTTTCAAAATGTGTACTGTATTCATCGCTAGTTGTTGCACCAATGGTTAGCAATTTTCCTCTGCCCAATATTGGTTTCATTAAGTTAGCCACATCAACACTACTGTTGCCAGCACTTCCAGCACCCATTATCATATGTATTTCATCAATGAAAAGAATAGAATTTTTATTTTCTTCTAGGCTTTCTAGAACTACTTTTATACGTTCTTCAAAGTCACCTCTGTATCTAGTTCCTGCCAACAGTGATCCAATATCTAAACTGTATACTGTTTTATCTTTGAGAGCATTTGGTACTTGACCTTCAACAATTTTTAGAGCAAGTCCTTCAGCAATAGCAGTTTTACCAACACCAGGTTCACCAATCAATATAGGATTGTTTTTCTTACGCCTAGCAAGTATATGTATAATATCGCTAACTTCTTCATGCCTACCTATCAGCGGATCAATTTCACTAATCTTTGCTCTTTCGTTTAGATTAGTCAAAAATTCTTCTGCATCTTTCATGCCACCAGAAGTTCTGTAAGTATGTGATAATGCTTCTACTACTCTTAATCTATCAATGCCGTTTAGTTCGCAAATATATTTTGCAAATGTTTCATCTTCAGATAAAATACTTACAAATAAATCTGTTGTTTTAATTTGATCTCTAGCACTAAAAATTACCTGTGCAAATGCACGTTGTAAAACACTTTCAACCACTGTAGTTTTTTTTGGTTTGCCTTCATAAGGATTTTCACCTATTAAATTATTTTGTGTATTGTCGTTTAAATAATTTAAAAGGTCCTCCTTTGCTGTTAGCCATTCGCACTCTATACTAGACAACAACGCCATTACATTATCATCTTCTAATAAACAATAAGCAATGTGTTCGACAGTTACATACTCGTGTTTTTTATTAAGTGCCAACTCTATCGCATTACTAATAACATTATCTATTTCATTCGCCATAATAGTATTTACTTTTCCTTGTCTAAAAACTCTTCTAATCTTCGTAATTGTTCTTCAGATAATTTTGGTGGCCTCACAACAACATGAACAAATAAATCGCCTTTGTGTCCACCTCGAGGATTAGGCATTCCCTTACCACTTAATCTCAGTCTACTTCCAGGGCTAGTATTCTTAGGTATTTTAACTTCAATGGTCTTTCCGTCAATGTGTTTAAAAGAAACTTTAGTACCCAATATTGCATCAAAATAATCTATACCAACGTTTATTAAAAGATTGTCATCTATTCTGTCCCAGTCAGAGTCGTTGTGAACATGCACTCGACAAATTAAATCGCCTGGAGGTATGTCTTGATAATGTGTTGGTCCTTTTCCTTGCATTTGGAATTTAGTACCGTTTCTTGTTCCTGCAGGAATAACCAGTTTAAGATTATGTTGATCTGTTTGTATTAGTTTTTCTGTGCCAAAATATGCTTCAGTAAGATTTATATGTATGTCACAAACTCCATCCGGATTTCTTGGTCGTTGTGGTTGTCTACGATGCCCAAATATATCACCAAATATATCAGCAAAGGGACTACCCTGACCAGAAAATGGATCACCACCTTGTCTAAAATTAAATTCAAAGCCTTCACCAAATGGACTTGGATTATCATACTGAGCACGTTTTTGTGGATCACTTAGTGTATCGTATGCGGTTTGAACCTTTTTGAATTCATCAGCATCACCTCCTTTGTCAGGATGGTGCTTACTTGCTAATTTTCTATAGGCTTTTTTAATTTCAGAGGCATCAGCGTCTTTGCTAACACCTAAAACTTGATAGTGATCCATAGTGTTATTATATATTCTTATCGGGTAAAAGTCAAGAAGAAAGGCGCCGAAACGCCTTTTTTAAATGGATTTGTTATAGATTTACGCTCTTTCGTTTATGTAATCTAGCATGTCTTTTACAATTACTAGATTATCAATATCGTTGTCATCAATCTCAATATCAAAGTCTTCCTCAATAGCCATTACAATTTCGACTGCACTAAGGCTATCTCCGCCTAAGTCTTCGAGAATGTTACTGTCTAAAGAGATGTTTTCTACTTTAACATCCAAATGATCTTCTAAGATTTTAAATAATGCTTCTTGATTGTTCATAAATTAGTCTTTGTTTATACCAGGAATAAGTTTTTGTAAATTAAATCCTGTTGATGATTCCTGAGGTTTTTCCTGATATTGTGCTTCGTTGTTTGCCTCTTCTTCATCACGTTGGTTTTGTTGGCGTTCTTTATTTTCTTCTAGCCAACCATCAATACCTTTCGGTGCTGTTGCTTCTCTATAATAATAGATAATGTCTTTTTGTTGATTTATATATCGTTTGATCTCTTGTAAATTTGCCGCTAACTTTTCATATCCTACAGGAGTAACTGCTAATACAACAAACTCACCATCTAACATGGTTTCTATTTCTGCTATTTTTTGTTGTAGGTTACCACATGATTCTATGCCATTACCGTTTTCATCTAACAGTTGTGGTAGTTCGATTCTGTTACCTGCTTCATCACGTTGTACACGTCTGCCAGTAGTGCCATCGTCCTTGGTGTATTCTTCATATGCAAATCTGTCTGTGGTGTAAAACCACTTGCCGCCACTACCTCTAATTGTTTCTTTTCCTGTTGCAGGCTTACAAGGTGTATTAGTAATTACTTTCCAATCAACATCAGACAGAGCTATTTCTTTTGGTAATGGTGGTTGATAAATTTCTACTTCAACTGTTTCAGTGATTACTTTGACAGGAGGTAAAGGTTGATAAGGTTGTTGCATAGTTGAACATGCACCTAATAATAATGCTAATCCTACTAGTGCTGAACTTTTAATTGTTTTGTGGCTCATTGTTTAGTTCCTCTGTCTCTCTGCTGTCTGCTTCAACACTGTCAAATACTGCTTTGGTAGCATCGTTTGCTTGCCTTTCAATTGTTTCTGGTTTTAATCTTGCTAATTTTGTAAAGTTATGATTGGCAAAAATGCTCATGTATTCTTTTGCCTGATTTTCCCATTCACTTGCGGCTGTTGTAAGTTGAGTTATTTGCTCTACTTGTTGTTTTGCTCTGGCTTCCATATTTCTAATGGTTGCTTCGTTTTGCTCTGCCGCACTTTGTAGTGCAACATTCTGTTGATTAAGTACATCAATTTGTCTTTGTTGTACTTCGATTTGACCTTCTAGTTTATTTACAATCCAGGTGTGGGCGCCATATGCTAAGCCGCCAACAAGTAATATTAAAGGTAATGCTCTTATAAGTCCTAACATGGTTTTGCTACTAATACTGTGTCTGTGTTTGGATCGTGAAATATTACGTTTCTATTGATAGGTATAATATTTAACGAACCTCTCATACTTTCTAGTGTTTTAATTAAATGCCTGTCAAAGTCATAGTCTATTGCTAATTTATCTAAACCTGCTTCTTCTAAGGTAGGTTTACCGGCACCAAATTTTACAAATTCTAATTTTATGTGATTTTGTGTATCATATAAATTTAACATATTATCTTCTAATGAACATTTGGTTGCATTAGAATTTGTACATATAAATTCTATAATAGATTCTTGATATTCTGATTCTTTTCTCACGTTATAATCCTCGAGTGTTTCGTATTCCTCTGGTGTTGTTCTTATATATTCGACTAACTGAGGATCATTTAAATCAAATGTATTGTCACTTAATAGTGGTTTGGCTTTCCAAGAAATCTTACCTGCTATGTTTTGAATATCTTTACTTACTGATGTTAAAATATCTAGCATTTCTGGTGTTCTATCTACTTCTAAGAAAACCATATAATAATTTTCTGGATTAGGGTTAGGTGTTACTTCAACATCTCTAACGTTGAATGCACTTTTATCAATAAAATTTGCAAGATCATCGCCTACTGATTTTTCAGTAACATAAAATCCAAATACAGCAACATTTTCTTTATCACCAGTTTTTGGTTCAAATTCATCGATGCTAATTTTATCTGCTACTACATCTTGCAAATCCAAGTGTTTTAAATTTTCATTTATCATTATAAACCGCCAACCTGTTGAGTATCTGCCATTGGGTCTTGTTGTAGGGGTTGATCAAAACTTTGATCCATACCATCTTGAATATCTTCCATATCTACATATGCATCTTCTGCCGCTTCTATTTGTTCAATGCTGAACTCATCAACAAAACGTCTTGGCATTTTTACTTCAACTAACCATATATCGTGTTGTTCAGTCTTTGCTACTCTACGTGGAACATTGTCTCTGACACGAATTTCAGTGTCTTCTGCATTAAGAACTCTTCTAGGTTTTAGTAGTTTGTCTTTGTACATTTTGACGTCGCAGTCATTTGCTTTAAGACGAAGAAGTGCTTCTGGATCTGGCATATCTTTGTAAGGATACATAAGTGTAACTTCAATAAAATATCTACCTAGTTTAGGACCAGCAACAACTTCTCCCTTGTTCCAGTTTTTGTAAGCATACATGTCAAATTGATCTAGTACACCTTCGAATTCCAGTAACATATCTAAAAGGGTATTAGTCTCAGATATTTTTCTGATGTTATCGTTTATGATTTTAATAGTTTGCATATGTAGTTCCTATTTACAAGTATTTATCATCAAATAAACATATTACTTTATTAGACTGATCCTATTACTAAGTATTATTGTATGTTTAAAAATCATTTTAACAACATTCAACACAATCCCCCAAATACCAGATATTATGCCAACATTCAAAATGTTGGAATATTATCTGTTGACGACAGGAGTACAACATGTCAAGAAAAAAACGCAAAGAACGTGAATTTAAAACAAGATTCAAGGAGAATAACCATTTGAAAATAATTCCAGGAGGCCAATTAGAGGCCATTACACGACAGAAAACAGTAAATATTATACCAAGAAACTTTAAACAAGACGACTTATTAGCCGCACTTGAAGATCAAAATATAAACATTGTGTTTACTACAGGCCCAGCGGGGACGGGCAAAACTCTAATTAGTACGTTGTATGCTATTAGAGAATTCAAGAACAACAATATAGATAAAATTATTATAACACGACCTGCTGTTAGTGTAGATGAACAGCACGGCTTTCTACCAGGTACATTGGTTGAAAAAATGGCACCCTGGACACGACCTATATTTGATGTGTTTGAAGAATACTATCATCCAAAAGAAGTTGAGTATTTACTAGAAAACAATAAAGTTGAGGTTGCTCCACTGGCATACATGCGTGGTAGAACATTTAAGAATAGTATTATTATTGCTGATGAAATGCAAAATGCTACACAAGAACAAATGAAAATGCTGTTGACTAGAATAGGCGACGGCAGTAAATTGATTGTAACCGGAGATCTTGCTCAACATGATAGAGGGTACGATACCAATGGATTAAAAATGTTTCTAGAAAAATTAAATAAATTTGATTCTAGCAGAATTAAATCAGTAGAGTTCGATCATACGCAGATTGAAAGACATCCTGCTGTTACAGAAGTACTTAGGATTTATCGAAATTTTGAATAATTGATTCTAACAGTGTAGAACATATAAGACCGAATTGGGAGTCTTCGATGTCATGTAATTCTCTCATTCGGTCTACTGCACTTTGTACTGATCTCAAAGGATCAGGACTGCCGTTTTCTAAATGTTTCCACACAAAGCCGCCTGGTTTGAATTCTGGCTCTTGAAGCAAATTTTTTATTATTAAGTTTAAATCGCTCATTTATATGCTACACATATATAGTATTCAGGGTTTACATCATCATCGTTTGTAACAATAAACTTTGCAATTGGGCAATCAAGATTTTTGATTGCTTGTTTTATTGATTGCACATTATAGTCTATAGTTATTAAACACCCTTCATCATTTAATGCATTGTATAAATTTTTGAAACCACTATCAAGCCTTAGTTGAAAAATACTAGGATCAAATTGTGGAACATAATTGGGCAAACTTGTATAGATAACATCAAATGATTGATCTAATTCTTTAGTACCTAAAACATTATACTCAATTAAATTTTCTACATCTTGATATTTGTTTCTATCTGCTTGAAAAATAGTTTGATTAAAATCCTCAATGACTGTAACTGATTTACACTTATCTTCAAAGTATCTATACAATGCATCAGAACCTCTGCCATATTCAGCAAATGCAACAGACGTAGTTTTGTCTACTTTTCCTAAAATAATCTCAATTAAACTGTTGTCATATCCATCAACTAATACTTCTTGATCCATAAAACCTCGCATTTATCATTTTTAATAACGTTGTTAAGTATGTATTTAACTTAAACTACTATTTAATTGTGGGATTATAGGCTTTAAATATTTGTGCGTATAAAAACGCAGGGAGAATATTGTATGGATATTATTAGTAAAATTGGCGCCTGGGCGTCAGCACTTACACATACAGGTCTATCTATATTAGCACTGGGCGTAGTACTAGAAGTACTATTTTCAGGATCAGGAATTCCTTTCTGGCCTGAAATCAGTGTGGTAGACAATTTAATGGGTATTCTTAAGGGACTTTCCGCTGAAGGATTGCTAGGTCTCGTAGGTGCCTTTGTACTGTATCATTTGTTTAACAGAAATCCTGTTAAAACAAAATAAAACAGAACATGCTGGGAAAGGGACTTCGGTCCCTTTTCTTTTGACTATGCTAATATTTGATCAAAAATGTCTTGAAAGTCTTGTGCTCTGAAATGCACCGGATGGCTAATGTATGCACTGTCTTGTACTGCTTGGGCAATAAACTTATCTTGATGTTGTTGTTTATATCTACCAATCAAGTTCCATTCTAATATATAATGTTTGAAAATATCTAACACTGCTTCTATATCAACATGTTTATATACATCTTGATCCTTCTCTAATGTTTTAGCAACCACAAACGGAGCAAACAAAGTATTCAGTTCGCCGTGAGATAAATCTGTATTGTTTGCTATAGCATAAGTGATTGTATGTATATGTCCTAACCCACAATCCATTGCTTTACTTCCCATTAAACCCACTATAGCCATGTCCTCACGCCACTTGTAATCTATTGTAACAGCAGGTAAGTGGTCTAGTGCTAGTTTGATACCATATAATGCACTACCTTCTGCTATGGGGTTTTTAATACTGCTTACAGCACCTTCTAAGCAATGACTCAGAGCATCTAGTGCTATAACAGTGCTTACTCTTATAGGCAATGTTAGTGCTAAAGTAGGATCTACAATAATAATATCTGGTTGTACACCTATATCGTACACACTTTTTTTAGTGTGATCGTTTCTAACAATCATGAATCCTTTTGTTAGTTCTGTGCCTGCATATGTCGTAGGTACTAGTATAAGATTTGGTCTGTTTTTAAGTTGATTGTAAACTATTGCTTTTGCTAAATCTATTACACTACCTCCACCAATACCAATTATGGTGTCAGCACCGCTTTCTATATATTTTTCAACTCCTGTTGCAACACTTTCATCAGAAGGATCTGTAAAACTGTCTATGTAATAAACAACATTATCAAATCTAGCATTGTTAAGTGTAGTGGATATTTTGTCTTGATCAACACCTGAACTACATATCACAAATACACATTTAGATTCAAGTTCTAATTTAAGATCTTTAATGTAATTGCAAAACGCATCTTTTTCAATTATGATATCTGTGCGTTGTTCTGTAAACCTAGCCATTTTTTTGTATTGCTATCATGAAGTGGTCTGCTTCTAAATCTTCTCTGTCCCAGTTAGTATTTAAATATTTTTCATTAGAACATTTTTTAATTTTGATCCATGAATCAACTTGCCTTCTGATCATAGTTCTATTATAGTCTGGTATAATCATAACACCGTTGTCCTCTAAAGCCCACCACCATAATTTAATTGTTTCTGCAATTACAAGTTCAACTGTGTTAGGGCTCTGTGGCAACTTCCAAGGTAAATTCACATACACTAAATCATATGGGCCGTTTTCTTCGATAGTTGGTTGATTTACTTCAAGTGGTGTAGTACTATGAAAAAACACATTGGGTACATCTTTTATTTCGTTTTGTATTTTTTGTTTATGGTCAACACCTTGCGGGTGTAAATCAAACACATCATGTAAGTGAATATTTACATCTGTAAATTTTCTAGTACCTATAATTGTACTAGATTTTGTACACATAAATTCGTTCAATAATATTTGACTGTTGCTATGTTTAGCATAATTCATCAAAACATTGAAGTGGTCAGGTTGTAGATCTTTAACCAGATCTTGTTCTCGGATTAAATCCATATTAGTAAATTTTTCTTAAGTCGTAACCAACAGGGTTGACAACTTTAATTTCGTGTTTAACACCCAGTAAGTCTACAAAAATAATGTGTAAATTAGTTAGTTTTATAACTTTTTTACAATGATATGTTTTAGGAGAAGTAGAGTCTATTCTAGTACCGTCTGGTAAAAATTTAGTTTCCCCTGGAAAGAAAATAGTAAGTTCCCATTCTTCCCTTATTAAAGTACGCCACCAATGTTTAATTCTAGCCAGCCAGGTAACTTTTACAAGTGTTTCCTCTTGCTTTTGAATTATTCTTTTATCATCTTTAGGCATCTATACTATTTAGTTGAAGTGCAATTAAAGTAGCAGATAAGTTGATTTCTGGGTCTGCAACTGTTACACTTTTGCTGATTCCGTCTCTAATAATTAAAACTGCCTGATCTTGCTGTGATTCTGTTTTACCCCAAAGTTCTAAATTACGATACATAAATTTATAAATGTCATCATATTCTTCGGGCCGTGCCTGAGTAACAATCATGTTTCGTGCTTCTTTGTATTTGCCGGCCTTGAATAAGTCAACAGCAGACAACATCCAATCACTGCTTGATTGATCACCCTCTTGTGGTTTTTGTAATGCACCATCTACTACATTTTGTTGTACTAAATTGATACATTTACGCAAGTCTGGATATGTTGCTTGTACATATGTGTCAAGTGTTTCTAAATCAACGTCAACACTTTCAGTTATACAAATTGTTGCTATTCTAGCAGTAAATTCTTTAGAGTCAAGTTTTTGAATATGAAAGCCTTGACATCTACTGTGAAGTGCTGGAATAATACGTTGTGGATAGTTGCAGGTTAGGATAAAGCGACAAGACGTGTGGTATGTTTCCATAACTCCACGCAGAGCGGCTTGTCCATTAGGGGTAATATAATCAGCCTCATCGAGAAGTACATACTTCATATCACCAAACGGCATGGTGCTACTAAAGTTTGTAATCTTACTACGGATGGTATCGACACTGTTCTCATTGCTCGCATTTATCTCCAATATATCCATGCTATCCACATCCAGTTCGTTGAGTAAAACTTTTGCCAGTGTAGTTTTACCGACCCCGGGTGCTCCGCTAAATAGCAAATGTGGCAGTGCTCCTTCTTGTATCCAACCTGCAACTTGTCCTTGCTGATTACCATCTCTAAAAACATAATCGCTTATGTTGTTAGGACGATATTTTTCTACCCACAATTCTTTCATAAAATTCCTATACGTTGTTAGGTAAAATACTTATTGATGTAGTGTCTGAATAGTCTCCATTACTGGAAAACTTTCTTGCAATCACTGTACGTTTGACTCCGTTTTCCACATTTTCATATGAAATAAACTCTTGTTGAATCAAACCGTCTCTTGGTTGTTCAAAAATCATGTCATTTTCGTAATCACTGATTACTCTTGCAGACTTTTTATATTCTGCTTTTGTGTTAAATGTTGTTGCCATAAAGGTTTCTCCAAAAATATGATATAATTATAACAGTTTTCAATATGCATGTCAAGTGATAAATAACAGTAAATATCGTAGGAGTTAAACTTGGCAAACGAATATAATTATGGTCAAAAAGGTGTATCCACTGACTTACAATTTGGTAAACGTGGACCTAGACTGGTAGCAAATGCGTCAACAAGTGCTCTACAAGTAACATTATCAGACGGTTCCACACTATCAAATGTTAGAATTGCAAATGCTGTAATAGATTCTGATGCAGTTACCAAAGCTCAATTAGACGCTTCTCTTGCAAATGTCAGCACAAATGCTTTCAATATATCATTGGGCAACGTTTCTGCTGAGGGCGATGGTGATTGGTTCATAACACCAGATCAAGGTGCATACGATGGCAACACTTCCGTTAAAAGAGAAGGTGCTATCAGTTTGACAAACAATACCAGTGTTGCAGAAAGTATTGATATTCTCAACGAAACAATGTGGAATATTCAAAACAACACTTATGTTAGAGATGTGAGTTTTACAACTGATAAAACATCAGGAGGTAATCCACTAACAGCAACGCTCACAATCAATGTGACTGGTAATGCAAACCAATACGACATTGACTGGGGTGATGGTACAACCACAACAGGAACATCTGATTCAACCCCTACTCATACTTATACCAATAACGCAAACTCACCATACACTGTGGAAGTCACAGCAAGAAACACAAATGGTGCAGGTTCGGGTGCAGAAGCAAGCCACAGCGAAAGCAGTTTTATAACTTTATACACAGCAACACCAGTTGCTGATTTTGATCTTTATGATGTATCAAGTGGTGGTAGTGCTCTTACAGGAAATAATAGATATGTTGTTCAGGGTAACACAATTTATTTAGAAAATACTACAACAAATTCAGCAAGTGCAACATGCACTTACGAAATCAATTGGGGTGATGGTTCAGGAAACACTTCAGTGGCATCTGGTGCCGCTGGCGATGTAGGACAGGCTCGAGTAAGCCATACATACTCAACAAATAGTGGTACTGGTACATACACTATCACTATGCAACAGACTGCTCATAGTACTGCTGATCCAGGTGATGTTGGTTCAACTACAACTGATATTATTAAGGTGTATGCAACTGCACCAACAACACCAGATGGATTAAGCAGTAAGACACTAACATTTGGTGAAAGCAGTACAGGCTCAAGTCCTTACTTGGTAAGTGGATTTACAGATAAATCAACTGAATCTACCCTCACTGCTGGTAGCAGTGTAACTCGTATTACAGGTAGCAGTGCTGGTGGAACAATTAGTAGTGGTACAACAAGTACATATGCTATAGATGCTGACTCCGGTGAATTAGAAGCCATACTTAATGGTAATACTGTGATTGGTAATGTAACATTCACAAGCGGTAATGAATCTGGCACTTACAGTAGAACAGGTGCATTTAATGGGCTAACTGTGTCAGCAGAAAGTGATTATAATTTATTGACCAGTTCAGGTGGTGGTACAAGTTTTACAAGCAGTACATACTATCCTGGTGCATTCAAAGGCTTTAGAGCCGCAATGTATTTGACCACTAGCATTTATCAAAATGACGAAGGTGTGTACACATTTAAACTAGCTCATAGCACAACCGGTAATACAAATGTTGTGGAGTTTTTGATTGATGATTTAACATCAAGTGCTGTGGTAAACATGTCTAATGTCACAGTTACAGAAAACAGTGCAGGCACATTGAGATACGTTTCAGGTATTCCTTATTACACAAACGATGCTACCATAGATCTAAGTGGTATTGCTGTTTACAACTGGATGAGCCAAGCATATAGAAATGACAGTGCTCCGTTTGATATCACAAATGGTACTAATCAAGAAGGTACCAGTGGTACAGTTATAGGCACACAAGGTTATAGTTATGCAGACATTGACAATTCTACAAACAGTTTCTTAAGTGGCGGCATACCTGTAGCAAACACTGGTAAGGATTCAGGTAATGCTTATACACTAGGAAATATAACTGTGAATGTGAACGGTGGCGGAATTGGTATTGAACAACTCAAAGCCAAGTTAGACAACGTGAATGGCACAGGTAATTATACAGAATTAAATGCAAAATATTTCCAAGCATGGAATGGTAACACAGGCATTAATGAAAATTCAATTCCTGTCAGCGACAGTTTGGGTGCCACACATGATGATGATGGTTTAAGAATTACAGGATTCAGCAGTGCAAGTGACACTCCTGCATTTGATAACAGTGTAAACAACTATACAGCAAATGTGTGGAGTGGTGCAGAAACTATTGCAGGCACAGCAGAAGCAGTTGATAGATTCGGTATTATCAAACATTTCACAACAGATTTAAGTAGTACAGCATACTTCCCACAAGGACCAGACTTAGCAAC
>Ga0181592_10002865_pt1 | contig 14266 bp, 10 predicted proteins | sample 071ome_20_FD_133755 | JGI IMG/M metagenome (GOLD analysis project Ga0181592, IMG submission 133755) | Coastal salt marsh microbial communities from the Groves Creek Marsh, Skidaway Island, Georgia - 071412BT metaG (megahit assembly) | ecosystem: Environmental > Aquatic > Marine > Intertidal...
CCATTTGGTGAGTCATGAATCGTCATTATTTTTTATGATCGTACTCGTCTCGCAAAGCTTTTGAAAGATGCGCGCGCGGGTTCGACAGACGACCGCGCGCGCGAGCGGGAGAGCGGCGAAGCGATTTTCTCGCGAGAGAGAGAAGGGTCTCGTCGACGTCGATCGCGACGCGCGCGCTTTTGTTCGTGTGTGTGTCTGATAGAGGGGAAGAGAGACGGGGATAAATAAAGACTTTGATTCACTCATGACGGCACCGATACCGTTGAAGGCACCGCACGCGAAAGCGACGGGTCGTCGCGCGGAAACGTTCGCGCTCCCGCCGTTACGTTGCGAGACGTCGCAGATTCGCGATGTGGTTTCTGCGTTGGCGCACACGATCGTGTTCGCGCGCGCGCTGGGGTGCGCGACGCCGAGGGAGGAGGCGTGCACGCGGTTGGACGCGCGCTTTGTGGCGTGCGGAAGCGCCGAAGCGGATAAAAAGGTAAAGGATGGGATCGATGCGCTCGTGGCGTGGGCGCTGCGGGGTAAAGGGTCTGGAAGCGCGAGAAGTGGTGTGGAGGAGGCGGAGGTGTGCGTGCGGTTTTATGAACCGAACGATGCGGTGCACGGGGCGGCGAACGGCGGGGCGAGGCCGAGGACGCTGAGCGGAGCGTTGGGCGCGGCAATGTCGTCCGTCTCGGGTGGTGATTCCTTCGGGTCGTCGTCCCCGGGTGGGGGCATGTACGGTGGCCATACAGGTGGGTTTTGGGAACAGTGGAGGATCGGTTTGGAGATTTTTCGAGGGGAGGAGCTCGATGAAGAGGAGCGTGGCCGCGCCGCAGAGGCGCTTCGGGATCAACTCGTCGGTACGCAGCAGCACATTCTCGGTCTCGTGAACGAGATGAAGGCGCATTTGCCTCCGGTGACGACGTCTGATGTGGTGAGTTTTCCTTTTGAGATCATCGTGCCGACGGTGGTGGCGGATTCGCCCGGTAGTTTTGGACGCGATATGCTCAAGCGGCTCGCGAGTCTTTCGTCCACGCCGCCAAGCATGTTGTAGAGTTAGTTCACGTTCATTCATTCATTCGTTGTAAAAGAAAGAAAGAAAAAATGAAAGAGTTGTTGTTGTTATTTTTCTGTTGTTACAAGTATTATCCGTCGCCGTTACGACCGTCCCCGTTCCGCGCGCCGCATCTTCCACCTCAAATAATCATCTCTCGTCTTCGCCTCCTCGCTCGCACTCAACTCCCCGCGCATGGCCGCATCCATCCGCGCTCTCAACTCCCCCTCATCCTCCTCCCCTTCCCTCACAATTTGCACCGGACTCCACGACGGAAACGCGAACGGCGCGTCCTCACCGTTCTCCCCTTGCTTTCCTTCGCTCCAGTCGACCAACGCGCTCGCCAACGCGCTCGCCGCGGCGCCCATCACCACCCCACCCAGCGCCGCCCCTCGCCCTTTATGCGCCCACATCGTCCCCCCGCCCACGCACGCCCCCGCCGATGTCGCCGTCATCACGTCCCGCGCCCCATCGGACGTTCGCGCGAACGCCTCGTAGCAAATCGCGTACGCCGTGCCGATCGTCGTAAAGTTGGCGCACGTGTTCAGCGCGTACGTCGTGAACGTCGACGCCGTGCGTCCACGCGCCGTCGCGAGCGCGACGCCGGCGACGACGCCACCGAGCGCCGAGTACGTCGCCGCGGTGGCGATGCGCGAGACGGCGGCGTAGTCGACGTCGACGTCGAGCGGCGGCTGCGGCATTCGCGTCGCGTTGAGTGGTGTCGGGAGAGTTCGTTGCGGGATCTACTCGTTTTCGTCGGCATTGCTCGACGCGCGCGCGCGACGCGGCGATGGCGCACGCGATGTGTACGGCGGTAACGCGCGCCAACGTTTTCGTCGGACGACCTCGGGCGACGGTCGCGGGAGCGACGACGACGACGACGACGACGAAGGGACGACGCGGGGCGGTTCGAAAAGGAATATTTTCAACGAGGACGACGACGACGACATCCATGAAGTTGAATGTGACGCCGACGACGCGCGCCGGAAGAACGGCGGCGATGACGACGACGCGAAGAATGGAACGACGACGACGACGAATGATGGTTTCGCCGCCGACGTCGACGAAGACGGACGATATCGATGCGGTGACGAACGGTGAGAGTCGAAGACGGGTGGCGATTTTCGTAGAGCCGAGTCCGTTTTCGCACGTGAGCGGGATGAAGAACCGATTTTTGCGATTGATTGAAAACTTGCGCGAGATGGGAGACGATGTGGTGGTGGTTACGCCGGATAGGAACCCTCCGGATGAGTACCACGGGGCCAAGGTGATTGGACTGAGAGGTTTCGTGTTGCCGTTTTACGGTACAGATACGCTCCTGTGCTCGTTTGGGTTCGACGGACGGGTGTGGAAGGAGTTCAAGGAGAATAAACCCGATCTCGTGCACTGCGCCGTGCCGGGTGGGATGATTTTCGGCGCTATGTCGTACTGCAAGGCGCTGAACATTCCGTTGGTGGAGTCGTACCACACGCACATTCCGCATTATATTCCTCGGTACACGTGGGCAGGTTTCGTCAAGCCGATGTGGGATCTCATTCGGTTTTGGAACGGTTACGCCTCGACCACGCTCGTGACGTCGAGCATTTTGGAGAAGGAACTCCGCGATGAGGGGTGCAGACACCTCCAAGTATGGGATAAGGGTGTGGATACCGTCGCTTTTAATCCAAAGTTTCGAAACGAGGAGATGCGCAAGAGACTGAGCGGCGGTCGCGACGGACCTATTATCGGATGCGTCGGACGACTCGGCGCCGAGAAGAACCTCAAGGCGCTCAAGGATATTCTCGGTAAGTTGCCGTCGAACGTCAACTTGGCCATTATCGGCGACGGCCCGGAGAGAGCGGGTCTCGAGAAGCACTTTGAAGGGACAAATACCGTCTTCACCGGAATGATCACCGGCGACGATTTGGCCGCTGCGTACGCCTCCTTGGACGTTTTCGTCATGCCAAGCCCGAGTGAGACGCTCGGTTTTGTCGTCATGGAATCCATGGCTTCGGGCGTGCCCGTCGTCGCCGTTGCGGCCGGTGGTTTGCTCGACATTCTCACCAAGCCTGGAGACGTCGGATTGCTCTATCCCGAGCACGACTACGACAAGGCGGCTGAACACGTCAAGTTTTTGCTCGATGACGACGTTGAACGTAAGAGAATGGCTGATGCCGGCCTCAGCGACGTCCAAAAGTGGGGGTGGATGTCTTCCAACCGCAATTTGCGCGACAACCAATACAGAAAGGGACTCGCGCGCTTCTTCAGATTGCAACGTTTGGCTGAGGTTACCAAAGCCATCGGTGTGCGCCGACGAGTTGCCAAGTTTTTCGATCTTTTCGTTTCTGGACAGTATATTATGCAAGTTGCAGCGTTCGCGGCGGCCGTTGGCGCTTTAGTTTTGGCGAGACAGCCCGGTAGTGTCGCCGCCGCCACCAAGGTGACGACGGCGTTTGGCGGGTCTAGCTGGCTCCAAGCCGGCGAAGCCGCCCTGACCCAAGCCGGTCCAACCTTCGCGCCTGTGTTGCTCACCGCGATCACCACCTTGGCGGCGGTCGTTCCGTTCGTTCCGACCCAACCGTTGTTCGTCATGGCTGGCTTATTCTTCGGTCCGGCGTACGGCGCCGCCATTGGCCTCGCCGCGGCCTCGCTCGCGGCGGCCGTCGCCGCCTCCGCCACTCGCAAGAGAGGCTACAGAAACGTCAGCGACGCCGTCGCTCAATCCGGCGGCGGCGCCCCAGCGAGAAGATCCATCTCAGCTCAGCTCAAGAAGGTGAACCGTGCCGTGAGCGGCCAAGGCAACGTCGCCTCGCAAGCCGCCAAGGTTACCCTCCTCCGACTCCTCCCGCACGCCCCCTTCACCCTCACCAACTACCTCTTAGGTCTTACGCGCGTCTCCGTCCCCGCCATCACCCTCGGCACTCTCCTCGGTATGGCTCCTTGGGTCAGTTTCTACGCCTTTGTCGGCGCCAGCAGCAAGTCTCTACTCGCCGCCGGCGCCTCGCTTTCAGACGTCGCCCGATCCGTCGCCGTCGCCGCCCGAGTTCCCGACTACCTCACATCCACCGAGCTCGGACTCGTCGTTTTGTGTACCGCTTTGCTACTGCTCAGGCCCGCGTCGCCGGCTGAGCCCCTCCTCGAACGTTGACGCTGGTGCCGTCGCGTTCACATGACGAACCATCAAAACCACTATAATAATCCATTGAAGCCTATCATCACCATAGATTAACACCATCTCGGCTCGAGCAGTGACGCAAACCCGCCTTCAAACTCGAACACGATGCCGCGCGCAGGGTCTCTGTGCGCATCCACGTCCGGTCGTCCTGTGACGACACACCGACGAACGGCATCGCTGACGTCGTCTCTTCGTCTTCAACGCGCTCGCCGCTTGCACAGCGTCGTCGTCGTCAACGCGAATGAAAACGAAAATGACTTTGACAGAGAGCACTTTTCGAGCGTGCGCTTTGACGGCATGACGCCCGAAACCCGCGCCGCGCGAGCGCTCACGAACCTCCTCACCATGGCTGCCGTGCGCGTTTTACTCGATCAAATGACGGGCACCCGCCACCGATCGCCCATGGCGCCGAAACTCATCGATTACTTGCAGACGACGCCGCTACGAAACAACGCCGAGACGTGGCTCGCCGGACTCATGGAGCACGAGGAGCTCGATTACCGCCTCGTCGCCGTGCGCGTGATTGAGATACGGAAGGTTTTAGCGGAGACGGAGGAAGGGTTTGATTACGATTGGATGGCGGCGATGGCGAGGGATGGGGTGACGGAGGATAACATGGAGTTGAGCCGCGAGTTGTTGTCGGCTTCGTTATTCGGCGAGAGCGAGCGCGGTTGACCGAACGAATGAACGAGCCGGGTCTTCTGGATAGACGCCGACGTTCAGTCGGGATCGAGGTGTGACACTATTTTATTTAATATTCATTTGTTTTTGTATCCGTTCATCTCTGCATCGACGGCGACGAATTTCAAGCGCCGCTCAAGAGGAGGAAAAGCAACTAAAAAATGCACTTTCTCTTCCATTTCCAATTTCCATTCGTTCCCTCACACGCCGACGGCGACCCGCTGACGCGAACCATGTCACCGCCGGTGGACGTCGGCGTCAAGACGCCGTACGACCCCGGAGGGCCGTCGGCGTCGCGTTCGCTCCAGGCGCACGCGTCGACGTGCGTCCAAACCAACGAACGAGCGCCCAACGGCCACGCGCTCGTCCACGCGCTCTCGCGCGTCGCCGTCGCGTCCTCCATCGCCGTCATCCGTGAACTCACCCACGCGACGACGCCGACGGTGCAGTTTACCTCGTACGTCGTTCGAGTCGTCTGGTTGCGCCGCGCGCGTCGGCGCCGTGGGCCGTTGGTGGCGGCGTGCGCGTGCGCCGGGGAGCTCGCGCGAACGACGCGCGGACTGGACGAGTTGGAACGAAGAATACCCGTAGGGCGGGTTGGATCGAGGGCGTTGATGGCGACGGTTCGGGCGGTGAAGAGTGTGACGGAGATGTTGGCGTCGGCGAAACCGTTGCCGACGATCACGGGGAGGTTGACGCTGGTTATTGCCGCGGCGGCGCCGCACAAGTTTTTTGTGAGGCGATTCGCAAAACTCGCGGCGCGCGTGTGTAAGATTCCCGCAGTGCGGGTGAAACTGCAGAGACACGCCAAGAGGTTGGGGAAACTGTTGGCGAAGAATAAGGTGAAGAATGAGGTGAGCTCGTATCGGTTGGCGGTGAACGAGGCGTGGGAGGTCTTGGAGGAGACGTTGCCAAGGGACGTGTTATTCGCGATGCGAGAGGCGGAGGGACAGTTGAGCACCATCGCGCGGTTTACCGGGGCGAAGAGAAGGAAGAGAAGGAAAAGGCAAGTCGTCGCGGATGGGAGTGATGATGATGATTTGAGCGACGCCGAGGAGAGCGATGCGGAGGAGGATGTGCGCGCGGTGGAGAGGTACGCGAGGAGCGATAGGCACGTGTTGTTGCGTCCAGTGGGTTGGGTCAAGGGCGGGATGAGTCGTTTACAGCGTCTTCCAGGGGTTGTGTACGACAATGTGATCGCGACGGATACCGGTTACGGGAACGTGCTCGTCATTCCACCGCAATACGAGGTGCATGCGCTGAAGAACCGGTTGTCTCCGACGGCTCGCGCGAAATTTACCGATCCGCAGTTGGCGGCGTTTCTATTGCAGTGGAAGAATATTCACGCAGCGACACAGGCGGTGGAACGCTCTACGCAGTGGCGAAGAAGGTATGCGTTTCTTAGCGAGGCAAAATTGAAGCAGTTTTCAAACGTCGTCTTCATTCACGGCCCGAAACAGAGCTGGAGCGGAGGTTATCAGCTCGTCTTGCGTTTGAGAGCGGCGATGGACGCCGTGGGCGTGGGCGGTTTAGACGAAGTTGTTGCGGCTGTGATGACGTACGCCGAACACGAGTGGATGAGATTGAGAAATTCGAACGGCGCGATGCGCGGTCGATTAGTGGCTCTCGTGGATTGTTCGGGGATCGATTTGACCTCGCTGCCGATTTCGCTCGTGTCGACGACTCTGGTGACTTTGGACGCCAACTATCCCGAGTTGGCGTGCGAGGTCCACGTAATCAACATGTGGTGGCTCATGCGTCGAGCGCTGCAAATCCTCTTAGAAGTCGTGAGTAGCAGCACGAAGGAGCGCATTTCCATTTACCAAGCGGATGACGACGGGATTGAAAAGCTTCACGAAAAGTTTTCGCCGCACATTTTGCCGAGGTGCATCGTCGGTGGCAAGTGTCACTGCCACAAGTGCAAGGATGAGCCTTTCGCCACGCGTCCCAACAGGAGAGCTTTACCCGGGTCTTGGAGAGGATTGACGTGGCAGCAAATGTCAGGGTCTCAGCGCCGACAGTATCTTCGCCACTTGGCTGTGTACAGCGTCGCGCTCGTCGTCTTCTATCCCATGTTCTACTTTAGAATGACCATCCATCCAGTCATGGCAACAACGCTCGCCATGATTCGCCGTTGGGGAGTCAGAGAGCGCGCTTTCGTCGCCACAATGCTCGTATCCACCGTGCTTGTGGGATTTACCTGGCAGTTTATCACGACGACGGGCTTACTCGAGAGTCATCTGCCGGTGTTTCTCCTTCGCGACCAGGCGCCCTCGTTGCCTCTGTTTGTTTAAAATAATAAGTTTGTTGTGCGGATATTCAATGTGTATGTATCATTTACATGTTCAAAACTAAGTCATATGTCTCCATCCAGTCGCGCTTACCAACCACCGTTACCGCCGCCGCCGTAACCACCGTTACCACCGCCGCCGTAACCACCGTTACCGCCGCCGCCGTAACCACCGTTACCACCGTAGCCGCCCCCACCGTAACCGCCGTTGCCACCCGCAGTCTTACCCATGTAAGCCTTGTTCGGACACGCGTTCGCGAAGTGACCTTCTCCGTTGCAGTGATAGCAAACTTTGGTGGTGCTGCCACCATTACCCCCGCCTCCGTAACCGCCGTTACCGCCGCCGCCATAGCCGCCGCTGTTGCCGCCACCGAATTGGTTGTACGAGTTGCCGCCTCCAGACTGGTTGTAAGAGTTGCCGCCGTTACCTTGTTGATCCGAGTTCGGGCACTGTCTCGCCCAGTGACCGGGTTGACCGCACTTGTAGCACGTGCTGTTCTTATCCATGCCACCACCTTGGCCACCGTTGCCGCCGTACGCCGGTTGAGGCTGCATTCCCGCTTGGTTCCATCCGCCGCCGCCGTTGTTGGCTTGTTCAGTGTAAGACGGCGCCTTGTTCTCTTGAGCGTAACCGGTCGACGACGGGCGCTTCTTCGTCGGTGTAACGTACACATCAACTTCTTCTCCCGCTTGCAGCTTTTTGATCCCTTCGATCAACTTCTTGCTCGCCTCGGCGTAGTTCAGCGGGGAGATGTCCATCAACGTGCACTTGACGCGCGCCTGGTCGTTGTAAGTATCGATAGCCACCTTCATTCGAACGTTGTATTGTTTCATCAAAGCGTTGATAATCATTTGTTCGTATTCATCTGGACTCTGGTCGAAGAGCTCCTTGGCTTGGGACGCATTGCAACCGAAGATGGTGTCACCCTTGTCACCGAAAACGCTCACCCACTCTTCGGCAGAGTGATCCGAGACTACGATGGACGTCAGGTAACGCCAGTCGGCGCTTGGAATACTGTCACCGGCGTGACGTTCGCACATCCAGAGACCAGTGGCATCATCCTTTCGAAGCTTCTTTTGGCAAATGCGTTCACCGTTTTGGAGCGGGCACGCGGGGTAAAAATGACCGTCGACAGATGTCTTGACAAGCTTGAGCGTGCATCGGCAGCTGACGTAAGCGACGCCATCACCAGCCATTCTCAGTCCTTCACCAATCTCCTTCACCTTTGCGAGAGAGATGGCGTCACCACCACCACGACCACCGCCTTCACCACCACCGACACCACTCAACGAAGTGAACTCACGCTCAGCACCGCCTTGGTCAAACCACGCACGAATGTGCGTTGCCTCGGAGCGATCCGGGTTGATTTCAATAAAAGTGCTGCCGACAGTACCAATGTTCACGCCTTGAAAGTCGCCAATACGAGAGTTCTTGATTGCCACGACAGGTTTTTCACCACTCGAAATCAAGTTTTCAATCTGACCACCCACATCCACGGCATTCGGACTCCAGAGCGTGAGCTCGATGGACGCGTCAGAGTCGTCGCGAATCATGACGGAACGCTTTTGAGTCTCTGATCCATCACGCTTGAGAATCGTTTGCAAGTCACCGACTCTGTGCGCGATGCCGATAATATCAACCATATCTCCTGGGCACAAACTGGCAACTTTTTCAATCTTCTTGAACGCGTACTTGATCTTGTCAATTTTCGATTCCCATTCCGGGCACTCCTTAAACGTCGTGTTTTGGTCTATCTTAATCTCGTATTGGTTGATAGCATATCTCGGGTTACGAGCCGCGCTCACTTGTCCCTTGGAGATTTCATACACGACACCTTGTCGCAATTCTTCCGAGAATCGCACGGCGACGTCGCCAAAGCACACGGCTTTAATCTCTCCACCCTCGTCGTCGAGCAACTCGAAACCGAGCACCTTGCCTTCGCCGCGCGCGTTGCTGTACGATCTCAACTCGAGGTTATTTGTGATTCTCGCGCGAATCGTCCAACGCGTCGTGTACGGATTGAGATCACCAATCTTACAGATTCTGCACGGAGCCTCATTTCGCGCCACCGGTCCGCCTTGCGTGCGGTACTGCTGCTGATGCTGCGCCGGCGCGCCGCCGCCGTACCCGCCGCCGTACCCGCCGCCGCCCGCCGCCGCGTGTTGCTGTGGCTGCTGTTGCTGCTGACCGTTTTGACCGCCTCCGTACCCTTGATACTGCGCTTGCGGAGCCGTCCCATACGCGTTTCTCTGTTGCACAGCCTCACCACCGACACCCGAGCTCGTCGCCCCGCCCGAGTACACTCTCGGTTGACCGACCACACCCGTCGCCCGTTCGAGCACATCCGCCTCCATGACAATCAACACCCTGCGTACGCGACGATGCGATGCGCGCGCGCGTCAGTCACCTCATCCCTCTGATGAAACTAAATTTTCTCCGCGCGTTTTCGAAATCACCCATCGCGAAATCACCCGTCGCGCGCGCGCTTCCGTCCGTCGGAAATTCCCGAGAGCGAACGCGAAACGAGACGGATCCTCCACACTCGAATCGTTCTCGATCGACGCCCCGACGACGCACTTTTTCCCGTTGACATCCTGCAACACGTAATCCTTCACGCGAAGGATCGAATACTTCACGATTTCCCCCGCCGCGCACTTCGCGTTCAACCCTTGGGCGAACAGCCCTTGGGTCGCGTGCGCCCCGTCCGAGGCGAGCAACCGAAACCGCGGTCCACCGGACGCATCATTCGTTTTCGACTTGAGCTCCTTCAGGTCGAACACTTGCAGCGTCGGCCGCGGGTCCAGCGGGGGCGCATCGGGCGCGCTCGTGAGGATTTTTTCAATCGCTCCGGGCGTCAGCGCCGGGGGCATGTCGTCCACTCGCGCTCCGTCCCCGTCGTCGATCAGTGCCGTCGTCGTCCGTCGTCGCTCGATTCAAATCCATCCTCTCCTCCACCCGAGGCGGGCGGGAGTGTCCCGGTTTTCAAAATCGGCACCGACCCTTGGGTGATTTCTTGAGCTATGAACCGTCGATGATGTACCGATGATGGGGACAAAAAAAAACAAAACGAGGCACCCTTCGGTTTGGGTGCCCAGTTTATATAATACCTTCCATCGGGGTCGTGGGTGCCCCGGTCGCGTCGTGGGTGCCCAGTTTTGAAAACCGAAGACACGTCAGAGACCGCCGACGTCGAATGCGCGGGATCGGACGACCGGTGATCGCGGCGGCGGCGGCGAGGGAGACGTACTTGGCGCGAACGACGACGACGGGGACGACGACGACGGCGGGGACGGCGGGGACGACGGCGGGGACGGCGGCGAAAGGACGAGGTGGAGCGCGCGCGCGGTCAGTCTTCGCTGGGGCGTCGACGACCAGTGTGTGTCGAGCGGCGATGGGATCGGCGGCGCCGGTGGCGGCGGCGACGCTGCGAGGAAGCGCGGATAGATACGGCGGGGTGATCGTCGATGACGACGCGGAGGGGTTTCCGGATGAGACGCGCGGGGGGGCGGTGGAGGAGTTTGAGGAGACGCTGGCGCGGTCGCTCGACGCGTGGCGAGCCGAGGGCGTGCGAGGGGTGTGGTTGAAGCTGCGGACGGCGCGGGCGGCGTACGTGCCGGTGGCGACGACGGCGGGGTTTGAGTTTCATCACGCGGAGAGGGAGTACGTGATGCTCACCAAGTGGTTGCCGAAGGATGAACCGTCGACGATACCGGCGAACGCGTCGCACCAAGTGGGCGTAGGCGCGTTTGTGTACGACGAAGAGGGCGGAAAGGTGCTGTTGGTGCAAGAGAGACGCGGACCGGCGAGCGGGAGAGACCTTTGGAAGATGCCGACGGGTTTGTTGGAGGCGGGTGAGGACATTCCAGAGGCTGCGATGCGAGAGGTGAGCGAGGAAACGGGTATTGAAACAGAGTTTGGCGCCGTAATCGGTTTACGGCACGGACACTTTGGCGCCTTTGGCAAGTCAGACATGTTCGCCGTCGTCGGTCTACGCGTGAAGAACGGCGCGTCGAGAGAGATTAAGATCCAAGAGCAAGAGATCGAGGCGGCAAAGTGGGCCACGGTGGAGGAATTTCTCGCCAATCCAAACATTGAAGCGGGTTCGCACGCGGCGGCGCTTCACGCCCTCTGCGCCAAGTGGTCCGCGGGCGATTATCACGGCATCGCCGGCAGGAAGCTCCCTCTCGGATTCGGGCGTCCGGGCGAGGTGTATACGTACGTCAGAGACGATTGAGTCGCGCTCGCTTCGCGCGGTTGAATCCCGTTGTAACCGAAACATCATTGTTATTTATACATATTCACTCTCTCGCTCGCAACTCAAAAAACTCAAAAAAAAACTCAAAACCCAACCGCTTCACACACGCGCGCGCGCGCCCGGACGACGTCAGTCGAACGCGCGAAAGCGAGAGAACCGCGCGCGAACACGTCATGCGTACCGCTGTGATTCCGCGAACGTCGACGTCGTCGCCCGCCATGACGACGACGACGACGACGTCGTCCAGAACTGCTCGTTGGACCCCGAGCGCTTCCCGCGCGGGAGACCGACGACCTACGACGCCGGCGCGACGAAGCGTCGTCGCTGGAGCGAAGAAGAAGAGCAAGAAGGATGTCCAAATGTCCGAAGCGGCGTGGTTTTTGGATCAGTTCAAGTACCAGCAGAGGTACAAGGCGCAAACGAATGTGTTTTCAATGGAGACGAGCGAACTTCCCGGGGGCGACAAGCTCACGCCGGAGGGCGTCGCGGTGGGGTTGTTGTTTGGGTTCTTGGCGCTTTGGCTCGGGTCTGTATCGATCAAACTCATCTCGGTGACTTGGGCGCTCATCTGGACGACGCTCAAGTACAGCGCGATCGCGGGAGTTTTGCTGTTGCTGGGCATTTTGGCGAGCTAGTGGAGAAGAAACGATCGTACATGTAGTTGTTTTTAGGTTTTTAGATTTGATGAAATGGAATCTTCTACGTTTCCTTGGCTTCGAGAGTGAGCCGCAATGCGTCTATTTCGGCAATGTTTCTCGACTTGGCGTTGGCGAGCGTTGCCGTGAGTGCGCGATACATGGCGAGCTCCGATACTACGGCGAGCATCGCGCGTTCGATTGACGAAAGCTTAAACTTGGCTCTGTTCAAGGATGAAGCCGTGTCGAGCGCCTCGTCAGAGTTTTGAGATATCTTTTCTTGTAAGCGTATCGTTTCCTCGTCGACGTCACGGTACTTTAACCCTCGGATGGCGAGCTCGCGTTCTTTTTCTTCGAGTCTCAGATGAAGCTGCTCCAGCTTTCCTCGCAAAACGTCTGAATCGCACTGGTCCTCTCGCCCTTTCGGTCCGTGTATGATTCTCCACTTTTTGCGCTCTCGCGGGTCTTCAAGCTTTTCACACAAATCCTCGGCGGAATTTTGTAGCTCGCAAAGCTGTGCGCGCTTCGTCGCGATTTCGGCTTCAATACTTGGAATGGCGCCGACTTTGACGCGCGCAATGCCGAGCGAGCGTTCAACATCGTGTACTTTTCGTCTCAACATCTCACACTCGTGCACGCGGGCGGCGAGTTCTTCCTCACATTGTTGTGACACGACTTCGGAAGTCGCGACGCGATCGCACAGCTCGCACAGCTCAGAGTTCCTGTCGAGAAGTTCGAGGGCGATGGCTTCACGCGATTTGATGGAATCTTGCGACTGCGTCAGGATTCTCGCATGCTCGGATTTTTCAATCTGTATCGACGCCTTGAGTTTGCTCATCTCTGTATCACCAACGTCTACATCTGCTCTCGTCTGCACTATCGCTTCAGAGACTCCATCGTTTCGGCTTCGTTGCTCGTCACGACGCCGCTTCTTCACGTCAGTCTCCGCGCGAGCGGCTTGAACACCCCTCTCCTTTTCTTGTATCTCGCGTTCAAGGCGTACATTCTTCAAGTCAAACTGCTTTGATTTTTCGGCGATATTCTCAGTGATGGCGACGCACTTGCGCAAAGTTCCGGCGAAAGCGTCTCGCTGCAGCCTCGTGAGGTCGCTCAATTGCTCAAAGTGCCCCTGACGTTCGCGAGCGTCTCGAATGTGCTCTTGAATATCTTCAATCTCAGCCTCTCGAACACCCAAAAACGATTTCAACTCGGAAACGACAGCCTTGACGCGTTGACTACGTCTCAATTCTCGGGAAACCCGATCGGTGACGTGACTCTTGATTCGATTTCGCGCCACCTCCTCTGCGCGCAGACATTTGACTTCATCTTCCAGTTCGGCAATTTCCTCGCAAAGCGTCACGCTGACAGTCTGCGCCAGGGTGTCTCTCTTCGTGATTTCTTCCTTGCAGCGCTCTCGACGCTCGTTGACTTCAATTTTCAGCGCTCGATATTCCTCAGTCGTGCGTTTAATCTCATTCATCACTTGCGAGAGTTCACCGTTGAGCAGCGTTTTGACTTTGTTGTGTTCTCTGGCGGTTTCGCGCGCGCCCGCCGACGCCTTCTCAAATTGGTTCAACTGAGCCTCGAGACGCGCGTTCGCTCGCTCTTTGCGGGACACTTGTTTTTTCAATTTCGACAACGCTTTTTCGCTCCCTCGTCGGTCTATTTCGTGTCGAACGCTCTCTGCTTCGAGCTGTTCTCTGGTTACGATTTCATTCTCCAAGAGCGCCTCAGAGTCCTCGAGCGCTCTCGCCGCGGCGGCAATTTTCGCACCCAACTCTGCGTTTCTCGACACAATCTTCGCGTTTTCGCGTTCGTCCCTGCGTACAGTCATCTCGACTTCGTCGTCAGCCCCGCGAAGCGCCTCTGACCGGCTTGAGAGCTCGGTCAATCTCGCCCGCTCGCGCGTCAACGCGTCGAAAACGGCGTCTCCCTCAACGCGTAACCTCCCCGGCTCCCCTTCCATCCTCTTCGCCTCCTCCTTCTCCACCACTAAAGCCGTCTTCACGTCCTCACACGCCCGTTCCACCTCCTCCGCCCGCTTCGCGCCGGCATCGAGCGTCTTCCGCAGAGAATCCGCCCTTCGCCTGCCTCGTTCAATTTCCTCTCGCAGCGTCTCGCACGCCTCCCTCGCCCGCGCGCCCATCTCCTCCAATCTCCCACTCTCCACCTCCTCCGCCTCAATCCTCGCCAGAACCGCTTCCTCTCGCG
>Ga0181592_10002874_pt1 | contig 14231 bp, 15 predicted proteins | sample 071ome_20_FD_133755 | JGI IMG/M metagenome (GOLD analysis project Ga0181592, IMG submission 133755) | Coastal salt marsh microbial communities from the Groves Creek Marsh, Skidaway Island, Georgia - 071412BT metaG (megahit assembly) | ecosystem: Environmental > Aquatic > Marine > Intertidal...
ACCACCATTAAAATCAAACACTGACATGTGTGACACATCAAAAATTCCAGCTCCATTTCGGACCGCATGATGCTCTTCAATAAGGGAGGTGTAACTAATGGGCATTTCCCAGTTAGAAAAGTTGACCATTTTTGCACCTAAATTGATATGAGCATTGTGAAGAGCAGTTTTATTCATTTTTTGTAATTCAGAGTTCTCAAGTAAGCAGATTATAGCAACATTTAAAGAACCCATATTTAATTAAACCATTAACCTCTTTGTGTTAACCTAGGCGAGAATTATGCTCATTAAACTACATAACTAGAAAGAAAATGGCCGAATTTATAATTGTTTTTAGAGAGGTGTTAGAAGCGTCTTTGGTTGTTGGAATCATATATTTGATTATTGAAAAGACTAATCAAACAGCTCATTTTGCCAAGCTTTGGTATGGTGTTTTTGCTTCTATTTTAGCTAGTATTGCAGTTGGTTTTATGGTCATAAAGGCTAAAAATACTCTTGGGAATGACTCTACTCAAGCTCTGTTCGAAGCCATCTTTTTATATTTAACAGCCTTTCTCATTTGGTATGTAATTTTTTGGCTATCTAAAAATGTGAGTGATAAAAAAGTTTTAGAGGGCCAAGCTTTAAATGCGATGGAACTATCTTCATGGGGCATATTTTTTGTAGTCTTTTTTGCGATTTTACGTGAAGGTTTTGAGACAGCTATTTTTTTAATTTCTAGCTTCTCAATTACCGGCACTTTTTCATATCTAGGATTTATTATAGGTGCAGTTCTTGCCATTTTTATTGGTTACTTAATTGTTACCCAAGGAAGAAAAATTGACTTACGCAGTGTCTTTAAATATACAACTCTATTGCTTGTCTTCCTTTCCGCAGGAATGATTGCATATGGTACTCATGAAGCAGAAGAGTATTTAGTAAAATCTGGACAGATAGAAAAATCTGAAATTTATCGTGTTTGGGATATCCTAGAACCAACTAACTCTTTAGAGACGAGTAACACGATCTATCATCCTTTACATGATAAGGGATCAATAGGCTTATTTTTAAAAGGCTTTTTTGGATATAACAGCAATCCTAATATTCCAGAAGTAATCCTATGGTTTTTAGCTATGTTGTTTGGGCTGAATATGTGGAGACGCTTTTACTATTAATTAGGAATCAAGTTGATCCATATTTTTAATTGCTTTTTCCATCTGTCTTTCTCGAGTAGCATGCTCATTAACAGCCTTGAGCATCGCATCGGCCCGTTTTTGCAGATCTTCTGTAGAGCTGGAAAAGTTTAAAAATTCTTTTTTCAGCTTTCCAAATTCTTGCATAATTTCACTAGCTCTTTCATTTAAAGCCAGTGTTCTAAAGCCCATATGCACACTGATTAAATAAGCAGCAAGAGAGTTAGGTCCCATGATCAGCACCCTATGATCCCGAAAAATCTCTTCCCTCAGGTTGGCAATAGAATCTATCAACTGCATAAGAGATTCACTGGGAATGTACATGACCCCAAGCTCAATGGTGATGCCAGATTGCATGTACTTGGCATTAATGTCTCTCGCATCATTGAGCACATGTCGTTTGATATCATCCTTTGATTTTTTGACCAATTGTTGATCCTTTGAATCTACTGCCATAAGGTAATTATCAAAAAGGCCTGAAGGGAATTTTGCATCTATGGGCAATAACAAACCTTCAGGCAGTTTAATTGCAAACTCAACCCTTTTACCTGATCCTGGAATAACTTCTGCATTTGCTATGAATTGATTGGAATGAAAGATATCTTTAATAATTGCCTCAAGCGACCATTCGCCAAACTTCCCCGCTAAGGTTCCTCCTGATAAGTATCTGTTAAGTTTATTCAGGGGGTCTTGAAATGATTGAATGTCTTTTGTTAGGCCAAACAATGTGGCTTCTTGTCTCTCCACAGCCTTATCTAGATCTCTCAGAGATTCTTTGGAGTCTGAGCTTTGTGAACCATTCGTAATATTAAGATAGATCAAGAACCCCAATAACAGGATTATAATTATCAAAAAAATCCATATATATTCCACTTATATATTTATCCTATAAAATATATTTACTCATACACTCAATGATACTATGGATGAATCTCTAGAATCTAAATTCGCCACTTTAAAATCTAAAAATTTTAAGATTGATTTAACTCGGGGCAAACCAGGTTCTGATCAGCTTGATCTTTCAAATGATCTATTGAGCATGACAGTCCCAGCTAAGAGCCCAAGCGGGGTGGACGTCCGAAATTATGGTGATCCTCTGGGCATTCCTGAAGCAAGAAGGCTTGGAGCTGAACTGCTATCAGCGCCCGTGGAAAATACTTTGGTTGGAGAGCAATCCAGTCTGCTTCTCATTTATCAGCTTGTTCTTGCAAACTATCTTTTTGGTTTAGAAGCTCCATGGAGAGAGCAAAAAAATTTGAAATTTATTTGTCCCGTCCCTGGCTTTGATAGGCATTTTAGGTTGTTGGATGATTTTGGCATTGAGATGTTGCCAGTTCCTTTGACTGGATCTGGAATTGACATTGAGGCATTTAAAAAATTGCTTGAAGCACATGAGAACATCAAAGGAATTATATGTGTTCCCCGGCACTCTAATCCAACCGGTGACATTTATACAGACGATAATATGAAAGAGCTGATGAAGGCTGGAAAGGCTTATTCGAGCGAATTTCTATTTATCCTAGATCATGCTTATTTATTGCATGATTTTGAACCTACTATGGATCAAACCCCTTCATGGGAGCTAGCTAAAAAATCTGATGTTTTAGATCAAACGGCAATCTTTTCTTCTTTTTCAAAGGTCACATTTGGCGGAGGCGGGCTATCATTTGCGGCTGCGGGTACAAAGCTTTTTGATCTACTGGTGAGACAAAGAGCCTCTATGATTGTTTGCTCAGACAAGGTGAATCAGATGCGCCATCTTGGATTTCTTCAAAATAAAGCTGATGTTTTAAAACATATGAGTAAGCATGCAGAGTTAGTTAAACCAAAATTTGAAGTTGTATTTAGTGCATTGGATTCTTTGGATTCAAAGATTGGCAGTTATAAAAAACCAACTGGTGGATATTTTATTTCATATAACACCAATAAACCCATTGCGAAAAGGGTGATTGCACTTTGCGAAGAGGCCGGCGTTATGATAACTCCTGCTGGGTCTACCTATCCACATTTTCATGATCCAGCCAACTCCAATATTAGATTGGCCCCCACTTTTTTAGGTTTGGAAGATTTAAAAGAGGCAATGGAAGTGTTTACAACCTCTTTGCAATTAGCTTTTGAGGAATAGATTAGTTGACGGCTCTTGTGATAGGTATAAATCTCCCATCTTCAAAATGAGAAAATAAATTCTTAATCTCAGGATGTTTTGGCAATTCTTCTGAGGCATCATCAAGCAAGTTCTGCTCGGATACATAGGCAACATAAAAGATATGACCATTTTCAGCAAAGAGATGATAAAAAGGCTGATTTTTTCTTGGCCGGATTGAAGCGGGAATTGATTGATACCATTCCTCTGTGTTGTTAAATTCTGGATCCACGTCAAATATAACTCCACGAAAATCAAGAAAGCGATGCTTCACCACCGCTCCTATGGCAAATTTTGTTTCAACCAACTCTTGTTTTATATTATCCATAGACTTAACTTAATCATATCAAATTTTTGGAGTAAACCATGCTAGTAACAAGCACACCATCGATAGAAGGCAAGCAAGTTGATTCTTACCTCGGGATAGTTATGGGTAGCACTGTTCGAGCTCGACACTTAGGAACTGATATTTTAGCGACATTAAAAAATATAGTTGGAGGTGAATTAAAGAGTTATTCCATTCTTCTAACACAAGCAAGGCAAGAAGCCATGGCACGGATGGTTGCAAATGCTGAAGAGATGGGCGCGGACGCTGTCATTAATTTTAGATATGAAACTTCAACCATAGCAGCTGCAGCCTCGGAAGTTATAGCGTATGGAACGGCAGTAACATTTGAAGATTGATTCAATCAAAATTTTTGGCGAGCGTCATACTGGTACGAATGCCCTGAGTCTTTTTATTAGAGAAAATTTTGATCTAAGAGCTAAGTATTACGATTTTTTAGGCTGGAAGCATAGACTTGCTCCCCAAAAATCTGAGTGGTCCAAATTTGATACTTCCAATACTTTGTTTATTTTTCTTTTTCGGAATCCCTATTCTTGGCTCATCTCCATGTATCGAGAGCCATATTATCATCACTATCTCAAAATCAATGATAGGCCTTTTGAAGAATTTTTAAAATTTTCTATAGAAGATTATGAAAATGTAATTTGTCTGTGGAATCAAAAAAATGAAAGTTATTTAAGAATGTCAAAAGAAGTCAAACACAGCTTGAATATTCGCATAGAGGATTTTAGATTAGATCAGGCAAATATCCACTCATCAATAGCCAGAGCAATAGGTCAAAATTCAGCAGAGTTTATTGAATTATCTAGTTATATAAATGGGAGAGGTATTAAAGAAGGTAAAAGCATTGACTCATCTCTGACTATCCCTGAGCTAACAAAGACAGAAAAAAATTTTATAAATTTATATTTATCTCGATCAATTATGAAAAAGATAGGATATGATTTTTTATAAATGTTGAAAGAGAGAGGACGATGAATAAAACTGAAAAAACAGCCTTTAGAGAAAGTGTGATTGTGGTGATGATGGGATTAGTCATCAATTTCCCTCTTCAAACTTTTTTGCTTTGGTTAACGATAGATAACTGGAGCTGGACTAACACGCTAGCAATTTCTATCTTCACTCAAACTATTCTTACCCTTGTAGCTTTGATTAGAGTTTATTCAATACGCATGAGGTTTACGAGGGGTAAATTTTAAGTCTTTTAATATCAGTCTTTTATTTCGCACGAGAGTAACTTCGTCATGAAATTAAAAATGTTTCAAGTTGATGCTTTTGCCAGTAAATTATTTTCGGGTAATCCTGCTGCAGTAGTTATCCTAGAGTCATTCCTTGATGACAGAGTTATGCAATCAATAGCTGCAGAAAACAATTTGTCAGAAACTGCTTTTGTAGACATCAACACAAATCCAATTTCAATACGGTGGTTTACTCCATCTATGGAGGTTAATCTTTGTGGTCACGCTACCTTAGCTAGCGCACGCATACTCTTTGATTATTATCCCAATCTGGCTGAAGAAGAAATTAGCTTTGACTCTAAAAGCGGCATTTTAAAGGTACAAAGATGTGATAATGGGTTGCGCCTCGATTTTCCTGTTGATCCGCCCATTGTGATGAAACCCAACCCTCTATTTCTAGATATTTTAGGAATTAAGCCATCAAAAATTCTAAGAGGCAAAGATGATCATTTGGCAGTGTTTGTAAATCAAAAACAAATTGAGGATATCCAACCCAATTTTTCCCCTCTGAAAAATATTGATGCAAGAGGGCTTGTGATTTCAGCTCCTGGTGATGAGGTGGACTTTGTTTCTAGGTGTTTTTACCCTGAAGCCGGCATTGAAGAAGATCCAGTCACTGGATCAGCGCATACCATGCTAACCTCTTATTGGGCTGAGCAATTAAACAAAGATGAGTTTCAAGCGCGCCAATTATCTAAAAGGGGTGGTGAATTAAAGTGCAGGCTTGATGGCGATAGAGTTTTAATTTCTGGAAGCAGCGTAATTTATTTTGAGGGAACTATCACAATCATTTAAACTCTAATTTTAATAACTTTGGGGAGAATTCTATGACGATTTATATTATTGCCGCTTTATTGCTTGCTTTGCTTCAAACGTGGCTTATTCCAGCATCTTTCAATTTAAAAAACTTTCCTTGGCTCGGATCAAATAGAGATGAGCCTATGCCACATGAGTTAACTGTCATGGCCGGCAGAGCCATGAGAGCAAACACAAATCTTCAAGAAACTTTACCAATATTTTTAGCATTAGCCCTTTTATCAATGCAGCTGTCTGTCGATGTAACAGGACTGGCATGTTGGTGGCTTGCATTTAGAGTTGGGCATGTTGTCACATACATTGCTGGTTTTGCAAGAGTAAGAACGCTGTTATGGCTTGGCTCAATTGTTTGTTTGGTGTTGATGGCGCTAGCATTAGTCTAGAAAGGTTTTCTATAATTAAAAAAGGGGCGTTTAAGCCCCTTTTTTAATGAAATGATTGGAATTTGTTTCAGCTTGCAGTGTAGAATTGCTCACAAATTTCAAACTGATCATTTACAACCTCATCAATTAGCGCCGTTACTTCTCTGTATGTTGCTCCCCAAGCCGCACCTGAGAAATAATCATCTATTACTGCGCCATGAGTCTCAACATTTGAAGTAATGGATTTTAGGTAAACTGTATTTGCCTCATAGGTACCACCACCCAACGCCACAAATAAACCATTCATAAATGTATCATGACCAGCATCCTGAATTTCTTTTTCAAGTTTCGTTATGCCCTCAATAAATGCAGGCATGTTAGCTGGTGAAATTTTGAGGCGCATTGCTCGCTCATATCCTGGATCCAATCTAGGAAATGCCTTTAAGGGTGCCCAAGTTGCTCCATACTTAAACTCTCTCAAATTTGTCATTTGTCTGGAGGCTTTGCTTGGATCATACTTACTGGCACCTTTAATCGCACTGGTTACATCTGAAAAAGCACTCCACATCATCAATTGGCCTGAATAATCTCGACCTGAAATGGTTTCACAGTATCCTGCAGCATCAGCTCCAATCGCCTCGTAAAGTGCAGGATTAGATTTAACTGCTTCTATATATTTACTGGTATCTTTTGCAGAAACCATTACTGTTGTAAAAGCGCCTTCTGCCATGGTTGCCACATTAAAAAAAATAGATATGGCAAAAAATAATTTTAATTTATTCATACTTTCTCCTCTAAAAAGTTACTGTATAGAATTATGCCCAAATTATTTATTGTTTTATAGTTACAGCTTAGCCATTGGGGTTGATTAAGAATTTTTCTCCGGTAGCTTGTTTTGCATAGATCATCAAGGATTCAAGAGTCAGAGCTTCTTCAAGAGAAACTTCTTGGGTATATTTGCTTTTAAAAGTAGTTTTGATTTCGTCTGCAACTCGAGCCTGAAGCTCGCCAACTTTTTCAAAGCCAACTTTACTTAGAAACGGCGTTAGTAAAAATCCACCAATCCCCCAATACATTCCAAAGCTTCTATTGTTTGGCAGCGTAATACCTGACTGATTGAGTGCCCCATATATATAAACTTGTTTATGATCTGTGGAACCATATGGGCTATATTCTGTCGAATTTTTTCTCGCTGCAACTTCCATGCAGGTAAGAATTTTTCCAGCTAACTCTCCACCACCTGTTGCATCAAAGGCAAGAGTTGCTTTTGTTTCTGTGATGGCAGATGTCAATTGCTCCATAAAGTCATCATCAGATGAGTTACAAACAAACTCTGCGCCAATAGATTTCAACAGATCAACATGTTCTTGCTTTCGAACAATATTTACGAGCTGAACCCCATCATCTAAGCATATTTTTACGAGCATTTGACCCAAATTAGAGGCTGCAGCTGTGTGGACAAGCGCTGAGTGTCCTTCCATTTTCATGGTTTCAACCATAGCAAGAGCAGTGAGAGGGTTAACAAAGCTTGATGCACAATCTCGAGGTGCAGTTCCTTCATTCATGACCATGCAGCTTGCTGCAGGTAGACATCTATATTGAGAATACATTCCACCCCCAACCACGCTCACGACTTTACCTATTAATTCTTGTGCATTTGCTCCAGCCTCAATAACAATTCCGGAGCCTTCGTTACCCACTGGCATGGGTTTATTAAGTCTTGGTTTCATGGCGCCCATGATTGCCCCTGGAACATCCATTATGATTTTTGAGTCTTCAACTCTGAGTGTATTGATATCACCTGGTCCAATCAATAAGCCTAAATCAGATGGGTTAATGGGAGTCGCTTCTACCCGAATTAGCACCTCATCATCACCTGGAATTGGGCGCTCAGACTCAGCAATGCCTATTTCAAGCGTTCCAGCATCAGTTACAGTAGAAGTAATTTGTTTATTTGTACTCATTTTATCTCCTCAAGTGATTTAATAGTAATATCTATAAAGCACTATACAACTTAGAGCATGCTTTAAGTCAAGGAAAATCATTAAATGAGCGATTATAGAAATCACATTGGAATTATAGGGGGAGGGATCGCTGGCCTAACCCTTGGATGCGCACTTTTAAAACAAGGCATACCAGCGATAATTTTTGAAAAGATGTCAGAAGAAACTTCACATGGTGCTGCAATTAGCCTTTCTTTCAACGCATTATGTTTGTTAGATAGACTGGATATTTATGCTGACCTAAAGAACCAATCTTTCATTCATTCTGAAGCTTCAATTCAGGGTCCCCAAAAAGAAATATCTTCATTCCAAACACCAGAGGTCTTAACAACACGTCGACAAACATTAATGTCCCTGTTGTATTCCAGATACATAAAATTAGGCGGAGAAATTTGCCATCATCATGATCTTGAAAGCTTTGATGTAGTTAAATCCGAAGTCACATTTACGAATCAAAATAAATACGCCCTTAAGCACTTGGCTGCATGTGATGGCATAAGATCATCAATTCGAGATGCTTTTTTTGCTGCCAATCAAGATCCTAAATATAGTGGCTATAGTGCCTGGAGAGGTATAGGCAAATCTAATCTTCAGAAAATTCATTTTGCTCTTGGTCCTGATAGCCATATCGTTAGTTATCCAATCAATAAAGATGGAGATGTTAGTTTTGTTGCAGTTAAAAAAGAAGATTATCAATTTAAAGAATCATGGAAAGAAGAGGGCTCTGTTTCAGATTTATTAGATGATTTTTCTGCTTATGACTCAAAAATATTTCCAGCACTTGAAGACTCTGCACAAATCTATAAATGGGGAATTTATATTAGGCCTCCATTAAAATCTATGATTACAAAAAATATAACTTTGCTTGGCGATGCAGCTCATCCTATGGTTCCATTCTTGGGACAAGGTGCCTGCATGGCAATTGAAGATTCATATTCATTTGCTATGGCTTGCAAAGAGCATATGACTAACTTAGCAAATGCTCAAACAGATTATGATTATGTGCGCAGCAAGCGCACTAAAAAAATTCAGCAACTTTCAATGATGCAGGGCAAAGTTTACCATTTAAAAAATCCAATCTTAGTTGCTGCGAGGAACGCCATTATCAAGCATACAAATATTCCAGGAAATGATTTGAAGAGAATTCATGATTATGATGCTCATGATGAAATGCAAATACATTTAACCTAGTAAGGTAGAAGAAATGCTTCAAGTAAACTGACTATATTTAATTGAAGAGTTCTTGTCGATGGTTTGATTTGAATCAGGCATAGGGTACTTTAATCCAGAAGCACAATTAAAAAGGACTACTTTTTCATCTTCATTAATTATTTTTTTTTCAAGAGCTATTTGATATCCAGCGGCAGTTGCAGCGCCTTCAGGGCAGAGTAATAATCCATCTTTTTTAGCGACCATATCTCTGGTATTGATAATATGCTCGTCTTCAACAGCAAGAGCGCAGCCATTTGATTGGCGAATAGCATCAAGTATCAAAAAATCACCAATCGCTGCTGGCACCCTAATACCTGAGGCAATGGTCTGTGCATTTTCCCATAAAGGAGCATGGTCTATACCCTTATTAAAGGCATCAACAATTGGCGCACATCCTGTCGACTGAATGGCAATCATTTTTGGTAGTTTGCCTTTAAGCCACCCAAGCTCTTTTAGTTCCGCAAACGCTTTCCACATTCCTATGAGTCCTGTGCCGCCTCCCGTGGGATAAAAGATTGCATCTGGTAAAGTCCAGTCCATTTGTTCTGCAAGCTCAAAGCCCATAGTTTTTTTACCTTCAATTCTATATGGCTCTTTAAGTGTAGAGACATCAAACCAACCAGCTTTCTCTCTTCCTTCAAGCACTATTTTTCCACAATCATTGATTAGTCCATTAACAAGATATGTATCGGCACCCTGAAGCTGAATTTCTTGTACATTTACTAAGGGTGTATCGTCGGGGCAAAAAACTGTTGCTTTGATATTTGCTTGTCTTGCATAAGCTGCTAATGCAGCTCCAGCATTTCCATTGGTAGGTATTGCCAGATGATTTAGCCCAAATTGATGTGCCATAGAGACAGCAAGGGCTAAACCCCTAGCTTTAAAAGAGCCAGTTGGAAGTCTGCCCTCATCTTTCACAATAATATTTCCAGGTTTTCCTCCCAACATATTTATGCTTTCTTTAAGAGGAATCAAAGGGGTTACCACCTCTCCCAAAGAAATTTTCGAAGCAGCCTTTGAGACAGGAAGCAATGCTTGATAGCGCCAAAAACCTGGTGCGGATTCTATGCACCAGCTATCTTTAGATAGTTCTTGCTTAATCTTTTTAAGATCATACCTAACCAACAAGGGCATTCCATCATCCGAAAGATTTTGAATCTGATCTGCTGGATAAATTTTTCCTGTCTTCGAGCACTCTAAATGCAAAACATATGAACGCATTTACCTATTCACACCGCTAAATTTGTCAGTGGCTAAAATAAGTTCATGAGTAATCTCTGGTTCAAAAGCTGAGTGACCAGAAAAGGGCGCAATAACCAAAGAAGCCTCTGGCCATCGCTCTGAAAGTTCATAGGCTGTCCCAGCTGGGCAAACAACGTCATATCTACCTTGCACAATAATCGTAGGAATTGACCTAATTTTCTCTACTCCATCTAATAATTGATTTTCATGATTTAGAAAACCTGCATTCATGAAATAATGATTTTCAATAAGAGCAAAAGCCAATGCAAATTTAGGATTTGAGAATTCTTCAACTCTTTCAGGAGAGTAATCTATGCTACTGCAAGCAGCTTCCCATTTTGACCATGCAATAGCCGCACTAAGACTTTTTTCTTGATCTTCACCTATAAAAATTTCATGATAGGCTTCCATTAAATTATCTCTTTTAGAGCAATCAATTTGATTGATAAAATTTTTCCATGCCTCTGGAAAAATACGACTAGCTCCATCTTGATAAAACCAATCGAGTTCTTTTCTTCTTAGCATAAAAATTCCACGAAGAACCATCTCACTAACAGAATCCGGATGGGTTTGAGCATAAGCTAGCGCTAGAGTGCTTCCCCAAGAACCTCCAAAAACTAACCATTTATTTATGCCTAATTTCTGCTTTAATGATTCTATATCCTCTACCAGATTCCAGGTAGTATTATTTGCTAAATAGGCATGAGGTTTGCTTCTGCCGCATCCTCTTTGATCAAACACAATGATTCTATAGGTTTCAGGATTGAAGAACCTTCTAACTGCTTCGCTGCCCCCCCCACCTGGCCCACCATGTAAAAAGACAGCAGGTTTTCCATTTGGGTTACCACATTGCTCATAATAAATTTCATGTTCATCTTTAATCATGAAACCAGTTGCATAAGGCTTGATTGGGGGATAGAGCTTTAATAGTTCTGTCATAGATAATTATTAAATAAAAAAGTATTATTTTTTGGTCAAACTTTTTATCAGCTCTTCAGATGAACCAATTTCCCATGCTTATTTTCCATGCATTCAGTTTAGGACAAATTTTCAAATCAATAAAATTTTTTGTTTAAAATCTAGAATCATGAAAATGCATGGTATTGAGCGCACCCCTAATGACCCAAAGAGTATATTGAAACTTTAAACTTAAAATAGGATTTATCAACAAGACATTATAAAATTATATTTTTTATAGGATTCTTGTGAAAAAAGTTTTAATTACTGGTGGAGCTGGAAATATAGGCTCTTCGCTTGTTCGCGGTTTATTAAACACTGGTAAGTATCATGTTACTGTTTTAGATAATTTAAGCACTGGATCAACCAAGAATATCCCTAATACACAACAAGAAAATTTTAACTTTTTTGATGGTGATGTAAATTGTTTGAAAGATGTTATCAAGGTTTTTCGTGATAATAATTTTGATTATGTTTTTCATTATGCTGCATTAGTTGGAGTAGAAAGAACTCAGCAAAACCCACTAAAAGTACTTGAAGATATAGAGGGTATTAAAAATATACTTAACTTATCAGTTGAGCATAATATTGATAGAGTATTTTACTCGTCATCTTCTGAAGTTTATGGTGAGCCAGTTGAAATCCCCCAAAATGAAATAACAACTCCTTTGAATTCAAAACTTCCGTATGCGATTGTAAAAAGTGTAGGGGAGTCATTTATGAGAACGTTTCATGAGCATCATGGATTGGATTTTACAATTATGAGATTTTTTAATACCTATGGACCAAGACAGAAAAATGATTTTGTTATAAGTAAATTTATTGAATTAGCTGCAGAAAATAAAGATTTAACTATTTATGGAGATGGTTCTCAGACTAGGTCATTCTTGCATGTTGATGACAATATTGAATTTACTATCAAAATTTTAGAAGAAAAAAAATTGATAAATGATGTAGTGAACGTGGGAAGCGATGTTGAGATTACCATTATAGATCTTGCTAACTTGATAATAGAGTCTCTAGATTCTAAGTCTAAAATAGTTTTCTTACCTCCTCTGAAAGAGGGTGATATGACAAGAAGACAACCAGATATTTCAAAAATGAAGTCGGTTTTCAACAAAAAGATTATTTCCTTAAAAGATGGGATTCAAGACGTTGCATCCAGCAATTTATTGCTAAGATAATTAATGGAAAGCATCTCAATAATTATTCCAACATTTCATTTTGCAAGTACAACACATAAAACCATTAAAGCATGCCTATCTCAGACCATTCTTCCATCTGAATTAGTAATTATTGATTCAAGTGAAGATAACTCTATCAGCGATCTTATCCTTCACATGGAGACAGATATCCCAATTATATACAGAAGGGTTTCTAAAATGTTTCCTGGAGAAGCAAGGAATCTGGGAGCTAATATATCCAATTCACCATTTTTAGCGTTTCTAGACTCAAAAACTATTCCAGCAATTGATTGGTTAGAAACAAATTTAAATGCAATGAAAAATTTAAATGTAGATGTAATTTTTGGGAACACTCAGTATTTAGCAGATACTCCTTTTCAAAAAAATTTACTTGCATGCTCATTTGGCTCAAAACCTGTCGAATCAACTCCAGGAAGTTTAATCAGTAGAGAAAATTTTTTTAAATCAGGATCTTTTCAAGAGGGAGTTCGGACGGGGGATGATATGGCTTGGAGAGATGCTATAAAAAATTCTAGTATGACATTTGGATTGCCCAACCAAGCAACTCTTTCATACAATGAGCTTCCCAAAAATCTTCTTCCAACCATAAAAAGGTTTTTCATATATCAATTGCATGGATCAAGAGTAAATATTCAAAATACTCCTAAAAATATAATGCTTTCATTCTTTTTAATTTTTTTAACTATTTTAATTCCAAAATGGAATGCTATCGTTGGTTGGGAAAGCAGTGTTTTATATTTTCCAAATATAACAAAGATATATATATTCTCTCTTCTTGTTGGATTTTTATTGGCCATTTTTCAGAATAGAGATCGGATATCTCGTTATGCAACTTCAATTATTGGATATTCAGCAATAGTTGTAGCTTTCCTTTCTTTGTTCATAACTGCCTTTTATTGGAATGCTGCTATTGCAGGCTGGGTTGAAGACTCTGTATGGTATGTTCCACATATTACTAAAATTTTTATTAGCCTATCTCTCGCTTGCTCAATATTTTATAGGGGGCTTTATTTTCCACTAAATAATGGTATTTCCTTATCTACATTACTTCCATTTAGTTGGATAAAGGCTGGATTGCTTGGTTTAATACTAGATATTGTCAAAGCTCCAGGATTTTTAGCAGGAGCATTATTAAAACTCTTTTCCCCAAAAATATTCAAAAATGAGTAATCAACCCTTTTGAGTCTTTGATTGAAGATAGGTTGGTATATTTAGATTTTAAATCTCCAATAGTTTCTCTCCTGGATAATTATATTTTAACTAGCTATTCTCCACTGATTGCACTTCAGTTATAATTCAACATCCTCAGAAGCCCAGATAGCTCAGTCGGTAGAGCAAAGGACTGAAAATCCTTGTGTCGGTGGTTCGATTCCACCTCTGGGCACCATTCCTAAAGCATTCCTACAATTTTAATTGGTGAACAGTTGGTGAACAGGTCATCTTCTGTTCACTAACTAACATTTTCATTAAACAATTGTTTGCTTACTTTTAGAGCATCTTGATCTGCTCTTTCCCAATCATTTGGATTTTGAGGT
>Ga0181592_10002899_pt1 | contig 14169 bp, 10 predicted proteins | sample 071ome_20_FD_133755 | JGI IMG/M metagenome (GOLD analysis project Ga0181592, IMG submission 133755) | Coastal salt marsh microbial communities from the Groves Creek Marsh, Skidaway Island, Georgia - 071412BT metaG (megahit assembly) | ecosystem: Environmental > Aquatic > Marine > Intertidal...
AGTTCGCGTGCTTTAAAATCAAAGTGCTCCCAATGCAGCCTTAGTGACTCTTCAGGTCTCACACCGAGGAAAACCTGAGCTATGATGATTGGTGCTAGCTCAGGTCCACAGGTGTTTAGTAATCGTTCGACTTGATTGGCTGAAAGATGGGGCGGCCTTTTTGTTAATTGAACCCTTCTACTTATTTCTGGTGGAGCAGGGACTGGGTTTGTCGTGATGTGTGAGTAGCGAGTAGATTTAACGACCCAATTAAAGAAGACATTAACATCTGTGCGATTGGCCCTTTGATTGGCAATACTCCCAAAACTCTGCCACCATCTTTCAATTTCTTCTCCGTTAATACCTGCTAGAGCTCGATCCTCGAATGCTTTTTGGAAGCGATTAAGAGTCTCTCGATAGCGTTTGATGGTGTCTCTCTTGATGCCTTTTGCTTCTTTGGCATCCAAGAATCTTCCGATTGCGTCATTGAGAGGAACCTGTGATTGCTTGTTACTAGTTATGAGGTGCTCGCTGTAAAACGCGACAGCATCAGTGATCGTTTTACCGAGAGGGGATAGGACCCGTTGAGCTGTTATTGCTTCATGCAGGAAATCCCCGTTTATCAAGTGTCGATCTTGTTTTCGCACTTCATCGGCTTGTCTAAAGAGTTCATCTCGATAGCGAATGGCCTCTGACTTCTTTCCTTGCTTGAAATACTTGCGTGTCCGTATGCCGTTCATTCTCGATTCCACCAACCATCGATAACCTCTTGATGTTCTCTGTTTACTTTGAGGATCGATTTCCCTAACGGCGACATGAAGAGATCTTTCACCCATTACGGTGGGCTCTACACGGGATGCTGAAGTTACGATGAGTGGGCGACAAATGGGCGACAGAACCCTTCCATAGTGATCTATTGGTAGACGCGCGCGATTCAAAATCGCGTTTCCTCGGAAGTATGGGTTCGATTCCCATCGCCGGTATTTTTCGTCAGGTTCTTTGAGCGCCAAGTTCTTTGTGTTTTACGGCACCTTGCTGTTAATTTGCAGGATTTGTACTGATTTAGATTTTTTGAATTTGGAAGATCATCGTTGTCAGCTCTTGACTCCGAATACCATTTTTTCTTGCTGCGTGTTCGAGGCCTTTCATCTCGGCACCGTCGATGTGTCCATCAGCGAGTGAGAAGCGAATAAGTGATTCCAGATTGTCCCGGGGAGTGGTAGTTGGAAGTTCTTTCTGGGCCCGCTCGGTGAGTTTGACGATCTTTGCTGAGCTCCAGCGATGACGATTGGTCCATTTGTTGAGTCCTCTCTGTTCGGAAGGGGTAATCTGGCCATCCTCGGCGATGAGTTGCCAGAGTTTGATGAATTCCAATTCCTCTAGTTCCTTTTGAGAAGGAGAATGGCCGAGAGTCTTGGCCAAATGCCTCTGAATTCGATCGCGTTTTTGTGCGGCATTCTTCCATAAAAAGTAGAGTCCTGCGGCCAAGACGAAAATAAAAAAGACAAGAAGAATAGGTTGTCTTGAGAGGAAGCCGAGTGCCATGGTGATAAATCCAAGGGCGAAACCAATGAGCATTCCAATCCAGTAGGAGATTCGGTTGATCACGGGGCCAACAACTGGAATGAAAATGAGAAAGCGTGTTAAGCTAGAGAAAAAGAGCCCTCCACCAATCGAGGCGACCAATAGGCCGATGCCCCGGACAATCATTTTTAGTCGTGCGATATGGGCCTTGATCGACTCAAGTGCGGCTTTGCGTTCTCCTGCCACCAGATGATGGAGGATTCCCTTGTCTTCAATAATGCTAGAGATGATTCCCGATTTTTTCTCAGCCTGATGAGCAACGGCGATGCCCTCTCCCAATTTTCCAAAGTAGGTGGCCGTCTCAGGAATCGGAAGGGCACGATATGAGAGACGTTCGTCGCCGAGTTGGTCTCCTTCTCTTTTGGAGAGATAAAAATATTGATCACGAGTGTCTAGCTCTTCGCTCGCACCCTTCTCTGAGAGTTTTAGTTTCGAAGGGGAAATTTCTTCTTTCTTGTCGACGAATTGAATCTCCGCGGAAGAGATGGTGAGATTTGCCACTTGATATTTTTCCGGGCGAATTTTGCCGGACTTGAGACGTTTGTTGAGGCCCTGATTCCGGCTGTTGTTCTGAAGGCTGGACATCCATTCCTTGCTCCACGTCACCCCATCGTCGTCCTCATCGCGATTCCAAGCGTAGATCTCTGCCAAACGAGTGACCTCCAAAAATCCTTTAAAGGACTGTACGTAGTGACCGTCCATGGTGAGGTTCTGATCCATCGCTCCAGTAAAGGAGAACAAACTACCGGACGCGAGTTGGTCGATGGTTTGAGCTTGTTTGGTGGCTCTCGCTGCTTTGTAGTAATCAAAGCGATGTTCATTCTTCCAAAGCGCTCCAATGGAGCCACCAAGGAAGATCAATCCAACGATGATCGGATTTCCCTTTTTCTTCCTCCTCGCCATGCCCGTTGAGATCTTAGCCCGAAGGATGAAGAGCAGGAAGGGGAAATCGGGTTACAAGAAATCTGCTCCTGGCTGAAAGCCCGCGGAAACCGAAGAGTGGCGGAATCATGGGGCAGAGACGGGGGTAAGTTTACCTAATAGGCTTTCCATCCTCCTCCCATTAGTAGAATTTTTGCCTCGGGTGCGTTGAGGTGACCTTCATTGATCTTGAGTTTGAGGTAATAAACCTTTCCTTTCTTGGGGGCGAATGTGGTCTTGAGAGTATAAAGATCGCTTTGTGAAGCCCCAACAACTCCCGACCAGACCCAGTTTATTAGCTTAGCTTTTTCCAAAAAAACTTGAGTGCCATTCTCATCTTCCAGAGACAATTCAACCAGTAAATCCGATCCATGGAAGTCCTTTGGTTTGCCCGAGGTAGGAAGTGGATGGTCTAAGCGCAAGTAGCAGACAAATTTGACTTCTGGCAAACCTTTTAGCTCAAATTTATTTACGCTGCTCTCAGTTAAATCAACTGACCCAAGATCGAGAGCGAAGCGAGAAATACCGGCCTTTCTTCCATGATCCGTAAAACTTCCGTCCCCGGTATAGTTTAAGTCCGGATACTTGCGGTCTGTTCCAAATCGGGCAGCATTGTCATTTGGAATGAACTGCTTGATTGAGCCTATTTGACAACCAAAAATTAGATAACCCAGAGTAATAAATGCAGTAAGCAAAAATAATTTAGAAACGTATTTTTGCATCATTGATTAGCGTATAGCAGGATGGGACAAATCTATCGAGAACGATGTGAAAGAATCGTCAAATAAAGCTCAATGACGAACGGGAGTGCGAGAGTTCTTTATCGAAAACCTTTTCTTTTGATTGACCAGGCAATTGTCTCGAGCCCTGTGCGTGTTGGGGCGAAATGAAGCAGAGGAATCTTGACCTGATGAGGGGTTGATAACAACTCTATCGGGTTCGTATTCACAAAAAAAACCGTCATAAATCCTCCGAACCCCCTTCTTCACAGTCTTTCCGTCAGAAGGAAATTTCTAGCAGTAGTTTTCCGCGACTTTTTCGCCAAAAGCCAATTTTTAGCAGCCTCAGTTTAATTCTAAACCTTAAGGATTTCGGGGAACTGTGGCTTTTCGTGTCGGTTTAAGTCAAGTAGGCTAGAATCAGTCAACCAAGACGTTCTATGTCCTCTTCCGAACAACCTGACCGGCGCGAATTTATCCAGAAATCGATTTTTGGGGGAATGGCGGTTTCCTCGACAAGTGAGGTATTTGCACAAAGCGAAGAGGGGGCGGAGCAATCCGATCTAACCCAGGAGGTGGATGTCCTCGTGGTGGGGGGAGGAACTGCGGGTAATGTCGCAGCGATTCAAGCGGGGCGGGCGGGAGCCAAGACTCTGATTGTCGAGAGAGGAGCTCAGTTGGGTGGCACAACGACGACGGGTGGAGTGGCTTTTCCCGGGCTTTTTGATGCCTGGGGTAAACAGATTATTGCCGGTATCGGGTGGGAATTGGTGAAGGAGTGTGTGGAATTGGATGGCGGAAAATTTCCAAACTTCGCCAAGGTGCCCAAGCGGCATTGGCAGAACCAAGTTTTCGTGAATCAGTTTTTATATGCCATTCTTGCGGAAGAAAAATGTGAGCAGGCCGGAGTAGCAATTGCTTACCATGAATTTCCGCAATCGGTTCAAAAGGTCGAGATTGGTTGGGAGGTGGTTTGCGTGGGTTTTGGGACCCGGCGACGGGTTCGGTGCAAGCAGATCATCGACTGCACCGGTGGGGCGGAAGTGGTCGGTATGATGGGATTGCCTCGTCTCCGGGAAGAGGAAACGCAACCTGGTTCGATGCTTTTTAATTTGGGAGAGGCGAATAATCCCGGACACCATCAACTCCACCGGCTTTACGTTCACGGAGCTGACTCGTCGAATTCACGAACGGTGACCCAAGCCAATCTTACCGGACGTAGATCGGTTCTGGAAAAGGTGCGAAAGGAAAAGAAGCGCCTGATGCACCTGCAACCCGAAACGGGATTTAGAGAAAGTTTTCGTATTGTCGGTGAGACGATGATCACGGTGAACGACTACACCAATGGTCGGCTATTTAGGGATGCTGTTTCCAATGCCTTCTACCCGGTCGATCTTCATACCAAAAGTGGGGTGAAGCCGAAGCCGCTCAAACCCGGCACCGTTCCCACTATTCCACTGGGAGCTCTCGTGCCTAAGGGAAGTCAAAATCTTATGGTGGCTGGGCGTTGTGTTTCGAGCGACCGCTTAGCGAACTCCGGACTCCGTGTGCAAGCCTCTTGCATGGGGATGGGGCAGGCCGCGGGTGTTACGGCTTCGTTGGCAGCAGCTCAAAGCACGACTCCTCTCGAAGTTCCGCTCGGAGAGATTCATCGTGAGCTTGCAAAGCACGGAGCAATTCTTCCCGGAAAGTCATGAAGTATGGCGAACCTAGCAAGGCGCGACGAAGTATCACTTCGTTGCTGGGCATGCTCACTTTTGTCGTGATGGCAGTGACGGGAGCGCTGGCGTTTTTCCTTCCCTTCTCGATTGCGATCGTCGGTCTTCACTCCCTAATGGGGTTTGTTTTTGTGGCCTTTATTGCGGTGCACGTCCTGAACAACAGTCGACAATTAAAAGGGCATCTCCGGAGTCGGCTTGTTGTCTTGGCGCTGGCGGTGACGGTAGGATTGAGTGTGGTGTTCTTTTTTCAACCGGCTCCCGTGAAAGCGGTTTTGGGATTGAGTCAAAATCTTGGTCCAGCCCTCGATCATTTCGAAGTCCAGGAAGACGGCATGGTTTACCACTATGCACCGTCGGATGATTACCTGATGGAATTGACCGTTAAAACCGGTCCGAACTTTGATCCGGAAGATCCGCCGAAGATTGCGATCTGGCTCGAGAATCAAGGCGATTACCATATTCAAACCCTGCTGGGGCCTGATGTGATCAGCGACGACCTTCCCTACTGGTCATTTAAAAGACGAGGGTGGGAAAAGGCGAAAGAAGAAGCTGGTAATAATGAAGAGATCGATGCTGTCTCGATTCCGACTCCCAATGGATCCTTTGATCCGGCCGACTATATCCTTCCTGCTGATCCGGATACCTCGACACCCTACAAGCTTCTCATCGAGATCAACCAAAGCGGAGATGCACACGGGGAATACGACGACCAACCGTCACTTGTTTACTCGGTTGAGATCGACAATCTACGCCCGGTTACTTTTCAGATTCTTGATCTCGTTGGTTATCCCAAGCGCGAAGACGAAGACGGCAAAGAAGCCTGGTCACTCTATTTCGCGGATGAAGGTTTTGGATCGGCGTTAAAACTGGTGGACAGCGTGCTGCTTCGGATCGAAAGGAGATTGTGAAATTAGGACAACGAGATCCTACTCTTCGGCCACCCGAAAGAAGAGCCTTGGAGTGCCTGCCGGGATTCCTCTGACGGTGTAGCTGGTGGTTGCTCCTTGTGATTCCCAAAAGTCTTCTTCTTCCTTCCAGTTCCCCTGAAGATTTGGATTGGATTCAATGCGGTAGAAGCGGCTCGGTCTCGATTGCCAGGTGATGGTGGCACTTCCCGGATCTCCCGGGGTGTATTCGAGCGAAGTGATAGCAAGATCGCCCCCACCGATCATCCCGCCTGCCATGATATCCATGACTTCTGCCTGGGTTAAGCCGGTATCGTAAATTCGGAGGTCGGCGAGATTTCCGTCAAAGCCCCTGATAGCCGCACCTTGCACCCGCCCCCCCAGGGTCACCGTAAACGGGCCTCCGGAGTTGGTGGTATTGATTGGGACCGAGGTAAATAAGCTCACTGGATCAAGCTGCCCGTCCAAATAGAAGACGACGTCCGAAATGTCAGGGTCAGCATCAGCTTCAAAGACGATGGCTCCATGGTGCCACTCGCCATCATTCACAGCGGTGGTGGCAACCGTTCTGCCGTCTTGGATTTCGAGCCGGAGGGCGCCGACCGGACCATCGGTAGCGGAGGTATTCAGGCGGACGTGCCACTTGAGCCCGGCTAGAGCCGCATTGCCCCAGCCGATGATACCGTTGTCCGTTGTTAGACTGGTTTTGAACCAAAAGGTGACGGATCGGGATGCCGTTCCGCCAATGCCCGCGTAGTCAGTATAAAGGAGGTCATTATTATTTGCGAAGAGCAGAGAGTTGGAGAGGGTGGGTGGTGCGTCATCGCTCCAGGTCGGAGCGGTGGGCGCGGGATCGATGAGGGAGCCGTCGTTATCACCGCTGCCGAGGTCTTCGGCGAAGGTGCCGTTGCCTTCATCGAGCGGGAAGTGCATGACCAACCCGTCGGTGGTGGGTGTGGCGGCAGATAGTTGGGCCACTTCGGCGGCGGATAAGGCTCGGTCATAAATGCGAACATCATCGATTTGTCCGGAAAAGTATCCCAAAGCTGTTCCCTGAATTCGCCTTCCGATGCTGACCGGATCAGCAATCACGCTGGTGTTGACGGCTTGGGTCGAACCTCCATTGCCGCCTGGTGCTTCGGCCACTCCGTCAACGTAGTGAATCACGGTGCCTAGTTCACCTCCGCCTTCCGGGTAGACACTGGCGACGTGATGCCAGTTTCCGTCGTTTATAGCGGTGCTGCCGATGGTAAAATCGCCCTGGGTTTCGGTGCGAATTGCTCCAACGGGACCATTGTTGGCGTTATCGTTGAGTCGGACGTGCCACTTGCTTCCGTTGATCGTTGAATTTCCCCAAGCCACGATCCCATGATTGCCAGCCGTCGTTGTTTTGATCCAAAATGCTACCGTTCTTGCGGCGTCCCCGCCAATGCCGGGGTAGGCGGTGTCGAGATACTGGCTGGTTCCGTCCAGATCGAGAGAGGCTGAATTGGCAAATCCGGTGGTGGGAAGGTCAGTCGACCAAATGACAGAGGCGGCGATGGTAGCGTCATTTTGGTTGGCGGATGAATCGGAGAAAATAGTTCCTTCTCCCTCGCCGAAGAGCCAGTGTCCCACCAACTCAGCACTCGCACTTCCGACAATAAATATGTTTAAAACAAGAAATTTTTTCATATTTAGAGAAGATTGTAACCAGCCAAGCCCCCTGTCCGACAAGATCAAATATAGATATCGACCAAGAAGTGGCCACGGAGATGGTTGAGCTTAATCTCCTTCGGTTTCGGTGCGGAAGAAACGTCGCCTTTTATCCAAGTCCAAGAGGCGGAAGCGAAGGACGAGGTTGTTTTCATTTGATGACGGGTTTGCGTCGAGAAATTCGAGTGACGTGGGCGACCAGTTTTGCAGATTCGTCGAGGTTGAGGGTGTCAGGGTAAAGTCGTTGGTAATTGAAGAGATCTGAAAGGAAAAAACAGGCTCGGCTCCTCGTCCGATATCCATAGAGGATAGGGATGGTTGGGCTTGAGACTCAGATTCAAGAGGGTCGGTGCCGGAGAGATACTCCATCAGATTACTGATCCCGTCTCGATCGGCATCAGAGCTTGGATCAAGGAGAAGGGCGTTGTTTTCGGACCAAGTTGCGTAGGTGGTTCCGGGTCGGTTCGACTGCTTGTTGATTTGGCTCGCGAGAGATGTTGTGAGGGCAGGCTCAATGGAGGAAATATCGGCCTGCTCGTAACGATGTTCGGTGAGATCGTAAAGGTCGTTGATTCCGCTTTCAGTGCGGATAAGTCGGTGGGTTTCGGTCCGGATCGCAGTGACACTTTCCCAGCGTGAGTAGGCGTAGCTTTTCCCTGGAGCGAAGGGATTGCGAAGCATGGGAACGAGAGAGCTTCCGACCGCGGTCGCGGGAACTCGATCAGAAAGGCCGCAGAGGTCGGCGATGGTGGGGTAGATGTCGATACTCTCGACAACGCCGTAGGTCGTTAGACCGGCGAAAGCTTTGGGATTACTTGATTCGGGAGCACGGATAATGAGCGGTGATTCAACCGCACGTTCCAGAACGGAGTGTTTCCCGATACGTGCGTAATCATCGATGCACCATCCGTGGTCGCCCCAGAGAATAACCACGGTGTTTTCATCAAGGCCGAGGGCTCCGAGTTCATCGAGCACCTTGCCCACCTGGGCATCCATGTAGGAGATGCTGGCGAAATAGGCGCGGCGTAATAGATTACGGTCGCCGATGGCGGTGTAGGCGTTGGGCTCGCCTGAACTACCGGTCGAGGAATTGGCTCCGGTGGGTGGAGAAACAGGGTCAGGACCGGGGAGTGTTTCGGGCGGGTAGAGATCGAAGTAGGCTTTGGGTGCGTTAAAAGGAAGGTGCGGTTTGTGGAAGCCCAGGGCGAGGCAGAAGCGGGTGTCATCGTCCTTGAATTCCCGAAGTTTTTCGATGGCGGCAAGTGCCATTTGTCCGTCGGGATAGGCATCGTCGGGGAGAGAATTTCCTTCCTCGTCAACCCCGATTTCGTAGGCGGGAGAGACGTTGCGGACGCGGCCGGTGCCGTTGGCATAGGCGAAGAGCGGGTAGCGGCGGGCTCCCCATTTGTCATGATCGTAAATGATTTCGTCGAAGGAAAAACGCATGTCGGGACTGTTGGCCCGGGAGCGATTGTCATCGTAATTGCTTGGAAAGGACCAGCGGAAGCCATCGGGTTCGTGGGTGACCTTTCCCATCGATGCGGTGTGCCATCCGTTTTGGCGAAGAAGGTGAATCCAGCTTTCCGGACTTACGGTCTCGGTGGTGGGCATGGCATTGAAGGCGTTGTTGTCATCACTGGCCGAGGTGGGCCGGCGCCCTGTCATGAGGGCGTAGCGTGAGGCCCCGCAGGTCGGGACGGCGACGTAGTGATTGCGAAAGAGGCGTCCCGACTGCGCCAAGGCATCAATGTGGGGGGTGTGCATGTGTCCCTCGCCATAACAACGCAGTTCCGGACGAAGGTCATCGACTGCAATTAGAAGGACGTTTGGGGCAGCAAGTGCGATTCCCTGTAAACCAAGCAATGAGAGGGTGGAGGTGACGAGGGTGTTCATTCGGCGGCTTGGTTGGTGTAGATTTCGAATCCGTTGAGCAGAAGAAAGCGATCTACTCCGTTGGTTTCGGTGGCGGAGAGTTCAATGGTCACGGGGTTCGAGCCATCGTGGGTAAAGGCGAAGGCCAACGCCGGAATATCGGAGTCGGCAATTGAAGTCGTGCCGAGTCCTGCCGTTCCGAGCGAGGTTGGATTGACGGAAGCTTTCAACTCACCGGTAATGCGGGCCTCTATGGTGTTTGGAGAAGTGTAAGATGTTCCGCCGGCAAAGCCGAGATTGGAACCGGTGATGGGGTCGAGGTGATATGAGGTCCAGAGATAGGTTCCGGCGGCGAGGTTATTAAAGGTGATCTCGAGAGCTGAAGTGCGGGACCCGATGAAGTCGGCCACCAAAAAGGAGCGCGAAAGGTTGCCGCCGGGGATGGCACGACTTGAATCGCCGTTGGCGCCACGAAATTCGAATGGCGAATCGTCGGCGGTGGTGATCGTCACGGTAACATCTCCAATATTTTTGGTCAGCGGAGAGGCGGTGCCGGATGCTCCCGAAATGACCCGTAGCCCAGAGTAACTTGGGGAGCCGGGCGATTCGCTCGAGTTAAAATCGACGCCGAACAATCTGAGCCCAAAGTTGCTTTTGGGATTGTTGGGATCGGTTCCAGCGGCGACTTCTATTCCGTCGCTGACCGAGTCGCCATCGCTGTCCCTATTAAGGGGATCGCTTCCGGTGTCAGAGGAGCTCAGAAAGATTCCTGATCCGGACTCCGCGCCGTCGAGCAGGGTGTCGCCGTCGGTGTCGGGGTTGTTGGGGTCGGTTCCGAGGGACAGTTCGAGATCGTCATTACTGCCGTCGTCATCCGTATCGGGATCATTGGGATTGGTCTCGTCTCCGGTTCCGGGTGATCCGTCTTTGCCGTGGTATTCGGAGAGGTTGGAGAGGTTGTCGTTGTCGAGGTCGAGCGCAGCATCATTCACATTCGGATCAAGTCCATTTGCGGTTTCGTAAAGATCGGGTATGCCATCGTTGTCAGAGTCGCTCGGTGGCAAGATGCCCTCTATGGTAATGTCGGAGAAGGCTGCCGATGAAGCATCCAAAGTTCCACCAAGGAGAAAGCCAACAGCATCGTAGGTGAAGCTGGCTGGAGAGGCTAGGGAAACGGTTTGCGGCCACTCAACGAGAAAATCACCGCCATCCGTCAGAGAGGCCGAGGTTTGAATCTGTGTCGCATCAACGCGGGTAATCGTCAGGGTGAAGGTGAGAGCTTCGTTGAAATTTGCGGTTCCTCCGTCTGAATCGGAAGCAGTTGAGATCACGGTGGCAGCTGACCCGGAAAAAGGATTGGTGGTTGAACCGTTGGCACGATTGAGGCCGGCGCTCCCGTTGTTGGCCGCAGCCCAAACTCCGACGTATCCGCTTCCCATGCCGGTGGCAGGAATTCCGGGAGCGTCGAAAAGCCCCCAGCGGAGCTGGTTGCCGGGGAGCGTTCCTCCGCCGGAGGTGATCGTTACAGATCCAGTCAGTCGAATGGTCTGTCCCACGGAAAGTATGACTGACGGAAAGCTTCCGACGATGGTTTCGGCGTCGGCATCAGTGGTGACTGGAGAGTTGGTAGCCGCGCTGCCTGCCGTGAAACCGGTGTCACCATTGGTGGTGACCCAATTGATGACGGGTTGCGCCGTCGAATGCCCGAAGCAGACTACCAGAGTCAGGCTTCGGGTGATGATTTTGAGCATGATTCTCTAAGGCTGGGTAACCTGACTGACCCGGAAAAAAGCGCGACTTCCAAAGTTGCCCAGAGCTTCGTCAATCACAAAAGACGTCACGTTCCCTTCCTCTTGAGCTGGAATACTATCGTCGATGTTAATGGGCCAGGTGACCAGATCCGAGCTAGTATCGATGGAATAGACACGACCGGGTGCTGAGTTCCAAGTTAGGGTGATTTTTCCAGTGATGGGGTCGGTAGTGATCCTGGAGATTGCGAGTGGACCTACCCCATCGTCCCCGTAGTCGACCTCGACGTTTTCGTAGGTTGCTTTGGTGGCGTCTGTTGTCCCTCCGAGAAGGAATCCCACGCTGTTGTAAACAAAACTCGTAGGGTAAGCCAGAGAGGTAGTTTCGGGCCATACCACCTCATAATCTACTCCATTGGTGAGCGTGCCAGAGGTGGTGATTTGGGTGTCGTCGAAGCGGGTAATGGTCAATGAAAAGCTAAGGGTTTCTTCAAAACGGCATTGGCCGCTCTCGCTTGACGCGCTCGAGATGACAGTGGTGGCAGTTCCCGAAAATGGGTTGCCGGTGCTGCCATCAGCGCTTCGAATATCGCAAGGGCCGTTATTGGCTGCTGCCCAAACTCCAACATAATTGTCTCCTAATCCGGTTTTTGGAGTGGAAGGAGCGTCGAAAAGGCCCCAGCGGATTTGGTTGCCTGGAATCACTCCAGAGCGTCCGGTGATGATAACACTCCCAGTTAGAGTGATCGATTGCCCGGTCTCAAGAGTAACCTCTGGAAAGCTCCCGACGATGGTTTCGGCGTCGGCATCGGTAGTGACCGGTGAGTTGGTTAACTCAGATCCATCAGAGAAGCCGGCGTCACCATTTGTGGTGACCCAATTCGTGACCGGTACTGGATCCGCGCTTAACCTTGTGAGCGCAAATAGGAGAAAAGCCAATTGGCGGAGTGGGACGCATGTCATTTTTGTTCTAGCGCCGACGGTTTAGGAGACTAAGGGTTCCAAGCAGCCCTAAGAGTAGAGCGGATGGTTCTGGGATTGACGTCACAGTCGCATCGATATTGGAAAAAGTTGCCTGGGTGGCATCGGTAGTGCCTCCCAAGAGGATGCCGACCGAATCGAAGATAAAACTATCTCCAGCCGGAGTTCCGGTGGTTTCAGGCCAAGAGATCAAGGTTGAACCGCTGCCTGCATCTTCGAGTGAACCGCTTACGGAAATTTGGCTAGCGTCCAACCGGGTGATGGCAAGAAGGAAATCATAAGAGGTGTCGTAGGAAGGAAGAGTCCCAGAGCCAGCCGCGATGGTGGCGGATGCGGTTCCTGAAAACGGGTTCGCCGTACTGCCGTTTGCCGAACTAATGTTTCCAGAAGCTGCAGCCCAGACCCCAATGTAGCCGGAGCCGTTTCCGGTAGTTGGCGTTCCCGGGGCATCAAAGAGGCCCCATCGGATTTGGTTTCCTGGAATTTGTCCGGTGTTTCCAGAGACGCTCCAGGTGCCGGTGAGCGTAATGGTCTCTCCTTCTGATAAGCTCACCTCAGGAAAGCTTCCGACAATTGTTTCAGCGTCAGCATCGGTGGTGATCGGAGAGTTGGTTGCTGCGCTTCCAGCCGTAAACCCGGCATCACCATTTGTGGTCACCCAGTTAAGGACTGCTGCACCGTTTGAAACTGCAATCGTGGCGGATATAGCGAAGCATGAAACAAGCTTAGATTTCATTCCAACCGTATATTTTTCACGGAATCGGTTGTCAATTTAATTCCTTTCGCCCGCTTAAGGAGAATCTAAGACACTCATGATAGGAACTAAAAAAACCTCCTGCGTTCTTAGATAGAACTCTCGTAATCTCTCTCCCCGATGGGGTGAGGGGCTTCACCACGATTTGTCACTCTGTCTTATCAAGCCTCTCTTAGTTCTGTTAGAAAACTATTTGACTTCGTGAGCTTTTCCAAAAGACTCCGTGCCCTTTTGATCCTTTCGCATCAAAAGGATAGAAATTCCAAATCACCAAATGATACGTTCACATCATTTCATTAAGTCACTTTTAGGGAGTAGTATTCTAGCTTGTTCTTCCTCATTACACGCCGAATCTATCATCGATTCTCTCACGCTTCATACGAATCTTGATTATTCTAAAGAGGTCCTTTCTCAGCAAAGGACTCTCGGAAATAAGGTTTCTTATCTCCTAGAGAATTATCGAGACGATCTCCTACAACAGGAAAAATCTATCTCTCAGGGCATGCTATTTATTCGTATTACTCAGAACACACCGACACCGCCGGCAAGTTTCCAATCTTAGGGCGTTTTCCCACGCAGCATGGAGATGGATTGAGTGATGAGCAGGATATCCTTGATACTGCCGATTTGGCTCTGACTTATGCTCCCACTCCTTGGGTCACGGCTTTTGTCCATGGCATATACACCGATCTCGAATTCCCAAGCCAAGAGGAATCGCAAATTAGGGAGGCGTTTGTGACCGTGGGTAATCTCGATCTGTGTCCTTGGTATCTCTCAGTAGGTCGCCTGACGGCAAATTTTGGAAACCATTCGTCATACAATCCTGTGACCCATTCGGTTAATAACCACTACTTCAGGACAGATACTTATGACGCTGCCGTCGAGCTGGGTCACATTGCTGAGCAGTGGAGGGTTGCTTTTACCGCCCTCAATGGAGGACGCCAACTCCGTGTGGCAGATACCCCGAGTAGCGCATTTGGAAGTAACTTTGCCGTCAGTGGTCGTTATGATTTTGATCTCAATGGATGGGATGTTTCGTTAGGCGGAGGGTATTTGTATTCAAGTATTTACGATACCGATAATGCCCATCATCCAGGTGTTAATTCTAATATTGAAACGACTCGTGAGCGTAATGGATTATGGAATGTATGGACCGAAGCGAAGCAGGGTCCAGTGTCTTTGATGGCAGAGTTAACTCAAACTGAACGAGATTGGCCAGCGAGTGGAGGTCCCGTTCAAGGGCTCACCCTACAGGCTGCTTACGATACGAAGCTTTTTGACAAGGAGACC
>Ga0181592_10002901_pt1 | contig 14168 bp, 15 predicted proteins | sample 071ome_20_FD_133755 | JGI IMG/M metagenome (GOLD analysis project Ga0181592, IMG submission 133755) | Coastal salt marsh microbial communities from the Groves Creek Marsh, Skidaway Island, Georgia - 071412BT metaG (megahit assembly) | ecosystem: Environmental > Aquatic > Marine > Intertidal...
ATCGTCATCATCGCCGGTCAGGGGAATGAACTTGAACTCTTCGATATACCCCTGGGCCCAGGTGGATGCCCGGTACTGCATTTCGTCCAGGTCTTCTTCCATTTGCGTGAGCTGGCGTTCGATACAGGACAACTCCAGGTTGCGGGGAATACTGTCCATTAATGTTTCAACCCGGTTGGCAATGTCCTTGAAGCCGCCTTCCACCCGCATTTCGTGCTTGACCTCGGTGACCTGTATATCCCGGTTGCGCCTGACCAGGCGCCGGATGCGCTTGCCTACATCCTCGGCAGACACCAGGCCGGCTTCTTTCTGGATAGCCGAGACCATCTGGCCGCCGGCGACCAGTGGACGCATGTTCTCGATTTTTTTGTTTTTCGGAAAATAAGCGGTTTTCAGCGCGGAAAAGCGCGCGTACATTTCCGGTGGAAGCACGTCTTCCAGGGAGGCACCGTCTTCATTACGCATGACGCGCTTGCCCAGCCGCAACCCGCGAAAAATATTGAGGGGATTGAACATGACCAGCGGGGATACCGAGACATCCACATCAGGCATCATGATGTATTCCTGTGCCTCGGCAATGACCTGTTCGACCCGGGTGGACTCCCAGTAGATGTCTTCGGGAATGGGGGAGAGCCAGGCGAAGATGTAGAGGGTGTTATCGCCATGTTTGACGCGCCACAGCGGCGGACCCGGCTGCTTGCCGGTGACCACGATTTCTACGGGACTGGAAGGTTCAGGGGCTGAGTTTTGGGAGAATGCAACTGGTGTGCTTGCAAACAGAACGAGTATGGCGGTAAAGACGCTGAGAGAACGCATGTTAGAATGCTCCTTTTGATAGCTAACAGCTAATAGCAAATTCCATTTATTCCCATCCAGCAGCAGGCAGTTTAGCACACAGATGTCTTACCAGCGGTACCTTCCTTTTCTGTTTTTAACCATTTTCTCCACGCTCGTTCAGGCTGCAGAAAGCAATGACTGGCAAACGGACTACTCGGGCTCCGTGCGGGTGCGTTACAACTCACTGAATAACCAGTTTCGCCCCGACCTGGGTCACAATGACCAGGCCCTGAGTTTTCTCACGTTACTGAAGGCTGAAGCCAGCCGGGGAAACTGGACAGTCGTCGGTGAGCTTGAAGATGCCAGGGACTACCTCAATGATGAAGACAGCGCCCTGACCACCATTGAAATCAATACGCTGGAACCCCTGCAGGCCTATGTCCAGTACCAGGCAGAAACCGGTGCAGGTGAACTGAACATCAAGGGCGGCAGGCAAACCATGGACCTGGGCAGCAGGCGCCTGGTGGCACGGCACCGGTGGCGCAATTCCATCGCCAACCACAATGGGATTGACGTGAAATGGCGGCAGGCCGATGGCATGGACCTGGAAGCTTTCTGGGTGATGCCGGTTTTGATCAGGCCCGCTGACCGCGCAGCACTGCTGGACAACCGGATAGCCCTGGATGACGAGGACCCGGACCTGCAGCTTTGGGGACTGTACTACACGACGGCAGTGCTGCCGTGGCGTGTGCAAATGGAAGGTTATCTCCTTGGTCTGAATGAACAGGATGACCCGGGTGACCGCGAAACCTTTGACCGTGAATTGCTGACACCGGGCATTCGCCTGCTCAGGCTGCCGGCTTCCGGTGACTGGGACCTTGAAGTTGAGTTGACTCTGCAGAAAGGCTCGCGTCGGGCCAGCAGGAATGCCGCTGATACACGCACCCTGGATGTGTCATCACGCTTTGCCCACCTGACACTGGGTTATACCTTTGATACACCCTGGCAGCCACGCCTGGCACTGGAAGCCGATTACGGCAGCGGTGATGATGATCCGGCGGACGCCAACCATGAACGCTTTGACTTCCTGTTCGGCCAGCGCCGGGCAGATTTTGGACCAACCGGTATTTACGGGCCCATGGGACGGGAAAATATCCGCTCATGGGGCCTGCGCCTGGGATTTAATCCGTCACCTGCCACTGACGGTTTTATTTCCTGGCGCCGCAACAGCCTGGATAGCCCGGTTGACAGTTTTTCACGCACCGGGGTCAGGGATCCCCTGGGCATGTCAGGCGATGATGCCGGTGACCAGCTGGAGTTTCGTGTTCGGCACTGGCTGATAGATGACAAGGCGCGCCTGGAAGTCGGTGGTGTCTGGTTCGACCGGGGCGAGTTTCTTGAAACAGCGCCCAACGCCAATCCTTTTGGTGATCCCGTATTTTTCTATACGGACATCACCTGGCGCTTTTAAAGCCAAACTCACGTTGAGACATTACTGTGCCTTGCAACAGAGAACAGGGCGGTAACAATTTTATCATTTATCCTGGTTGCCTAACCGGGTATTCTCTGTGTGCAGTCTGTATTCCATGCAGGACATGGACGTTTTCAGGATTCAAGTCATGGCAAAAATCCACGGCGAGTTCATGCCGGAAAAGGGACTTACCATCTTTACCATTGAAGGTAATGCCAGCAAAAGCGATATGCTCCAGATCATTACCGGGTTGGAAAAAAACCAGGTGACCCGGGATATTATCTGGGATGCTTCATACGGTACCGTGGAAGATATCGACAAGAATGAACTGCGTAAAATTGCCCAGTTTCTCAAGAAGGGGCATGGCATGCGGGAAGGCGGCAGGACGGCCCTGGTTGGACCTGACGACCTGAATTTTGGTATTGGCCGAATGTTCCAGGCCTATACAGAAGCCGATAACCTGGCTGTCGAATACAAAACCTTTCGTACCATGGATGCTGCCATGGCCTGGCTTGAATCACCCCGCAACTGTACCTGCGACAACGCTGCCCTTGCGGCAAATCATTTCTTCATCTTTTCAGTCGTGGTAAAACGGTGTTCTGAAAAATGACAGGAGGACTGGCCATGCGTGTCGGGGTGCCAAAAGAAATCAAGGACAATGAATATCGGGCAGGAATGGTGCCAACCAGTGTCGTGGAACTGGTCCATCATGGTCATGAGGTCCTGGTGGAAAGTGGCCTGGGCGCTGGTATCGGTGTTACCGATGATGAATACAGGCAGGCGGGCGCCAGTATCGTCAACAGTCCCAACGAGATCTTCAGCCAGTGCGAAATGGTCGTCAAGGTCAAGGAACCCCAGCCTGAAGAAATAGCGCAATTGCATAAGGACCAGGTGCTTTTTACTTATCTGCACCTGGCGCCTGACCTGGCCCAGACCGAGGCACTGATGGCATCCGGTGTGACTGCCATTGCCTATGAAACCGTGAATACGCCTGATGGCGTGCTGCCGCTGCTTGCCCCGATGAGCGAGGTAGCCGGCCGCCTCGCCGTGCAGGCCGGCGCCAGTTGCCTGGAAAAGGACAATGGCGGGGCCGGCATACTGCTCGGTGGTGTCCCGGGGGTGGACTCGGCCCATGTGCTGATTATCGGTGGTGGTATCGTCGGCGAGAATGCTGCCTATATCGCCAAGGGCATGGGAGCCCAGGTCACCATCCTGGATAACAGTGTGCCCAAGCTGCGGGAATTGGATAATAAGTTTGCCGGGCGGGTTCACTGCGTGTTTTCCAACAGGGCCAGTATCGAGAAGTATGCCCTGGAAGCGGACCTGGTCATTGGTGCCGTCCTGGTGGCCGGTGCCGCGGCACCGAAGCTGTTGACCAGAAGCATTATCAGTCGCATGAAGCCGGGCTCTGTCGTGGTTGATGTGGCCATCGACCAGGGAGGGTGTTTTGAAACCTCGAAGCCGACCACGCATTCGGATCCCACGTTCCTGGTGGATGAAGTGGTGCATTACTGTGTTGCCAATATGCCGGGCGTGGTGCCGCGGACATCCTCCTTCGGGCTGAACAATGCCACGATGCCCTATATCCTGAGACTGGCGGATGCCGGCTGGCAAAAGGCGTTGGCCGCTGATGAGGGATTCATGGCTGGGCTCAATGTCCATGCCGGTCATATTTGCTGTGAAGCGGTGGCCAGTGCCCACAACCTCAACTATGCCGAACCGACCCAGTTTTTACTCTAGGGTGAAAAACATGAACATGACATTATCGCGTCGCTCGATGCTCAGGACAGCTTCCAGTCTCGGTCTGGCCGGCACTGTGAGTGGTATTCCCAACCTGTTTGCCCAGAACGGTACCGACCTGGATGCCATGCTGTTTCCCGGCTTTGAGGTTTCCCGCATTGCCACCAATGGCGTGGAGATTCATACCCTGGTCGGCGGCGAAGGGCCGCCCATCCTGTTACTGCACGGTGCGCCCCAGTCCCATTTCGCCTGGGCGGAAGTGGCCAACAACCTGGCCCGTGATTACACCGTGGTGCTCACTGACCTGCGCGGTTATGGCTACAGCAGCAAGCCCGAGGGCGGCGAAAACCACATTAATTATTCCAAGCGCACCATGGCGCAGGACCAGGTCAATGTCATGGCCGAGCTGGGCTTTGATCGTTTCGTGTTGTTCGGTCACGATCGCGGCGGTCGGGTCGCCCGGCGCCTGACCCTGGACCATCCGGAGCGGATTGAAAAGCTTGCTGTGCTGGATATTGTTCCGGCCCATTACCTGTATACCAATACCACGCGGGAATTTGCCGAGGCCTATATCCACTGGTTCATGTTCATACGCCCGGCTCCCTTTGCAGAAAACATCATTGCCGCCACGGGCATGTTTGCCGGTGGCGGGCGTGGCGAGGTCGGCGCTGAATACCGGCGCATTTATGAAGATCCGGCTGCCATCCATGCCATGTGCGAGGATTACCGGGCCTCGGCCAATATGGACATGGACCTGGACAAGGCCGATATTGCTGCCGGCAAGACCATCGATTGTCCGGTCGATGTCCTGTGGGGTGACAGTGCTGCCATGGGTCGCCTGTACGATGTCCTGGGCATCTGGCAAGGCGAGGCAACTCGCGCTGAAGGGCGCGCCATGCCGGGTGGGCACTCTTTCCAGACCGAAAACCCCGGGCCAACCTATACCGAGCTGAAACGCTTCCTGGACGCCTGAAAGCAATAAATCCGCCTGTTCCAGGGTGGTTTTGTGAGCAGGTTCTCAATAATGTATATCAAAAACATCAAAAAACTGTTGACTAGACCGACCAGTCGGTCTAAATTTCGCAGCAATGGCTAAACAAACAGCAAAAGAGAAGATTCTCGAATCCACCCTTGAAGTCATGAAAGGCCGTGGATACCAGGCGGTCACCGTGGACGAGATCATTTCTCATGCCGGGGTGTCGAAAGGCAGTTTTTACCATGCGTTCAAATCCAAGGAAGACCTGGCTATCGCTGCGATGGAAATGTATGGCGCCAGGGGTTGGGAAATCGTGGCAAACGGCGATTACCGGCATATCGAAGACCCGGTAAAGAAAGCCAGGGCTTTTGCCCGGTACATTGAAGAGCAAAGTGGTGAGCTTTGGCAGCATGGGTGCTTGCTGGGTGCGATAGCCGTCGAGGTGGCAGAAAGCAACCCGAAGCTGATCAAGACCATAGACAAGCTGTTTAATAACCTGGAAGACGGCGCAGAAAAAGTTTTTACACCGGCACTGAAAGCGAAAAAAATCAGGAACGTGACCGGTAAGGAGCTTGGCAGGCATTTTCTCTCAGTCATTGAGGGAGGAATTGTCATCTCCAAGTCACACATGACACCGGAATACCTGAACGAAGGGATCAGGCATTTCAACAAGTACCTGGATTACCTGTTGGAAAGTTAACCGGATAAAAAGAAGTCACAAGGGCGCGAGCCCTTTTTTATAAAAATGTGATTGGACTGACTAGTCGGTCTACGTTAAGGAGGGAGGGGTTATGTTGAAGGTCGCGACAACCAGGCACGGAAAAAAGGATCTGGCAGTCAGTTACGGATTCCTGGTGGATGTGTGGACGGCTCAGCAAAACAAGAATGGCATTGCATCGATGGGTTTGAAGCGTTGCAGTGGCAAAAAGCAAAAGCAGTACCCGCAGTAAATAAAAAAGCAATAACAGCAGCAAACAAAAACAGTAGTAAAAAATAACTGTAATAAAAAGAGCACGAGAGGGGGCTCATCATGGAAATCATTGAAGATATAGCAATAGAAGAATATGGCCTTGCGGACAGGGTCTTTGTAATGAGTTATGCCTTGCTGGCATACATGATCGGTGCAGGGGCATTATTCTGGCTGATCTTTGCCGCCGGCGGATTGGCTCCACTGGGTTTTGTGGATATGACCTATGGCAATGCCGTCCTGGCGTTGGCTGTAAACGCGGTGCTGGTGCTTGCCTTTGGCGTACAGCACAGCGTCATGGCAAGAACCTGGTTCAAGTCGTGGTTGGTCAGGTTTATTCCGGCGAGTCTTGAGCGCGCCAATTTTGTCCTGGCCTCTGGCCTGATTACCCTGGTTGTCATTGCGTTGTGGCAGCCTGTCGAAGTGACTGTCTGGCATGTAGACAATATCCTGGCTGCTGTTAGCCTGCAGGTTGGCTACTGGTTTGGTATTGCCTACCTGCTGTCCTCATCGTTTGTCACCAATCACTTCGAACTGTTTGGCCTCAGGCAGGCCTGGCTGTATTTCACCAACAAGCCTTACAAGGCCCTGGAGTTCAAGCAACGCTGGATGTACCGGTACAGCCGTCATCCGATGATGCTGGGTTTCCTGTTTATTCTCTGGTGTAGCCCGGAAATGAATGTCACCCGCTTTACCCTGGCCTTGCTGTTCACGGTCTATATCTTTGAAGGCATTCGCCACGAAGAAGGCGGCCTGATCGAAGAGTTCGGTGAAAAGTACCGCGAATATCGCAAGGAAATCGGGTTGTTCTTTACATTCAAGTAACAGGATAGCCAGGACAATAATTATTCCCCGACTACGAACACGTCTTTACTTTGGTCTCACAAGAAAAGTGAAAGGCGTGTTCGGTTTTTTTGGAGTTAAGCATGTTGCGGAAAAATGACACTTCACCCATCAAACGATGTTTGCACTATTTGTACAGCCTGGCGATAGCCTGTATTGCTTACCTGTCACTGTCCTGGTTCCAGACAGCTCCCGGGAACAGCCTGCAGGACATGGACGTGACAAACAGGCCGTTCAATAGCGTCATTACAGGGCAATAAACCACGCCTGTCTTGCTGGGCAAGATTGCGGGCCGGTGCTATCGTTGCATCGTGGTTTAACAGAGCGGCCCTGATTGGCCGACCCGGACTTTTAACTTCTTGAATATCCTGCATCGCAATGTCCCTCTGCTCTCTATCGCCCAGGCGTTGATGATGAGCAACAATTCACTGCTGGTCGCCACGGCGGCGCTGGTAGGTTTCAACCTGGCTGAAGACAAGTCATTTGCGACCCTGCCGCTGGCGGTGCAGTTTATTGCGGTTATGTGTACCAGTATTCCCGCTGCCATGGTGATGGAACGCATAGGCAGGAAAAAAGCTTTTCTGCTGGCCTGCTTTTTCGGCATAGGCGGCGGCATACTGACCAGTATGGCCATCATGAACCAGCACTTCTGGTTTTTCGTGGCAGGCATTGCCCTGGTCGGTGTATTCAACGGTTTCGGCAACTATTACCGCTTTACTGCCGCCGACAGTGTTGAGCTTGCCTACAAGAGCCGCGCGGTGTCCTACACCATGCTCGGTGGCGTGGTTGCCGCGGTAGCCGGGCCCACCCTGGCGCGACTGTCACGGCAATGGATCGACGGTGCCGAATTTGCCGGCAGTTACATGGTCTCCATTGTCCTGTACAGCATCAGTTTCGGCGTGCTGAGTTTTCTGAAAATCGAAGACACTGGCAACAACAGGCGTTCGCCGGATTACTCCACTGGCAGGCCGCTGCTGGAAATCGTGATGCAGCCGGAATATATCGTGGCAGTGATTTGCGGCATGCTTGGTTATGCGGTCATGTCGTTCGTGATGACCGCGACACCGCTGGCCATGGACCAGGCCGAGTTCCTGTTTGATGACACTGCCGTGGTCATCCAGTGGCATGTCATGGCCATGTTTGCCCCGTCCTTTTTTACCGGTAACCTGATTGTCCGTTTTGGTGTCCTGCGTATCATGTTTGCCGGCGCGGTGTTTGGCCTGGCCTGTGTGGTAATCAACCTGGTGGGTACCGGGTTCCTGCACTTTCTTTTCGCCCTGGTGTTTCTCGGGTTGAGCTGGAACTTCCTGTTCGTGGGCGCCACGACCCTGATCACCGATACCTACCGGCCAGAGGAGCGCAACAAGGCCCAGGCCGTGAATGATTTCCTGGTATTCACCACGGTCTCCCTGGGTTCCCTGTCTTCCGGTGCCTTGCAAAATGCCTTTGGCTGGCAAACCGTCAACCAGGGCGCACTGCTGCCACTGCTGGTGATTGTTGCTGCTATCGCCTGGTTGTCCCGTTACCGCCTGCGCCTGGCAATCTAGCCTGTCGCGGGGCGGGGGAAAGCTGTTAAGATGAAATATCGATTTTGATGCAGGTCGGAAAAGACACAGTGTGTCGCCATTCAATGGCTCCGATTGGCATTTCGATAAAGGGATAAAAGGATAAAGGGATAAAGGGCACGCGTAGTAGGCTTTTATCTTGTGTGCCAGGAATGGCGATTGATTGAAGGGAGGTCTGGCGATGTGTTCTACACTCAACAAGGCAATTCCTGTTTTAGCGGCGATGCTCATGTTGCTTCTGCCTGCTGCGGCGTACTTGCAGGAAGGCGGGGCAGGTTCAGGTTCGGTCCGTGTGTTTGCCATTGAAGGCGCCATTGGTCCGGCAACCAGCGACTATCTTGTCAGCGGTTTGCAGGACGCGGCCGATGACGGCATAAGCCTGGCCATTTTCACCATGGATACACCGGGCGGACTCGACCTGGCCATGCGTGACATCATCCAGGTCATCCTGGAATCCGACATTCCCGTTGCTACCTTCGTGCATCCCCAGGGTTCCCGCGCCGCCAGTGCCGGAACCTATATCCTTTATGCCAGCCACATCGCGGCCATGGCGCCGGCGACCAACCTGGGCTCGGCCACACCTGTACAGATTGGCATGCCATCCGTGCCCACGGACGTGCCTGCCATTGACGATGGCGGCGAGGATGCTCAATCCAGTGACGGCGACAGCGCTGCGTCTGCCGGTTCTGCCATGGAACGCAAAATTATCAATGACGCGGTGGCCTATATTCGCGGACTGGCTGAATTGCATGGCCGCAACGTGGACTGGGCTGAATCGGCTGTCCTGGAAGCTGCCAACCTGCCGGCCAGTGAGGCCCTGGCCATGAACGTGATTGATGTGGTGGCCGAGGATATAGATGACCTGCTGCAACAGATCAACGGTATGAGCGTGATGGTCAAGGGTGAGTCCGTGGTGCTCAATACCGCGAACATGACCATTGAATACGATGAGCCGGACTGGCGCACGGAGTTCCTCAAGGTCATCACCAATCCCAACCTGATCCTGATCCTGGGCATGCTGGGCGCGTACGGGCTGATCATCGAGTTCTACAATCCGGGCTTTGGTTTTGCCGGGATTACCGGTGCCATCTGCCTGTTCCTGGCCGCCTATGGCCTGCAGCTGTTGCCTATCAATTACGTGGGTGTGGGGCTGATTATTTTCGGTCTCATACTGATTATTTCTGAAGCCTTCATACCGAGTTTAGGGATACTTGGCATTGGTGGTGTGATTTCCTTTGTGATCGGGTCAATCATCCTGGTGGAAGCGCCAATGGGTGTTTACCGGGTGTCCCTGCCACTGATTGCTGCGGTGACCACGGCAGCTGCTGCCTTGCTGGTTATCACCCTGCGCATTTTCCTGAAGGTCAGGCATCAGCCTGCGGTCAGTGGCATGCAGACATGGGTGGGGCTCACCGGTGAAGCCATGGGCAGTTTTGACGACAGCGGGATGGTCAAGGTGGAAGGCGAGATCTGGCATGCGGTAACGGATACCCCGTTGCAAGCGGGTGACACAGTCAGGATCAGGAAGGTCAACGGTCTTGACCTGGAAGTGACAAAAATCTGAAACAATATTTGCCGCGAGGATGTTGTGTCCGGCAAAGCTAAGGAGGGGATATGGGACCTTTTTTTATCGTGATAATGGTGTTGGTCGGCCTGTTTCTGTTTGCAGCGATCAACGTGCTGCGCGAATACGAGCGCGCGGTGGTGTTTTTCCTGGGTAAATACCAGACCATCAAGGGACCGGGACTGATTATCATCATTCCCCTGATCCAGCAGATGGTGAAGGTGGATTTGCGTACCGTGGTATTTGATGTGCCGACACAGGATGTGATTTCCCGGGACAACGTGTCGGTGAAGGTGAATGCCGTGTTGTACTTCCGTGTCGTGGACCCGGAGAAATCCATCATCAACGTGGAAAACTATTTCGAGGCGACCAGCCAGTTGGCGCAAACCACGCTGCGATCCATCCTTGGCCAGCATGAACTCGATGAGATGCTGTCCAGCCGTGAGCAACTCAACGTCGGTATCCAGAAAATCCTGGATGAGCAGACTGATAGCTGGGGCATCAAGGTCACGAACGTGGAAATCAAGCACGTGGACCTGGATGAGAGCATGATCAGGGCCATGGCGAAACAGGCCGAGGCTGAACGTGAGCGGCGCTCGAAAGTGATTCATGCACTGGGTGAATTTGAAGCTTCCGAGCAGTTGGTGGCAGCAGCGCGGAAACTGTCGGAATCTCCCCAGGCGATCCAGTTGCGTTACATGCAGACACTCACGGAAATATCGGGAGAGGGCAATTCCACTATCGTGTTCCCGCTGCCGGTGGATTTGATCAGCTCGTTCCTGAAAAAGGATTAGGCTGCTGACGTATGCCCGTAGTATTGATCCGCGTCAATAAGCGCGGGCAAAGCGCCCTTTATCCTGTTGTCATGCATCGTATTGAAGGGTAGCGACATGTTTGAAGCGGCAGAGCTGGGCAGAAAGATTTCCAAAAAAGAGTTCGATGCCATCGAGCCCGAACTCCACACGCGCCTGTTGCAGGTCCAGCAGCAGCTCAAGGACTCCAATACCTCGGTCATCATTATCGTTTCCGGCGTCGAAGGCGCCGGCAAAGGCGAGGTGGTGAACCGTCTCAGTGAATGGCTCGATACCCGCGATATCCAGACCAATGCCTTCTGGGATGAAACCGATGAACAACGCCTGCGTCCTGATTACTGGCGTTTCTGGCGCACCCTGCCTGCGCGGGGCAGTATCGGCATCATGTTCGGTTCCTGGTACACCAAGCCGATCATCGACCGCGTTTTTGGCAAGCTGGATGACGGTGATTTCGACCAGGCCCTGCGCCGCATTACTACCTTTGAACGCCTGCTGGTGAATGACGGCACACTGATCGTCAAACTCTGGTTTCACCTGCCCAAGAAGGTCGTTGAAAAGCAGCTGAAAAAAGACCAGGCCATCATGGAAATGAAAATCAAGAAGTCCCCGCTGCTGGAAAAGTTTTCCAAACAGTATGACCAGTTTGCCAGCATCTCCGAGCGCGCCATTCGCATTACCGACAAGGGCAGCTCACCCTGGCATTTGATCGAATCCACTGACCGCCGCTACCGGGATATCACGGTGGGGCAAACCCTGCTGAATGCCATGGAAGCCAGGCTGGGCAATAGTGACCAGGACAATACAGAAGAACCGGAACCACCGGTGACACACCTGGCCGATGACCTGCCGGCCAACAAGCTCACCATTCTTGATCATGTGGACCTGTCCAGGTCCCTGGACGTGAAGAAGTACGAGGCAGATCTCAAGCACTACCAGGGCAGGCTCTTTGACCTGGCGTGGCAGGCACACAATGCCAAAAAATCCGTGGTGGCCGTGTTCGAGGGCTGGGATGCCTCGGGCAAGGGCGGTGCCATACGCCGTGTCACCCGGGCCATCGATGCCCGGCTGTACAAGGTCATTTCCACGGCGGCACCCAGTGACGAGGAAAAAGCCCACCAGTACCTGTGGCGGTTCTGGCGCCATGTGCCCCTGGCCGGTTATTTCACCCTGTACGACCGTTCCTGGTATGGGCGGGTGCTGGTGGAACGCGTGGAAAACTTTGCCCGGCAAGAAGAGTGGCAGCGGGCCTACAGCGAAATCAATCATTTCGAGGAACAGTTATGCGAACACGGCATTGTGCTGGTCAAGTTCTGGATTCACCTGGACCAGGATGAACAGCTCAGGCGTTTCAAAGAGCGGGAAAAAACCCCGTGGAAAATGCACAAGATCACCGAGGAAGACTGGCGCAACCGCGAAAAGTGGCATGACTACAAGGCGGCGGTGAATGACATGGTGGCCCATACCAGTACCGAGTTTGCGCCGTGGACCCTGGTGTCAGGCAATGACAAGAAGGTCGCTCGGGTCGAGATACTGCAAACCCTGTGCGAGGCTATCGAAGGCCAGTTGCCTTCGGATGGTAAAACAAGCGGCAAGACTTAGCCGTGTGAGCTGGTTTACTCGTCTTCCGGCAGGGGAATGAATTCATCATCGCCAGGCACGCTGCCGAATTGACCATTGCGCCAATCTTCCCTGGCCTGCTGGATACGTTCCTTGCGGGACGAGACAAAGTTCCAGTACAGGTGACGCTTGCCTTCTTTCTCCTCGGTAAAGGCATCCCCTCCAAGTAGCATCATTTTTGTTTGCGCCGAGGCAGATACGGCGACAGTGACTTCCGGATGCAGGACCAGCATGGACCCTTCGGAAAAGGTGGTTTCGGCAATCACCACTTCACCGCTGTAAATATACAGTCCGCGTTCCTCGGCCACATCGGGCACGACAAAGGTCTTGCCCGGTGCCAGGTTGATCTCGGCATACAGGGTAGGTGATTGGGTAATGACCGGGGAAGACTGGCCGAAAGCCTCGCCGACAATCAGCGAAATCTGGATGCCGTTCTCATCAAACTGGGGAATCTGGTCGGCGGTGTAGTGGTAAAAGGCCGGCTCGATTTCTTCCTGTTCCCGCGGCAGGGCAACCCAGGCCTGGATACCGCCCAGGGGCGCGTTGATGCCGCGCTGGCTTTGCGGGGAACGCTCGGAATGCACGATGCCGCGCCCAGTGGTCATCCAGTTCACCTCGCCGGGTTTGATCACAAGATCGGAGCCCAGGCTGTCCTGGTGACGGATTTCACCTTCAAAGAGCCAGGTGATGGTGGAAATGCCGATATGGGGGTGGGGACGCACGTCCATGGCCCTGTCACCCTCGAGCACGGTGGGACCCATCTGGTCGAAGAAGATGAAAGGGCCGATCAACTGCTGTTCGCGGGAGGGCAGGGCACGCTTGACGTCAAAGGCGCCGATGTCTTTAGCGCGGGGTTTGAGGACCAGGGCGACCGGTTCACACAGGCCTTCAGTACAGTCGGGCAGTTCTGCCAGTTGCCAACTCATCATGTCTCCAGGGGTTTCCTAATCTTTTTTCAACAGCTGCTCGGCAGAACCTTGCAGTTTTTTCTTCTGGCGCAGGAAGTCGAAACCATCGTCCTGGCCAACAGGTCGTTCCTGCACCTGCCTGGCCTGGATCTCCTGCTCGGTGCGCCGAAGGATCTTGCGTTCAACAGTCACCACATAAACCGCGAACCCCAGCACGTAAAGTCCAATCTTGGACAGGGCGGCCGTGACCAGGTACTGCGTGTCACCGGACAGCTCCACGTAGCTGCGGTATTCCCCGTGCAGGAAATTGACCACCAGCCAGAAGGCCACCAGCACCAGCAGCCCTTTCAGGCGGGGTTTCAGGAAGCGGCCGGCGACGATGAAGGCGCCGATTTTGAGCCAGTTATACATCAATAAATACCCAGCGCTAACAAGAAGACCACCAGCGTGGAGTTGCGGTATTTCTGAATGATCTTGTCTTCCTGGTCCTTGACGATGATCTCCAACTGGTCAGCACTGTAATCCGTGACGTTCTTGCCGGCGAGCGCGATCTCCACCTTGGCCTGGTCGATGGCTTTTTCACGGATAACGGCGCGGTACTAGCTCAGTACGCCGTCCTTTTTGCTGGTCAGCCACTGCTTCATGGAGTCTGTCCTGTGCTGAAAAGTGTTCTAGTTAGACGCGCCCGATGCCGGAAACACAAATAAAGTTGCGTGTGGTTTATTTAGCTAACTATTGGGATTTGACCAGTTGAAAACCACTACCCTTGCCTATATGAAATTATAACTTACTGAATATATTGAATTTAAAACTTGGCACGGTTCTCGCAATATAAATCATCAAAACTGTGAAAAATTGGCGAAATTGCCATTCGGAGACCAATAATGAACGTTATCAGCACTTTAATCGTCCTCGCTTTGCTCGTCAT
>Ga0181592_10002910_pt1 | contig 14151 bp, 12 predicted proteins | sample 071ome_20_FD_133755 | JGI IMG/M metagenome (GOLD analysis project Ga0181592, IMG submission 133755) | Coastal salt marsh microbial communities from the Groves Creek Marsh, Skidaway Island, Georgia - 071412BT metaG (megahit assembly) | ecosystem: Environmental > Aquatic > Marine > Intertidal...
AATAAAGATAAGTGGATAAACGATTTACTTAATATTTATAATATATAGGAGAATAATATGCCAACATTAAGTTCAGGAGATACACTCAGTTTAAACAATTTAGCAGGTGCAAATGGTGTAACACAAAATGATAATGTATCATTAGGTACAATTAAAGGTTCACCATCAGCAGGTGATGATATTAGTTTATCATCATTCGCAGTTGATTCAATTGGTTCTATGAGTGGATATACATACGCAGTAGAAAGTACAACCGAAACATATACATTAGGAACAACAGGACACGGTTCAAGATTTTTAGCCTATAATGGTTCTTATAGTGGTAATGGAACTTGGTCTGTGCCAGTTGGTAGTAAAATTTCATTAAATACAAATAGTGGTTTATCTGCAACTTTTGATGTTGGTTCAATGACAAACGCAGAAACACAAACAATATTACAAAGTGTAATTACACACACAATTAGAGGTAATTTTGCAGATGGATATAATGACCATATTGGTAGTGGTAATGGATATAATGTAAACAAAGAAAAAACAGTTTATTCAGTAGATTCATATGATGGTAACTCAACAGCATTATGTTTGACAGTTGATACTCCAATCGAATTAGCAAATGGTGATATTATAGAAATCGGTGATGCAGAAGAAGGAATGAAATTAAAAGGATATTCTCTAAATGGTTTAGATTCACATGATGATTCTAACTATATGGATTGGAATACTTCTGAATTAAATGCAGAGGAAAAAGAAGTAGAAGTTTCAAATGTTGTATTTTCATTTGCAAGTAGATATTATAATATCAATAATGGAGAAGTTAAAGCAACATCTGAACACCCATTCTTAATTTTAGAAAACGGAACATATAGATTTAAAAGAACTCACTTACTAAATGAAGGTGATATTCTTATAAAAGCAAATGAAGAAGTTGCAATTGAAAGTATAGATGTAGTAGATGAAGATGTAGAAATTGTTTCAATAGATGTAACAAATACAGACACATATATAGCAAATGGATTTATAACACACAACAAAGGTGGTAATTCACATACTGACTTTGATGGTCCAACTGCACCAACAAGTGTATCTTATTCACATCCAAGTTTATCATGGAGTGGAGGTACTGCTGATACTGATTCAACAGGTGGTATTACGGCATTCGATATTCAAGTAGATAATAATTCAGACTTTTCATCACCAGTTATTGATGAAACAAACTGGGACGCATCTCCAATACAATTATCAGGTGTTATTTCAGCAGGAACTTATTACGCAAGAGTAAGAAACAAACAATCAGGTTTAAATTCTGGTTGGACTACTGTTGGTGGTAATAACTCATCCTTTACAGTAACGGCATGGCCAGCATAATAATTTTTATGTTTTGAAAAAAACTATATATTTATATATATAAAAAGAAATTTTAACTAAAATATATCAAAATGGCAGAAACAATAAAGTTTACAGAAGAAGAAGTTTCACAAATTAATCAACTTAGACAAGATGTTGGAAATATTTTCGTACAACTTGGACAATTACAAATTGAAAAGAAAAGAAGAATTGAAGAAGTTGAAACAACTGAAAATCAACTAATACAACAACATCAAGACCTTGTAAAACAAGAGCAAGATTTGTTTAAGAGTTTAAATGAAAAATATGGGGATGGTAACTATGACCCAAATACTGGAGAATTTACACCATCTACAATAGAAGAAACTAATTCCGAAGATAGTAAAAAATAATCTTTGGAAAAAGTAATTAATACTTATATAAGAGTATTATTATACAAAAATTAACAAGGAGTAAAATAAAATGGCAGAAAAAATTGTATCACCTGGTGTATTTACGAGAGAGAATGACCTTTCTTTCGTTGCTCAAGGGGTTGGTGAAATAGGAGCAGCTATTATAGGACCTTTCCATAAAGGACCTGCTTTCGTTCCAACCATTGTAAATACACAATCAGAATTTGAAGAAATATTCGGTACACCTAATGGAGACTACTATACAGGATATACCGTACAAAATTATTTAAGAGAAGCAGGAACAGTAACTATTGTTCGTGTTGGTCATATTGGAGGATATACTGAAGTAGCACCTGAAGCAATTGCAGTAACTGGTTCAAGTGGATTAAAAATAGTTGGTGTTTTAAACACTACACATTTATGGGGTAGTGATACTGGTGTAACTGCATCAATAGACGCACAACCATCAGCATCAGCATTCTCAATTAGTATTAGTGGTTCGGATAGTAACTATAATACTTCAATATCAGCATCAGTACTACCATCAGCAGCAAATGATTTATCAGATGTATTTGGTGAATCAGCAAGAGGTCCAAAAGGAGCATACCTTTACAAATATTTTGAAAAGGCTGCAACTGACCAAACTGATGATTTTACAGGTGGTGCTAGTGTAACAAAAATAGAATTAGCAGACCAACCTTTCACTAACGATTGTCAATTCGCTTCCACTCCTTGGATAAAATCACAATTGATTTCTGGTGAAAGACATGACCTATTTAGATTCCATACTTTAGGTGATGGTACTAATTATAATAAAGAATTTAAAATCGCTATCTTTAATGTAAAAGCAGCAGGTTCATCAAACGCTACTGACTACGCAACATTTTCAATTGCAGTTAGAGGATACTCCGATACTAACAAAAGACCAGTAGTTCTTGAAACATTTAATAATGTTAACTTAGACCCAGCTTCACCAAATTATATCAAAAAGATAATCGGTGATATGGATATTAGTATTGATTCAGTTGGAAAAATGACAATGAATGGTGATTATAGAAACTATTCTAAATATATTAGAGTACAATGTTCTGATGAGGGTTCATTCCCAATTACAGCAGGACCATTCGGACACGCTAAATATTTATCACCAATTTTAGGTAATGACTCATATATGCCAGCAGTAATATTCAGTACTGCATCTGATGACAATACAGCATCTAATTCAACTCAATATAGTGGTATTGATTTAGAAACTGCAGTAACTAAAATTGATAATGCACATTTCTTATCTCCAATTCCAGTTGGAGCTGCAAATGGTACAAACGCAGTATTTGGGTTTGACTCACAATTATCATATGAACTTACAGGTTCTGCAGCAGTAGATGTTAATAAGAGACAATTATTAGTTGGTTTCCAAGGTGGATTTGACGGAATTAATCCATCAATTAAATCAGCGAAATATGGTGACTCAGATTTTGGAGCAGGAAACTCACAAGGATTTGATTTATCAACTTCAACAGCAAGTGGTTCAGTTGCATATGTAAAAGCAATCAACGCAGTATCTAACCCAGATGATTTCGATATCAACTTAGTATCAGCACCAGGTGTTGTAAGAAGATTACACTCTTATGTGTTTGATAAAGTAACTGATATGGTAGAAGCTAGAGAAGATGCATTCTTCATTGGTGATGTAACGAGTGGTGGGGATACTATCGGTCAAGCAATCACACAAGGTGAGGCAGTTGATTCTAACTATGTAGGTACTTACTATCCTTGGGTTAAAACAATTGATAGTAGAACTAACAAACTTACAACTATTCCACCATCAGTATTGATGCCAGGAATTTACGCTTCAAACGATGCAGTTGCAGCTGAATGGTTCGCACCAGCAGGTTTAAATAGAGGTGGTATTGTAGGAGCAGTATCTGTACTAAACAGATTAACTCACGCAGAGAGAGATACTTTATATGAAGGTAAGATTAACCCAATCGCACAATTCCCAGGAGAAGGTATTGTAGCATTTGGTCAAAAGACACTTCAAGATAAAGCATCAGCATTAGATAGAATTAATGTTAGAAGATTATTAATTAAAGTTAAGAAATTTATCGCAAGTACTTCAAGATACTTAGTGTTCGAACAAAACACAGCATCAACAAGAAGTAAGTTCTTAAATACGGTTAATCCTTATTTAGAAGCGATACAACAAAGACAAGGTTTATACGCATTCCGTGTGGTAATGGATGAAAGTAATAACACTCCAGATGTTATCGATAGAAATATCTTAGCAGGAGCAATTTACTTACAACCTACTAAGACTGCTGAATTCATCGTAGTTGACTTCAACATCTTACCAACAGGGGCGGCATTTAATGCATAATATAAAAAAATAAAAAGGATATATTTATTAGTATATAATAGGAGATTAAAAAATGGCAGAAGTATTAGAATTTAACGAGATGTTTTATACCAACTTCGAACCGAAGATGAAGAATAGGTTCATCATGGAAATCGATGGTATACCTTCCTATCTCATAAAAACAGCTAACAGACCAACAGTATCTTTTGAAGAAGTTACTCTTGACCACATTAATGTTAAGAGAAAACTAAAAGGTAAAGCAAGTTGGGAAAATGTTGAAATTACATTATATGACCCAATCGTTCCAAGTGGTGCACAAGCAGTAATGGAATGGGTTAGAACATCACACGAATCTTTAACAGGTAGAGATGGATACGCAGATTTCTATAAGAAAGATGTACAATGTTACCTATTAGGACCAGTTGGTGATAAAATTGAACAATGGACTCTAAAAGGTGCATATATTCAATCAGCTAATTTCAATGACTTAGATTGGGCAAACGCAACTGACCCAGTAGATATAAGTTTAACACTAGCATATGACTACGCAATATTAGAATTCTAATCTACTCCAACTTATTTTTTATAAAGAAAAAGTTCTCTTAGTGAGAACTTTTTTTATGCTTTTTTTCCAACTTTTTAAAACTTATATATTTATATACAAACAATTAAAATAAAAGTTTATGGCAAATTATGATTTTCCTACCGAAGTGATATCACTCCCATCACAAGGTAAATGTTATCCTGAGAGTAATCCCCTCTCAAAAGGACAAATAGAAATTAAATATATGACTGCAAAAGAAGAAGAAATTCTTGCATCGCAGAATCTGATACGAAAGGGGGTGGTTCTTGACAAGTTATTTGAGTCGATTATAGTAGATAAGGGTGTGAATGTAGATGACATTCTTATAGGGGATAAAAACGCTATAATGTTAGCGACTCGTATTTTAGGTTATGGTAAAGATTATATTATCGAAACCGAAGATGAAATGGGAGAAAAAGAGTCAATCACAGTTGACCTTTCTAAAATTCAAACAAAAGAAGTTAGTTTTGAAAAACTTAATCAAGAAAATAAATATCAATTTACCACTTCTACTGGTGTTGTTATTGAATATAAATTTTTATCACATGGTGATGAAAAGAAAATAGATGCGGATATTAGAGCTTTACAAAGATTAAATAAAGGTGGAGTATCAGCTGAACTAACAACAAGATATAGACATATGATTTTATCAGTTGATGGTAAGGATGATACAAAATCAATATCTGATTTTATTAATAATAAATTCTTAACAAAAGATACAAGAGCATTTAGAAAAGAACTTTCATCTCTACAACCTGATGTAGTTATGGAATATGAATATGATAACGAAGTATCAGGAGAAAAGGAGAAGCGCCCAATTCCTATGGGTGTAGGGTTTTTTTGGCCTACCGATTAACTACTCCACTATACTTCATAAACAAATTTTTGAATTATGTTACTATGGTAATGGATTCAATCAAGAAGGAGTTTATAGGTTACCTATTCATATCAGAAACTTCTACTATAAACAATTAGTAGATGCGAAAGAGAAAGAAAAGAAAGAGCAAGATAAAGCAGTAAAAAAGTCTAACGCAAAAGGACCAAATGTAAGAGTGAGGAAATAGTTCCTCACTTTTTTTTTGTCTTATATTTATAGTAGTACAATTAGGAGATAATATGAGATTAACTGAACAAGATAAAAAAACACTTAAAGAAACTCATGATAAGTGGTTAAATGAAGCAGGTTGGCTTGCAAAATTATTTATCAAAAGAGCTGCAAAAGATATTAAAAACAATAAAAATATACAAAATGCTATTGCAGACGCAGATAAGTTTACTCTAAAATCAAAAAATAAAATATCGGATTTATTTAGTGGTGATAAAGAAAAAATAAAAAAAGCATTACCTGATAAAATATTAAGAAAATCACTTGGATTTGATTTTTAATAGGAAAATAGGATAAATGGCTACTTCAAAAGAACAAAAAGAATATAATGCGTTACTTCAAGTAACGCAATCAATGCTTGGTAAAATAAACAAAGCAACAGAAGATATTGCAAAAAATTCAGATAAAAGAAACAAATCCTTATCCCAAGAATCATCACAACTTCAAAGTATAGTAGGGTCTATCAAAGACTCTGAAACTGCATCAGCAGCTTTAAACAAGTTAAAAAAACAAGAACAAGATATACTTAAAAAGAATTTTGGTGTAAATGAAAAAAATAAAGCAAGTTTATTAGCACAAAATATCGCAGCTCAAGCTTCTATTGTTAAAAATCAGAAAGCTGGTCAAATCATAGATGCAGTCGGACAACAAATGACTGAAAATATGTCAAAGGCTAATAAAAAATTAGATGAGGTTAGTGAAAAGTTAGAAAAAATACCTATCATAGGAAAAGGGTTATCAGCAATGTTTGACCCTTTCAAAAAAAATGCAAAAAAATCCCTTGAAGCAGTAGGTGCTCAATTTACTGGTGTATTCAATAAAAGTTTTTCAATGGCATTGAGTAGAGGAGCAACTGTTGCAACCGCATTTGGTGGTGCATTAACTATGGGACTTACAAGTGCAAAGAGAATGTTAGGAAAAATTAATCCTGGTATTTTAAAATTTGCAAAAGGAGCTTTAATAGCAGGTGTTGCATTTTTTGCTCTAAAGAAAATGTTTGATGCCGGATTTGCTTCATTCAAAAGAATAGATGCAGCTGCAAAAGAATTCAGAATGAGTACAGGTTTATTAAATTCACAAACAGCTGGCCTTGGAGATAAAATTAAAAATGTAGAATCTTCAATGGCATCTATTGGTGGTAGTGCAGAAGATGCAGCAATGGCAGCAGCTGAGTTTACCAATACATTTGATGGAATAGTACAACCATCTGAAGAAGCAATGATGAATCTTGTTGCGATGAATAAATCTTTAGGTGTTGGTTTGACGGAAGCATCACAAGTTGCAAAGGTATTTAGAAATCTTGGAGATTTAACAGAGGACCAAGCAATTGCTCAAACTGCTAATGTAGCTCAAATGGCAAAACTCGCAGGAGTTGCACCACAAAAAGTAATGGCTGATATTGCAAGTAGTTCTGAAGAAATGTATAAGTTCTTTGGTGGTAATACAAAAGCAATGGCGGCAACCGCAGTTGAAGCTGCAAAACTTGGTTCAAGTATTAAAGAAATATCAGCAGTATCTGCACAATTATTAGATTACGATAGTAGTATAAATAAAGAACTTGAAGCAAGTGCCATATTAGGAACTAATTTAAATTTCTCACAAGCAAGAGCTTTAGCTGCTACTGGTAAAACTGTTGAGGCATATAAATCAATTGGAAAACAATTAGACCAAGTAGGAGACTTAACATCATTAAACTTATATGAACAACAAGCGATAGCAGATGCAACTGGTCAAGAATTTAGTAGTTTAGTAAATCAACAAAAAATTAGACAAAGATTTGGGGAGTTAGATAAACAACAATTAAAAGCTGCTCAAAATTTCTTGAAAGCAAATGGTGATTTAAATGGTTTAACAAAAGAAAGATTAAGAGACCAAGCTGAAGAATTAAAAATACAAGATGAAATGAACTCAAGGAGTGAAGCATTAAGTAATAAATTTGGAGCAGTGAAAACACAAATACAAAATGCATTTATGCCATTAGGAGAAGCATTTATGCCAGTTTTAGAAGGTATGGCAACCGTAGTTACATTTTTAGCTGATGGTTTTACAAAAATAATGGAAAATAGTACAGCCGCAGCAATTGTAATTGGTGGATTAGTAACTATATTTTCAGCATTAGCGATTGCTGGTATTGTAATGGCCATAAATGCAATTATGGCATCATTTGCGATGATACCATTTGGTATTGGTATTCCACTAGCTATCGGAGCAGTTGCTGGTTTATTTGCACTTATTGGTAAAGGAAAAGCTGCAGCTGCAACACCTGCAGGTGATATTATGTCTCCTGCGGATGGTAAAACACAAATATCTACTAAAGAAGGTGGATTATTTGACTTATCATCAAATGATGATGTAATGGCGGCACCTGGTCTAGTTGACCGATTAAAAAGTAAAAGAGAACAAAGAGCATTTAGTAGGGCAGAAATGAATTTAGCACCTTTACTAAAAAAAATGGATTTATTAATTACAGCAACAAAAGGAAAACAGGTATTAGTAGCAGATGGTAGACAATTAGCAAGTACAACTGCAAATCAACAAGAAGTAAGTTTAAAAAATCAATTTGGATTAAATTCCGCAATAGCAACATAATAAGGAGATAATATGCCAACTATATTAGAATTATTTCAAAATAACCAAGTACTTTCAAATCAGGTAAAACCTGATAAGAGAACATTGGTAGATGTTGAAACGAGTGGTATTCGTGTTGATACTAAGGTAGATGTAAATAATCCTGCAATTTATGGATTTGATAGTATTAGAATTACTCGAAGAACTACCGATATGTTGGATACTATGAAGAATGATAGAGGTACTCAAGGTTTGGGTGGTCTTATTGGTGGAACTATTGGAAAAGCAAAACAAAAAGCAAATAACTTAAGTGCAAAATTATTAGGATTTCCTGCACCATTAAATCCTGCAAATGTAATTGCTATTGGAAAATCAGCTGGAGCATGGACACCACTTACAGGATTTATACCTACATTTCCAAGAGTATTTGAAGATAATAGTTCTGTACAAAATATTCTAGGTAAATTTTCTTCAGTTTTTTCAGGAATACCTTATGGACCTGGAAATGAACAAGATACATCTTTTAATATCTCAAAAATAAAACATGGATATGGTGGTAGTGAAATAGGAAAACTTATAAAAAAATCATTAATGGGTCCACCATCAAGCTTTCTTCCACAAGTACAAGGTGGTGGTATTAAGTTAGTAAAAGATAAACTAAGAAATGCACTATTTGGAAACGGAAGTTTAAGAGACAATACACCAAAAAAACATTCTGAATTTGACGCATATGGTTCAGGTCCAAAAAAATATTCTTGGATTACAAGAGACTTAGGTAATGATATTAATCAAGATGGACCTATCACTGCAGAAGAATTTAAAGAAGTAAATCCTTTATTAGAGAAAGTTTCTCCTATATATGGTGTTCAACGAAAACCTAAATTTCCATGGCAAATTGGTGGTAAATTTGGAAACAATAAAACTAATTATGGATATAATGCTTACACTAATGATAAAGTTTCAAAATATTCACCAGTTGATGGAGAAAATTATTCTGAAATAAGAAAAGAAGATAAAAATTATAAAGACCTTTTTGATGATAACAAATATCATACGAAGAAATCAGGAAAGACATTAGATGAAAGAGGTGTTGGTGGTAAGGGTAATCATGAAATAGGATTAATATCTCCACAATCTGATGCTAAGATAGATGAAAAGGGTGTAATAACTGCTGATGGAGTAAATAAAGAATATTTCAAAGACTTAGTTCCATTCCATATTACAAGAATTGGACAAAAGAAAAATATATTTAAATCATATATTACAGGACTTTCAGAAACAGTAACTCCTTCTTGGTCATCAAACAACTTTATTGGTAATCCCTACAAATACTACATTTATGAAAGTATTGAAAGAAGTGTAACATTTACTTTGAATATTGCAGCAGAGAGTCCAGAAGAATTAGCAAGAAACTGGGAAAAACTATCTCACTTGACTAAAGCAGCATATCCTTTAATTCCATACCAAGAGGGTGATGAAAAAATATCTGCTAATATAGTGAGTCCACCATTTATAAGATTTACATTAGGTGATATGTATAGAGAGAGATTTGGAGTTTTAGATTCACTTTCATATACGGTGCCAGATAATACACCTTGGGAAACTGATATAGATGGATTTGTTTTACCTAAATTTATGGAAGCATCGATTACTATTAAATTTGCAGAAGATGTCGCATCAGGTAATGTTGACAAGTTATATGACTTTAAAAAAGACGGTACTAATTTTTTAACTAACCCTATTAATTAAAAATGAGTAATAGTAGATATTTTAATAATACAATAAAAACCAACAAAGATGGTAGAAAAGTTTATAAAGGAAAAAAATTAAAAAAAGTTCCTTTATCAAACGATGACAAATATATTGTAATACAAGATGGTGATAGATTGGATACTATTGCAAATCAGTATTATGAAGATTCTTCTTTATGGTGGGTTATTGCAAGTGCAAATAATATTCATGACCCATCTTTTACACTTAAAGAAGGTACTATACTTAGAATACCAATAGAACCATATGCAATTATAAATGAAAATCAAGGTTAGTTATGTCTCAATTTCCACAATTTTCTAAACCATATCCAAAATTACTACAAAAGATAAAAGGTAGAGCAGGTAGTAGTGCTTTATGGAATCAAGGTGGTCCAAATGGGTTAACTCCTTGGATTCGAGTTATATCTGCCGTAAAAAGTCAAGTTGATGGTGGAAAAGAAAATGGTTTAATACTTCAATCAAACTATCCTGAAGATGGTTTTGGTGTTCGATATGGTGGTAATAAAAATCAACCAAGTGGAGTAGTTGGGTTTGACTTAGATTTAAAAAGAGTAATTGGTGAAACTGATGGTAGAAAATTAAGACCATCTCCAGTTATCACAAATTTAAATATTGATGAAACTGATATTGGTAGAAAGAAAACTAAATTTGATATTATATGTTATTCATTAGAACATATGGAAGAAGTTGCAAAATACTTTTTAAATCCAGGTTTTGCAGTTCTTGTAGAATGGGGGTGGAATACAAAAGATGCAAGAAAATCTTGGTGTGGTTATGAAACATCTAAAAGAGGTAAAGTAACAGTAGATGATATCTTTGCGTATAATCAATTTAAAACCATAAAATCAAAAAGAGAAAAAGCAAATTACGAATATGATGCAACATTAGGATTTATAACCGATGGTGGTTTAGAATTTGGTGACAATGAAACATATAAAATATCAGTAACATTAAGTTCTATTGGAGAAGTAGCTGAATATATGCAGAGTCATGTCAATGCAAAAAAAGAAGGTGATGCATCAACACCAACTTTTGATGATAATGTATCAGATGAAAAAGAACCAGAAGGAGAAAATGAATTAGAATTAAATTTTAATTACATGAGGAGAGATTTACCTTATGGTAAAAAGAAAGTAATTTATGGACCAAGAGGTGGTTCTATAACAGAAAAACCAAAACCAATAGAAAAATTAGGTAGTATAAAACCAAAAGAACCTGATAATGGATTTCATGACATTTCAAATTATGTAAACTTTAATGAGCTGAATATTTCATCAATGAATACATCAGTCAAAACTTTCCAAAAATTAGTCCTTGGGGCAAAAGATAGATTTGAAGAAGGAACTGTTTTTGTTGATGAAGAAAGATTTATAAGATTTGAATTGGCAGTTGATATTCTTAACTCAAATGAATATGATTTAGATGGTAAAAAAGATGGACAATCACCTTTAATAATTAATATACAAGATTCTTTTATTGGGGGATTTCCAAATATGTTCTCAGCTGATGCAAGTAAATTATTTATACCAAATACACAACATCCAGATTTTGCAATAGATAAACTTCTTTTAAGTAAAGAAGGAGAAGAAGTTAAAAACATTATTGAATTTAGAAAAGAAGATAAAACTTTTTCATGGTTTGGAGAAGTATATACATTGAAAGCAGGTGAGGTTAAAAATACAAAAAATATGTGTCCAAAACCTGATGGAAGTTTAACTTATACTGGTACTAGAAAATTAAATGGTGAAAGTACACCTCATGCTTTTCCATCAACTTATGATTTAGATACAAAAAATATTGATGATTATAAAGATTTTTATAATTTAGATGACACAATGGAAACCGTAAAGTGTGATAAAGGATATTGGGGATGGTTAAAAAATCTTTATATAAATTTTGATTTCTTTTTAGATACATTAGTAAAACCAAACTTATTTACAAAAGATATTTTATATGAACTTTTAAATGGTATGAGTAATGCTTGTGGAAATCAATGGAAGTTTCAAATTGTAGAAAATCCATCAATGGATGAAAATGGAGCTACTGAATTAAGAGTAATTGATGAGTATTTTACTGGTTTAGCAGATTTAAATATAACTGATAATATTTTTCAATTAAGAGGAACAACGTCTCCTTTTATATCAGCTGATTTTAAAACTGATGTTCCAAAAGCTCAACAAAATAGTATTATACAAAAAAGGTTAGCAAATGATGTAACATTTAAAACTGGTGATGATGGGGGATATAATAATGATTTATTAAGAACTGTTTTTGGTGTAGGACTTGATGATGAGGTTTTACGAAAAATATCACCTATTGAAAAATCAGTTGAGAAAGTTGTTACTGAACCTGATAATTCAGAAAAGGAAAATATTAATAAAAGAAATAAAGAATTTTTTCTTAAAAAAGGAACATTGGTTCTACACAATAATACGGAAATAAATTCGGATAATGATGATGACTATCTTACCGCTCTTTCAAATTTATTGTTAATAGCCGCATGGAATGACCAAGATTTGTTAAAACAAGTTAGAACAAATGCATATGCTAAAAAGAAAGTTGAAGGTCAAGAAAATCTAAATATACCTTACGGATTGGCAGAAGTAAGTTTTCAAGTTCATGGTATAAGTGGATTTAAAAGAGGAGATTATCTTCAATTTGTAGGCCTACCAAAGAATTTTACAAATGATGCTATTTATCAAGTACATGAAATATCACACGAAATAAGTAGTGGTGGTTGGTTTACAAATATAGTTACAAAAATGAGACCTTATAAACATCCAACAAAATAAATAAGTAATGAATAGTAGATATACACAAATATTATCAGACCAAGATAAACAAATTATAATTCCTAAATTGGTTTCTTATGTACCAAAACCAAAAGATAAAGACTATGAGATTGGTTATATTAAAAGATATTTTGCACAAAAAGCAAACGATGAAGATTCTCCAATTCTTGAAATATCACCACCATCTTTTAAAAAAATATCCAACTCACCTTACTATAACACTACAAGTATTAGATGGAAAATTAATGGTTTAATAGAAAGTCAAGGTCATATTATAGGAGTAAAACAAGCAAACTCTAATTCTATACTTAGAGGTTGTAAGGATTTAAAGAATTTAAAAAATTATCTTTTAAACACACAACAATTTTATAAAATTTAATATATATAAATATACAAACTAAATTAGGTTATATGAGTTATCTTACCAAAGAAGAAAAACAACAACTACTTTTTGATTGGAGATATAAAGGATTTACTACATTAAATCTTTTAACAGAGGAAGAATGTGATGAAATAAACGATGAGTTGGAAAGACTTCGTAAAGAAAGACAATCAACAAAAAAAGAAGATGGTAGTGATTGGGGTAATTGGGACCCATTTGCATATCCACATAAAAATTCAAAAATAATACAAAAATACTTTTCACATCCAAAGATTATAGAAATTGCAGAATTTATTATGGGTGGAAAAATTAAAGGAACTCAATCATGGGCATATTTTAAACCACCTGGACAATTAGGTAGAGATATGCACCAAAATGTATTTTACACGGGTTGTGGAGTAAATCAAGTTATTAATTCAGCAATTGCACTAGATAATCACGATGAAGAAAATGGGGCAGTTTGGTGTTATGAAGGTTCTCATAGATTGGGACTTTTACCAATTGAAGTTGATGAAGAAAGAACTAAAACAAATCCTAAATTTTGGAGAAATGAAAGAGGAAAAGCTTGTGTAATGCCAGAAGGACATTCATTTATCAAATCTGATGGTTGTATGAAAAAAGGTCAAGTCTCAATTTTACATTCTCATGTAGTACATGGTTCAGAAACAAATAATTCAGATAGATTTAGAAGAAACTTATTGGGTGGATATCTTTTAGATGGTGCTACTTTCAAACAAGGTGGTCATATGAAAAGAGAGTTAATTGATATCTATTCAATGAAAAATAATACTTGGGAAAAATAAAGCAAAAAAGTTTGGATTTCTCATAAAAATTACTTATATTTGGGTATGATTAAA
>Ga0181592_10002926_pt1 | contig 14109 bp, 8 predicted proteins | sample 071ome_20_FD_133755 | JGI IMG/M metagenome (GOLD analysis project Ga0181592, IMG submission 133755) | Coastal salt marsh microbial communities from the Groves Creek Marsh, Skidaway Island, Georgia - 071412BT metaG (megahit assembly) | ecosystem: Environmental > Aquatic > Marine > Intertidal zone...
AAAGCCGCTCAAACTGACATATCTTCCACCTCCAACAATATTGCGAACGTTGGTTCTACTGGTTTTAAAAAGAGCCGGACAGAGTTTGGTGACATTTTTGGTTCGACGCCACTTCAAACGAATGCAGTGGGTGCGGGAACGATGACCAAATCGATAACACAACAGTTTTCGCAAGGTAATATTACCCAGTCTACAAATACCCTAGATATGGCTATCTCCGGGCAGGGATTTTTTGCCGTTCAGGCGAGCGGCAATTCTGGCCAAGTCGTATTTACGCGTAACGGTTCCTTCGATGTGAGCGATGAGGGTTATATCGTCGATAGCGCTGGACAGTTTCTTCTGGGATATCCAGTCGACACTGGGGGAGCGGTCTCTGATAAAACTCTAGAGGGCGCGACAAAAATGCAGCTTTCTGCAACATTTGGCTCGCCAGAGGCAACGAAAAATATCAGTATGGGTGTTAATTTACCATCAAGTTCAGAGGTAATAGCGGCCGATGTCGACTTCGATGCAAATGATCCATCAACATACTCTGCATCTTCATCAGTCACCATCTTCGACAGTGCCGGAAATCCTAAATCGGCTACTGTCTATTATATTAAAACACAGGATCCGACCGCTATTGATCAGACATTTAAGTATGACACAAAAATGTTTGTCGATGGTGTGGAGTTAACGCCTACACTAACGCGTGCAACTAATTCAAAAGGGGTCGCTCAATTTATTGATAAATTCGGCCAGCAAACGTCGACACCATCTGACCCAGCGTATATTCTTGAGGGCAAGGGATCTCCACTCTATCGCGCTGATGATCTCGGTGAACCTCAAGTTTCCACACCCGCAATGTTGACTGGTCTGGGGCTTGAAACTTATCTTGGTGATGGGCGCACTGTTGAAATCGTAACTGATCCAATGCAGTTCAAGCGTACTATGGAATATCAGTCACTGAACAATGTTCAGAGTCCGGTTCCTGGAACCTTCTGGGGAAAAGATTTTCTACTGGTTGATGTCGATAATAGTGGTCCGGTATCGATCGATATTCCTCCTGGCACATATAATGGTGAACAACTGGCAGCTGCAGTTGAAGTTGCTTTGCGTGACGCCTTTGGCGATGACAAAAAAATTCAGCTCACTGAGGGCGAAGATAGTACGTTTACAATTGACCTGAAATTGTCATCTGGTGACGGCAAATCGACGGGCTTAAGCTCACCAATTACAGTAAACCTGCATGATGATAGTATCGTTAGCACCACGCCTGAAGATGGGCTCGAAATGGGTGATTTTTTAGTACACGCCCAGACCCTAATTACCAAAGAAATGAATGCTCAGGTTCAGGATCCAAATGATGCTGCTCTTGCAAATGCCACGGCATCCAATGAACTTGGAACTGATGGACGGTTGTTCAAGCAGGCGTCAGGTGGCGCAATAACAGCTGCTCCGACTGGTTTTGATGTGATAAACATTACGCACAAAAATACTGCCGTCGAAGGGACGCAAACCCGATACGTTGCCTATTCAAACACAGGCAACAATCCGCAAGTAAAGGCATATGACGAAAAGTTTGTTGATGGTGACATTGATTCGTTTGAAGCAACGGTTGACGGTTATTTGCAGGTTAATATCACTGGCAATCAATCGCTCGACCTGTCGGTACTCCGTTTCCAACAAAATGATGCTGCAGCAGATGGATTAAATATTGGTTTTATTGAGGCTTTTGGGAGCGGCGAAATTTCAATCAAGAGCGCCCAGGTAAACAATGGAGTTACTGAATATGTTTTGGATGTCCAGGTCCTCGATAATACGGTCCTCGACAAGGCTAATCAGGATGACATTACAGTCCTAGGTAAGCCGTCTGAGCACATTGAGGCGTTTTTTGAAAATACCGAGGGATTGGTTGAGGGGGTGGATGATGCGTTCTACTCTGGTAAACTGATTGTCCGCGAAATTGGTGCATCTGCCAAGCGGACTGCAGCTCAGGTCAATTCCGATGCGGGAACTGCGGTTGTGTTTACAAGCACTGACGGAAATCAAATGGCCTCCTTGGGGTTGAATGCTAGAAGTGAAGTCGTAAACTGGATTGACGGTCGCCGACCTGCTGTGAAGATCGGGTACGATGATGTGAACCAGCGATTAACTTTCGATGGCGTCAACACACAAATTGGCAAAGGGACTGGCCTTGGGTTTGATGCGTTTACTGTTTACAGCACGACATCTGATAATGGCGACAACGGGCTGGGCATTCAATCTCTTGGTGAAAATCCTGAAATTAGCCTAAAAACTGATGACGTATTATTTGGGAAAGCATTTGTGCCAGATGGGCCAGAAATTCGTGCTGAGAACAAGCGTTATGGCATGTCAGTCGAATTTGATACAGTTAATAATGTTTTCAACATTAGCAGTGGTACAACTGGTGAGGCATTGGGTGCAAATACAGTTGTCGGTGTTAACGTTGCACAAAACGCTTCCAGTGTTGCAGTTGGTAGATATAATCTGACATTGACTGGTACGCGGGATCAAACTGATACAGCGGAATATGATTTCAACAAAATCGGTAACGGTGGTAACCAAATCATGGGGTTCCCACGAGATGGCGTTGAAGGATACACAGGACCAACTGGCCTGGTTTCAAAACCTGCGACCACAGAAGGTTACGAGGCGCTTATGGATATGTCCAAGGCATTTACAGTCTCATCCCTTGGTGGAGAAAACGTCTTTAACGTGGTTGTGAATGGCGTAAGTGCGTCTATTGTTATCCCAGAAGGCAACTATAAAGGCTCTACACTTGCGGAAACGCTTGAAACGCGTATCAATGCAATGAAAAACCCAATTTCTGGTCAGTCTGTTGGCGGCGTGACTGTCGAATATGATCAAGTTGGAAACAAATTGCGCTTCACCACTGCAACGTCTGGCGAGGGCTCTACAATTGCGGTAAGTGGTGCACTTAGATTTGGCTTGAATGACATTCCGCTTGGCTTGGGCGAAACAACTACGGTGCGCCAACCTGTTCAAGCGACTGATGAATTTGGCCGTCCCCTTTACATCTCTCCAAATGGGGAAATTACCGCAAATAACCAAGCCTTTGCCGATAATATGGTAGAAGATTTCTATCCTCTTTATCTGGATGAAGGTGAAATCACATTCGATATGGATGGCAAGGTGGTTAGTCCAATCACTACGGTTAACTATAGTGGCACTTTGACGAATTTGACCCTCGATTTTAGTGGTGCGACGCAGCTAGATCAACCATTTTCTGCGAACGGAGTTGAACAAGACGGTTACTCATCTGGGCGTCTGACCAACTTAGAAATCGACAACTATGGCAATGTTAGCGCCGGTTACTCTAATGGTCAGAACGTGACGCTTGGAAAAATTATGCTCGCAAGCTTTTCCAATCAAAGTGGTTTGAAGCAAATCGGTAACTCAAGTTTCTTGGCAACAGCCGCGAGCGGTGAGCCAGAATTGGGTGAGGCAGCAGAGGATGGTTTTGGCCAAATCTTGTCTGGCTCTCTGGAACGCTCAAATGTTGATATTACTGAAGAACTCGTCAATTTGATTACCTCCCAGCGTAATTACCAGGCAGCGGCAAAGGCTATCGAGACGTCTTCTAGTATGACCCAGACAATTATTAATATTCGTACCTAAGATGGTTTGAGAAGATAAAAAATGGATAGGTTCGCTCAGACTGCGCTCAGCGCAATTAGGCAAATGCAAGATAACAAATTTGATCTTGCAAACAACCTAGCAAACGCGAATGTGCCAGGATTTAGGAAAGATCTTCCAAATGACGGCAATACAGGATTTTTGCAGGAACTTGAAAAAGTTTCTGCGAAAGCTTTGCCGCTTGAGGTTGAACGCCGCTCATTTTCTAATGCGCCTGGGCAGCTTAATAATACGGGCCTAGAGACCGATGTCGCAATTTTGAATGATGGTTTTTTCTTCATCGCGCCTAAGAATGGAGAAATTGCATTATCGAGACGTGGTGACCTTTCAGTAAATGCCAATAATGAACTGGTAAATGGCGCTGGAGACTTGGTATTGTCTGACGGTCTGGCACCAATTGTACTGCCAGTCTTCACGGATCTCAGCATCACCGATATTGGTGAGATACTTGTGCAAGAGCCTGGATCGCCTCCAGGGCAATATTCGAGTGTGGGTTTTATCGGCTCCACAACTTCAGAGTTGGATCAACTCGTCAAAAGTTTGGATGGCCACATTCGTAAATCAGATAATACTGTACCTGCTCCCGATCAAACAGCCAAGTTTGGTCAAGGTTACCTCGAAGGCTCTAATGTAAGCGCCATCGAAGAGCTTGTTAAAAATATCGATATGCAGAGGCATTTTGAAATAAATGTTAAACTTATAAAGAAAGCCAGCGAACTTGATGATGCGGGTACCAAGTTACTAAGTTTGCCGACTTAATTATAAAGTTTGGCACATTCCTTGCTCTTAAAATTTAAATAATTAGAGGGCTAGAATATGTCGACATCCGCAATGCACGTGGCGCGTACTGGTTTGGACGCACAGCAATACAAAATGCAAGTGATTGCCAACAACCTTGCAAACGTTAATACGACTGGTTTCAAAAGAGATCGTGCAAATTTTGAGACATTGTTCTACCAAATTCAAAAAAATGCTGGTGCGCAGACGGGAGATAATTCCGCTCTCACTTCACCGCTTGCAGTCGGTACTGGCGTCAAAGTGGTAAGCACCCAGAAGCTGTTCACGCAAGGCGGCTTAGTAAGCACAGATAATGCACTCGACCTCGCAATTGACGGTGAGGGATTTTTCCAAGCTCTACTACCAGATGGCCGTGTGGGGTACACTCGATCTGGTATATTATCCAGAAATGCCGATGGTTTATTGACGACACCCAGCGGGTACGTAGTGCAACCCCAGATTACCATTCCAGATGACGCTACTTCGATTAATATTTCAAACTCTGGAGTGGTAAGTGTAACTACACCAGGCAACGAAATTGCTCAGGAAGTCGGGCAGTTGTCCCTAGCGCGGTTCAGTAATCCGCGGGGATTGATCCCGATTGGTGAGAATTTCCTTGTAGCATCTGATGCAAGTGGAGACGCGCAGGAGGGTGCACCTCTGGATGGTGGTTATGGAAAGCTGATGCAAGGCTACATTGAGAGCTCAAATGTAAATGTTGTTCAACAACTTGTGGACATGATCGAGACACAGCGCGCTTATGAAGTCAGCTCAAAATCAATAACTGCTGTAGACGAAATGATGCAATTTATCTCAAGAAATCTATAGGAATAACTATGTATAAATTGTCATTTTGTTTCATTTTAGTTCTTGCGGGTTGCGATACTTATAAAGAAGAGCAGCGCAGTATAGACTATGAACCGGTTTATCTCTCGGAAGACGTAGGTTCTGAATTTGGTCCCAATTATGGTGGCATATACAGTCCCGCCAAGGGTGCATTGTTTTCCATGGAAACTCGCGCTCACAAGGTTGGGGATATCATAACTGTGGCGTTTGCTGAAAGTTTTCAGGCAACCAAGTCGCAAAATGCGGCTACGCAAAAGTCAAGTTCGAACTCTATTGATTTGCCTAAAATTTTAGGCGCGGCATCAGTCTCAGCTGATTTGACAACTGGTTCCGACAGTAGCTTTGCAGGCAGTGGATCTACTGCACAATCCAACTCTCTCCGCGGTTCCGTGTCGGTGCACGTCGTTAGGGTTTATCCAAACGGTAATTTGCAAATTCTTGGTCAGAAAAAACTTACCTTCAACAATGGAGACGAATACATACGTGTCTCTGGCATTGTGCGTCCGATGGATATTGCGGCAGATAACGTGGTGCAATCAGATCGCATCGCGAATGCAGATATTAATTATGTTGGGGCAGGCGACATTGCGCGAACCGGTAAAAAAGGTTGGTTCACTCGCGCGTTTGAAAATGTATCACCTCTTTAGGAAGTAATATGAAGCAAGTAATAAGTGGAATAATTGCGTTTTTATTGCTCACATGTGCAACTACTGTTAACGCAACCCGTATCAAAGATATCACCTCACTTGCTGGGGTTAGATCAAACCAGCTTGTTGGTTATGGGGTTGTTGTGGGTCTTGCCGGAACAGGTGACGGAAATACCGGGATCACATTGCAATCGATCCAGTCGCTTGTGTCTCGTTTTGGTGTGACCTCAGACTTACAGGGTTTCAATGGAGACAATGCTGCTGCAGTTGTAATCACTGCTGATTTACCCGCATTTATGAAACCTGGTCAGGAGATTGACGTGACGGTTTCAACGGTGGGAGGCGCGTCATCCTTAAAAGGGGGGACGTTGTTAATGGCGCCATTATTAGGGGCGGATGGAGAGACCTACGCCGTTGCACAGGGTAATGTAGTGGTCGGTGGCCTAGGCGTTGAGGGGGCTGATGGCTCATCGCTTACTGTTAACATTCCGACAGTTGGTAGAATACCTCGCGGTGCATCGGTTGAACGGCTAGTTCCAAATGAATTTTTAAAAACAGATTTTGTGATACTCAATTTACACAATGGGGATTTTAGCACTGCAAATAACATTGCCCAAACAGTCAATGAAGTTTTCGGCGATGGTACTGCTCTTCCAATCGATAAAAATAGTATACGGGTGAGGGCACCAGAAGAGCCTGAGCAAAAAGTTTCGTTCGTTTCCGTCCTCGAGAATATTGAGGTTGAAAAGGCCCTTCCACCTGCAAAGATTATTGTCAACTCTCGAACAGGTACATTAGTTATAAGCGGTAACGTTGTAGTTACGCCGGCTGCTGTAGCGCACGGTAGTCTGTCTGTTAAAGTCCAGGAAGATCCAACGGTGCAAGCCGGTAACGCGATAGCAGTCGGTGCGGGAGCTCAAGCAAATGCAGGAGCTCAGCAGGTACCGAATACCGATATTCAGGCCGAAGAAAAAACTGCAAAAGCTTTCGTATTTGGTTCCGGCGTATCTTTGAGTGACTTAGTTGATTCAATCAATGCGGTTGGTGCAACCCCATCAGATTTGGTTGCAATTCTTGAAGCCCTCAGAGAAGCGGGTGCTTTGAATGCTGAAATCATTGTAATTTAGCTGTGAGGTTTTCAAATGACAATTCTTTCGAACGAAAACATCACCCTAATGATGCGAACTCAGCTAACATCTGAGTTTAAAGGCGGTAAAGAAAATGCGTTGACTGAAAACGAAGCTAGTGAGAGCCAAGAAAAAGAATTGAGAGAAGCTGCCAAGCAATTTGAAACTATATTTATAAAAAGCCTATTGAGCCAGGCACGCAAAAGTAAACTCAGTGAGGGTTTATTTGATACACCTTCTGACGATAATTTTGTTGATATGCTCGATCAAGAATTAGCTAAAAGTTCAAGTGAATCTGTCGATATTGGTATTGCAGACGTGATTGTGCGGCAAATGTCCAAATTCAATGGCGCGAATAAATTATGAGTGATATTTATAGCATAGCAAAATCTGGATTGCAGGCATACCGAGAGGGACTGGCTGCGACGGGTCAAAACATTGCTAATATTGGCAATGAAAACTATGCGCGACGCGAAGTTGATATTAGCGAGTTAAAGTCGTCGTCTGCTGACGTACTGCAGGTTTCAACCAATACAAGTTTTGGCGTCAAGGTGGATGGTGTCACACGTGCGTTCGACCAATTTATTGATATACAGCTCCAGAAAGCGCAAACTAATTTTTCTTTCTCTACAGCGCAGACGCTTATTTTAGAGCAGCTTGAAACTTTGGTGCGACCTCAAGCTGCGGGCGTTTCACAAAAAATTAATGAGTTTTTTTCAAAATTAAATGATGTAGGGCAAGATCCGTCAGATCTCGCGAGTCGAAACGTGGCATTAGATGCCGCTAACTCGCTGTCCTATTCCATCAGATCGGTTGCGACTGGAATTAAGGACTTGAGGGGGCTCGCTGCCAGTAATCTGAACGTCAATGTGGATGAGGCAAATAATATTTTGCAACAGCTGGCAGCTATACAAAAAGAACTTGTCGGGGCGACAAGTTTAAAAAACGTGCCCAACGGATTGCTTGACGAACGAGATGGCCTGCTGAAGGACTTGAGCGAGCTCCTAGATATAAATGTTCACTATAAAAATAGTGGCGAAGTTGAAATAAGAAGTGGGACAAACGGGCAAGGGATTTTTCTTTTGGCTGGAATACAGCCATCTCATTTAAAAGTTGAAACGCTTAATGGCAGCCTCAAAGTATTTGCCAGTTCTTCACCAAACGAATTGGGCACAAAACTAAGTGTGCAGTCTGGGGAAATGGCGGGCCATATTTCTGCTGATAATACATTGCTGCAGACAAAGAGTGAAATCGATCACCTAGCAAAAAAACTAACAACTGAGTTTAATGCAGTTCAGAATTTTGGTTTAGATCTTGATGGAGAAATTGGTGAAGATATTTTTGATTTAAATGCGATTAACGTGATTAAAACGTCTCAGTTAAACAGTGATGTTGAATTGAAAGTATTAGGCGATTATGACCAATTTATTGGACAGACCCTAGTAGTCAAATTTAACGCTGATAGAGGCTCCTGGAGCGTGTCTGGCCTAGAGCTTTTGGATATTCCACAATTTCAAGATGAATTAAATTTGGATGGCCTAAAATTAGCAATTTCAGGTTCGCCATCTATTGGCGACTATTTTGAAATTGAATTTCAGGAAAACGGCGCAGAAAATCTTTCTGTAAAAATTTCAGATGGTCGTAAAATTGCGGCAAGTTCATTGTATTTAGTAGAGGATGGTTTAACAAATCTTGGTAACGCGTCACTCTCAGTAACAAAATTTCCAGAACCCAAAAACACCCAATTAGATGTTTTGAACGGCATCTTCAGTGGAATTTCAAACAGCGCTAACGCCAATACTTTTCGAAATTCTGGCGCTTTAGGTTTTTTGGAAAACGTAAATAATATCAATAATCTAACTGCGTTAAAATTACAGCCGTCGCTCCAATTTTCATTTGCATCCTCGCAATTGAATACAAATTCAATCCTCTCAATAGACCTAGATAATGTTCAGTATGACTTTGCAATCGGTGGTTACCTCTCCGATGGTTCAGATTATGGTGACTTAGCCGAACTTCTAAATGCTGGTGTCATAAAATCGACAAACCCTGGGCTTGCAAAATCCTTCAACGACTTGGGGCTCCGCGCCGCTGGAGGCACGTCACTATTTAACATTTATTCCAGTAAAAATAGTGGGGCTCCGGGAGTTCCAAATCTCACGTCAGGAACTATTGACGGGAGAGTTGCAACTTTCAATCCTGGCAGTAGTGAGACGGCTAACATTCAAATTTTCACGAAGGAAGGTGTTCACCTCGCTGGTAGTCCCTTATCATCAGCCGAAGCTGCTGTTTTGGTCTCTGAACAGAATGGTTTTGCTCGAAACGCTGAGTACACTGCAGGTTATTTTTCGACTGGTGTCGACAGCACTTATTTAGGTGCGAATGTCACTAGAAAAACTGCTTCGGGAGATTACGGTGCTAGTTTTTACTCAAGCGGCGCATTGTTGCCGCAAAGTAATAATTTTTCAAAAGGCTTCGGTGTCCCGCCCATCCAAACAAACACAATGCCGCTGGATTTGAAACTTGTGTCATCAACTGGTGAAACCCTGACGTTAAAACCAGTTCAAGGCATGATGGCGGGCCATGTTGCAGAGGCAATCAATAGGGATGGTTCAATTCTAGGAATAGGTGCAAAGTCTCATAATCAATTAGAACTTTTTGAGGTCCCTGATGGGCTTGTAGAATTTACCCTGAAAGGCAAAAATAGTTCCGCGATTTCAGTGGGCGCGACAGTTAATGTCGGCGATATCTCATCACTTGTGTCCTCTATTAACGAACAAACCGATGAAACGGGCATAGCAGCATTCGTCGTCAATAACGGATCGCTCATTTTAGAAAGCCTAGATGGAAACGACATTGTTTTGGCGGATATTTCTCTACCAAACGGTGGCGCGTTTAAAGCTCGGCAATTAGATCAATTTGGACAAATAATTAAACCAACAAATTCGTCGGGTGAATTAAATCTGTCAAATAACGAGTTTCTGGTCGCAGGTGGTCAAGTTTTGCTGAACAGCGCTATCGATTTTGATGTTCAGTACGATGGGGCGGTTCTAGGTTCTTCTCAATCAGAGTTTATTAACGGATTCGCAACAAAAAATTTCGACTTGAAGAATAATGTTCAGGAGATTGAGTTTTTTGTCGATAGCGGTATCGATGGAGGCCACACAAGTGAAAGTGGTTTAAGTGCAGTTTCTGCATCGTCTTCGTATGCGCTGAACATCGGCACAGACATCGGTGATGCCATAAAGCTTTCGGCACGCGTTGATAATTTGAATGCTCAACAGTTAACTCAATCCTCGTTAGTTCAAGGCCTCACATCGCAGCTACGTGCGCAATCACCTAAATCAGTATTTACCGGTGGGCAATTCAACTTAGCGGATGGCTATCCAAAAAACGGCGATACGCTAGAACTGCAATTGGGCGATGAGCTCTATTTGGTAACAATAAATAACGTGCCTGAATATTCTTTTGACGGGCAGTCGGTTGTCATAGATGGCACTACTTTTACGGCGGAGGCAGGGTTGGCTGCTATTGTTTCGGAAACGCAATTCGCAGTATCTGGACCAGAAGTCGGTCGGCTTGAAGTTGGTTTTCAGAGGTTCGCGGGTACAGACGATTTCCAATTTTATGCAGTTGCAAAAGACGGTGTACTTTCTGGTCAGGTATTGGGGCTCACAGGGTCAAACTCCCAACTTCAACTGTCAAATTTTAATATTGTAAATTCTAGGGGCGGTCAGTCTACACAAATGACTTTAACGGGAACTGATTTTGCGCCACTTCAAGTTGCTGATAATGTCGCTCTATTGAGAGTGGAGGGGGTTAATTACTCGGTTCACTATAAGCAAAATGGTGGACTGCAACTAGACCCTGCCTTGAATGGTGCCCAGGCTATTCTGATAACGAATAATGACGGAACTAATCGCATCTCAATTACCTTGGATGATAGTTTTCGTGGTCAAAACATTAGGTTAGTGGCTACATCAATCTCAGATGATTATGGAATTATCACTTCATCGTCTCGTATCAGTGTTGAAGCTGGAAAGGTAAAGTTAAAAAACTTAGAGAATGGCCGTGTTACTTTGGATGCCCAGGTGTATTCGCTGGCAGATGAGACGTTTTCGATTAATGGTTTAAGTGGTCAGGATTTAATTGTTATTGCGACCGGCATTGGCCAAGCAAATTTGATAGGTTCCGCTGATGAATTTGATGGAAATGATGTTAGCCGCGAGATTACCGTAAAAATCAATGACCCGTCTAAAAAGGTAGTTGAACTCTACGATCGCGAGACCGGTGATTTTCTTGCAAAACGGGATTTTGGGGCGACAAAAGATTTCATTTATTCTGACCTCCATTGGCAATTCGACGGCGACGTTGAGGTGGACGACGAATTCACTCTTACAGCCTCAAGTAATCGCCAAGACGATGCGTCAAATATATCAAACATGTTGAGGTTAGCTGAAAGGTCTGATGCGACTCAGAAAGGCGGTTACTCTGATCTTTATAATGAGCTCATTATTGACGTTGGTTTTAATGTAAAAGCGGCAGAACAGGGGCTTCAAACTTCTAAAGCTCTCTTCGATGCAGCAGTTGATAGAAAATCTGAGTTTTCTGGGGTTGATTTAGATACTGAAGCGGCACGCTTGCTTGAGCAACAGCAAGCATATCAGGCGCTTGCTAAAGTATTAAGCACCGCGCAACAACTCGTTGATACGTTGCTCAGAGCAATGTGAGGGAGCTATATAAATGACAATCAGTACAAGCCGTTTATATCAAACGAATCGAGACCTTTTTGTAAGTTTGAATAAAGAGTTACAAAATTTACAGGCGCAAGCAGGTTCAGGAGAAGCGAATTTACGTCTTGCAAAAGATTTAACAGACATAAGTAAGTTAAATATGCTCGAGGAAAAATCTTCTGAAGTTAGTCAATATGTGAGCAATGCAAAGCGCGCGCAAACTGATTTAGAGATCTTGGACTTAACTGTAGAACGCCTACAAGATCTCACCATTAAGCTGCAAGAAATCTCGGTTGAAAGCACTAATGATACGCTATTGCCTGAGGAGCGGGCACGTTTCATTCTTGATGTGCAAATGATCAAAGATGAAATATTCAGCCTGGCGAATAAGAAGGACAGCCTCGGCAACTCTTTGTTCGCAGGTGTAGCCAATGTAGACACCGCTTATAATAAGGATCGTAATGGGGTTGTTAGCTATCAGGGATCAACTATTTCGAGAAAATTAAATGTTTCTGAAGGCTTGGAAGTTAAGCAAAATTTTTCCGGTTTGGAGGTTTTTGATCGTATTTCTGGTGAAGACGGAGATTTTTCAGTTTTTACTTTAATCGATAAACTGACACAAAGTTTAGAGGTTCCAATCGGAAGCTATCAAGCAAACAACCTCCTCGCGAATTCTAATTCAGCCAAAATTAAGTTGCCGCCCACTGAAGATCAGGCGGATCTTTCATTTGAATTTATAGTAGATGGGATGAAAAGTACAATTAGTGCTTCGGTGTTCTCTAATGATTATCAGCCGATCGTTGATAAAATTAATCAACTCACCATTCAGACGGGCGTTTCGGCAAGTCTATCGGAAAATAATGAAATTACGTTTGCAGGAAATGGCGAGGATGTGACGATTGGAGCGTTCACATTTGGTGTCGGGTATAAAGGTAAACCAAGCGTTCAGGTGCTAAACGCACAATCAAATGATATCATTGACGAGATATATTCAGAGGTATCTTCTTATTCGGTCACATCTCAGCAAATTACAGATGCCTTCGAGCATTTTTCCTCAATTCGCGCTGAAATATCGAATTCGTTCAGATTGACTGAGGCGGCACAACAATCAAACGAAGACATGATTTTGCTAATCGAGGAAGATATTGCTGAGTTGCGGGAAGCAGACATGGCGTCTATTCTTACACAAATTGAATTTTTGATGACCAACAAGGAGGCAGCTCAGGCCACTTTCACACGGATCTCAAGTAAATCACTTTTTGACTTTTTAGGTTAGTTGACTTGGTACGTTCCTTGCTTTCCTCAGGAAAGCTATGGAGAAGCGCATGTTGTCAATCATTAAAGCGGGTATGAACGTCGCGAGCCACGAATTAAACGTCGTTTCGAATAATGTTGCCAACGCAAATAGTAATGGTTTTAAGAAGTCGATGACGTCTTTTGCTGACATCGCTGCATCTGGTCATGCTGAGGCGTTCACAATTGCAGCAGGGCTTGGTGCAGAGACAGAAACCACGCGCGCAATACACTCACAAAGCACAGTATTAACCACAGATAAGACTACCGATTTAGCCTTGCTGGGAGATGGATATTTTATGGTTCGTTCGCCAAGTGCAGGAGCCGGCATTGAATTTACTCGAAATGGAGCCTTTTCTCTGGATGCTGACGGGTTTTTGACTACTTCGGATGGTGCTCAGGTTCTAGGCTATCCACTTGTTGAAGGAGATTTCACAAATTTCATCGGAAATGCAAATAACGTTGCGGCGCTGCAAATCCCATTTTCGCGTAATGGCATGATGATGTCAAATTTGACAATTGCAGACGATGGAAAAATTTCAGTTCAATATGGGGGTGACGAACCTGAACCAGTAGGAACGCTTGCATTGGGCAAGTTCTCAAATCCAAGCGGCCTTCGTTCGTTGGGAAATACTAGATACCAGTTTTCAACCGAGGCAGGAGGATTAAATCTGGGTGCTCCATCTGAGGTGGGCTTTGGTATTCTCAAAAGCGGGGGGCTTGAAACGTCTAATGTCGATATGACCAGTGAACTTACGGCAATGATTAAGGCGCAACAACAGTTCAACGGCGTTGCGAGACTTTTACAATCTAATAACGACATGATTTCGCGGTTCACGCGATAATTTACGAGGCTATGGCTATGACATCTTGCGTCCATTGTGAAGTAAAGTTGGGTTACTCAGAAGCAAATGCTGCGCGGGATCACGACGGATTGTGCGTTGGTTGCTATGTCAAATCACTTGTAAAAGAGAAATCCCATCGAGCGAACAAGACTGTTCAAAAAACTAATTTAAAATCTTTGGA
>Ga0181592_10002931_pt1 | contig 14097 bp, 12 predicted proteins | sample 071ome_20_FD_133755 | JGI IMG/M metagenome (GOLD analysis project Ga0181592, IMG submission 133755) | Coastal salt marsh microbial communities from the Groves Creek Marsh, Skidaway Island, Georgia - 071412BT metaG (megahit assembly) | ecosystem: Environmental > Aquatic > Marine > Intertidal...
ATAGGTTTTATTTTATTCTCAAGCCTCTCTTCTTTCTAGCAATAAGAAAAATATACCCTGAAAAAAGTATCGAAAATATTAGCTCCAATAAAATCAACATACTTGCCTTAAGCCCTGGAATATTTAGAGGTGATCTCGAAATATTAAGCAACTCTAATGAAGTAAATATGTACAAGATTCATCATGGATGGCAAAGACTTATTACACATGCTTTTTATCCAAAAAATACTGATGCTACTGATTATTACAGAAAATCAAAACCCAAGGATTTGATCGAAGCCCAAAATAAACTTAGGGAATTTTTGACTGTACTATTGACCTATTTATATTCGAAAATAAAAATTGATATTATCGTCATCCCAAATGTGAGATATCTTGAAGACTTAGATTGGTGTTTTGTTTCAAGAAGTTTGGGTATAAAAATTGTTCTTATGTTTAGGGAAGGACTTATTATGTTTAGACGTGGCTATGAGGGGACCCTTAATAGGCATAAAATGTTTGGGTCTTTTGAAGGAGATCATATAATTGTCCATAACCAGATTACTAGAAAAATGTTTATTGAGTCTGGATTTGCTGAGGCTCGACAAATAAGCGTGAATGGTATGTTGAGAATTGATGAGTTAATCAAGAAGGTTAATTCTGAAAAGTATCATACTAAAAACCAAATAACTTTATTTTATTTCCGGTGCGATAAAAATCCTTTTGGAAGAAGAGTATCAGGAAGTTATGTTCCACCTGGGGTTCCTTGCAAAATTTATAAAGACACAATACTTTGTTTAATAGATTTGGCAAGAAGTGATGCTTCTCTAAATGTAGTAATTAAGCCAAAGCCTAAAGATTTTGCAAATGGGGAATTAATTAAATTTCTAGAAGATAATCAAGTTTCATTGGATCAAATTCCCAATGTTAAGATCCTTCCTTATGAAAATGTTCATGATTTAATTATTGAGTCTAAAGTTATTATCGGTCTTCAGACGACGGCAATTCTCGAGGCGGCAGTTGCGAATAAGCCTATAATTTTTCCTTATTTTGATGAATTTCGGAACTCTGCTTGGAGTAAGAGATTTGGGTATAAAAAATATCTTGACCTTTTTTCTGCTGCATCATCAAAAGATGATTTAGAGAAAAAAATATTGTCATACATGAAAAAATACACAATATCAAATGAAGTTAGAAAACAGAGGAATAATTTAATCGAAAAATATTTATCAAGTCTAAGTGGTAACGCAACATCTTTATACCTTAGGTCTTTAAGGGGCGTAATTAAAGATAATGAATGAGTTTAAAATTGGAAATATCCCAGTAGGCGGAAAAAATAAAACTTTTATCATTGCTGAGGTAGCTCAAGCACATGAAGGTTCGTTAGGGACTGCTATTGCTTTTATTGATGCAGCAGCAGCAGCTGGCGCTGATGCAATAAAATTCCAAACACATATAGCTGATGCAGAGTCAACAATTGATGATCAATTTAGAGTCAAGTTCAGTTATCAAGACTCTTCGAGATATGCTTATTGGAAAAGAATGGAGTTTAATGAGACTCAATGGAAGCTCCTCTCTGAGCATGCAAAAGCTAAGGGCCTGGTTTTTTTGAGTTCTGCTTTTTCAATAGAGGCTTTCAATTTGTTAAATAGTCTTTCTATGCCTGCTTGGAAAATTGCTTCAGGCGAAACTTCTTCAAATGAAATCCTCCAGAAAATGATAGAAACTCAGAAACCAATTCTGCTAAGCACTGGAATGAGTAAAATGTCAGAAATTTTAAATACCTGTGAATATTTACATAAATCTAATGTTGATTTTGTTCTTTTACAGTGCACAAGCAAGTATCCAACAAAATTAGAAGAAATAGGGCTAAATGTTATTGATGATTTCAAGGAACTAGGATGTTTAGTTGGTTTATCAGATCACTCAGGCACAATTTATCCAGCTATGGCGGCAATTGCGAGAGGCGTATCAGTTGTTGAGCTTCATTTGACTTTTAACAAAAAAATGTTTGGGCCTGATAATAGCTCATCTATAACATTTGAAGATCTGTCTCTTATTAGAGATTTTAGAAATGCAATTTATCAAATGGATATGAATCCAGTTGACAAGACGAATTTAACTCATGATCTAAAGAAAATGAGAGACCTTTTCAACAGAAGTCTTACTTTTAAAAAAGACCAACCAAAAGGAAAAATTATTACTAGAGAAATGCTTACTACAAAGAAACCAGGAACTGGAATCAGTTATTCTGATGCTAATAAATTACTTGGAAAACCTTTAAATAAGGATGTACCTTTTAACAGGCTAATAAAGTGGAGTGATATTGATGACATCTAAAAGAAAAGTTTGTGTTGTTGTCAATAGTAGGGCAAATTATGGACGTATTAAATCTGTGTTGGATGCAATAAAATCTCATGATAGATTAGAGCTTAAGTTAATTGTTGGTGCTGCAGCTCTTTTATCAAAATATGGCGACCTTACAGATTATATATCGAAGGATGGATTTGAGATAGACGCTACAATTTATTCAATAATTGAAGGTGAAAACCCTCTAACTATGGCTAAATCAACGGGACTTGGGATAATTGAGATTTCAACTCAATTTGATAGGATAAAACCAGATATAGTCCTTACAGTGGCAGACCGTTTCGATACTATGGCTACTGCCATTGCTGCCAGTTATATGAATATACCTTTGGCACATACTCAGGGTGGAGAGGTCACTGGCTCAATTGATGAGAGTGTTAGGCATGCAATTACCAAACTATCACATATACATTTTCCAGCTACTAAATTAGCTGCAGAAAATATTATTAAAATGGGCGAGGATAAGAAAACGGTTTTTCTAACTGGATGTCCAGCAATGGATGTTATTCATAAGAAAGATCTGAGCATTAACAAAGTAATTACCGATAAGTATTTAGGTGTAGGAATGGGGTTTAATCCCGAAGAACCTTATCTTGTAGTTCTTCAACATCCTGTTACCACAGAATATGTTGAAATTGAAAAACAAATCATCCAAACTATTAATGCGATTAAGAAACTGAAAATACAAACTGCCTGGCTCTGGCCAAATGTTGATGCTGGATCTGATAAGGTATCCAAAGCCCTTAGACAATTTAGAGAAATTGACAAACCAGACTATATTCATTTCTTCAAAAATTTTGAAATTATTGATTATGCAAAGCTAATTTATAATTCTCAATGTTTGATTGGTAATTCAAGTTCTGCTTTGAGAGAGGGATCTTTTTTAGGAGTTCCAGCTGTCAATATCGGATCAAGACAAAATACTCGCGAGAGAGGGTTAAATGTAATTGATGTCCAATATGACCAAGATGAAATCGAGAGAGCAATAATCAAACAAATTGGACATGGGAAATATCCAGAGCAGCAGATCTTCGGAGATGGCAACTCCGCTGAAAAGATTGCAAACATACTTGCTAATGAAGAAATAAATATCCAAAAAGTTCTTGCATACACAAATTAATAACACTTCTATGAAATCTGAACTGGATAAAAAGCTAAGAAAACATATAGAAATTTTAGAAAATGAGGTTTTCTTTACTAAAAATAAGTGGCCACACTTTAGCCTTCTGCTTAAAGATATGTCTGAATTTTCTTTAAAACTAAAAGCAAATTTAACTGTAGTTTCCTTGGAAAGAACATTGTTGTATGGGGGGTACAGTTTATTAGCCCCATTTTTTGATAAACAAAATTTTATATCAATTGACTGCAGTCCTTCTTCAGCTGATGATAGGGGGTCATATAATGAAGAACTGATTAATAACAGCAATTTTATTAAAATAAGCACTTCTAAAAGAGCTGATATAAGTAATACAGGCCTTGAGGATTGTCTAGCAGACTTAGTTTTAATTCCTAATTTAGTTCACCATATTGCTGATCAAGATATGTTATTCCAGGAAATGGCAAGAATATTAAAGCCCGGTGGAAAAGTCTATATATTCGAGCCATTAGTAAGAGAATTACACCAAATACCTGATGATTTTCTTAGGTACACTCCATTTGGTATTGCAGCGGTCTTGAAAAAGGTTGGTCTGGAGATGGAATCATATGATTTGGAAGGAGGGCCTTTTTCGGTAATTGCTTATTGTTGGACACAGGCACTTCAATATTTTCCTGATCAAGATCGCAAGAAGATGGAAGATTGGTTTTATAATCAGCATTTCATTGATTTGATGAAATGGGACATTGAACATACCGATAATAAGGTTAGACCGTTTACCAAATTCCCAATGAGTTTCTCAATTAAGGCAATAAAAAATTAATGTCCTATAAGGGAAAAAAAATACTAGCGGTTATTCCTGCGAGAGGAGGTTCCATTGGAATCAAGAAAAAAAATCTAAGGAAATTATTTGATAAGAGTCTTATTCAAATGGCTGCAGAAGTTGCAAATTCAGTTAAATGGATTGATTGTGCAATGATATCGTCAGACAATAAAGAAATTATTGATGAAGGTATTAAATATGGGTTAATGGCACCATTTGTGAGACCAGTTGAGCTTTCAACAAGTACCGCTTTGTCATATGATGTTTGGATTCATGCCTGGAAAGAAACAGAGCAATATTTAAACAAGGATTTTGATATTTCAATATTGCTTGAGCCCACAAGCCCACTCAGGACGGCTAATGATATTGAAAAAGTTATCAGAAAAGTCATTGATAATAACTATCCTGCTGTTGCTACATTCAGTAAAGTCCCAGCCCATTTCACGCCTGAAAAAACATTATTAACTAATAAATCTGGGACTATAAGCTTTTATCATCATGATGGAGGAAAGTATAGCTTGAGACAGAAAATTCCAACCTATTTGCATAGAAATGGAATTTGTTACGCTGTTACGAAGGAATGCCTATTTAAGTATAAGTCTATAATTGAGAAAAATTGTTATCCACATATAATTGAGAGACCTACGGTGAATATTGATGAGCCTTTTGAGTTAGAATTAGCTGAATGGTTACTAAAAAAAATTCAAAATAATTCATAAATAAAAAAATATATTCCTAGGTTTGATATATGAATATCGCTATCATACCTGCCAGAGCAGGATCTAAAGGGCTAAAGAAGAAGAATATAAGGCCTTTATGTGGAAAGCCATTAATTCTTCATACTGTTATTGCTGCATTAGAATCAAATTTAATTGATAAAGTTTTAGTATCTACAGATGATGAGGAAGTTAAAAAAATAGTTGAACAATATGATTTGGAGGTTATTGATCGGCCAAAAGAGCTAGCTGAAGATCATACGCCAACATTGCCCGTATTAATCCATGCTATTGACCAGATTGTAGGTCATATTAGTTGCATTGTAGTCTTACAACCCACATCACCATTAAGAAGTCCCAAACAAATTGATGAGGCGATCAATTTATATAATGACCAGTGTTCAAGTATTATAAGTGTTTGTGTGGCAGAACATAGTCCATATAAAATGTTTAACATAGAAAATAATTATCTTCAAGATTTTATTTCAAAGAAGTGGAGAGGTATGCCAAGACAGAAGCTGCCAACTGTTTATAGAGAAAATGGGGCTATATATATAACTTCTGTAGAAAATTTGTTATCGGGAGATATAGCTGGCAGAAATCCTCGTCCATTTCTAATGTCGTCCGAAACATCAGTTGACATCGATACTTTTTATGATTTATGTGTCGCAGAAACAATAATAAATTCTGAAAATGATTTTTAGCCCTGAATTTGAGATCAACGGAAGAAAGGTTGGGTCAGAACATCAGCCACTTGTAATTGCTGAGATTGGAATTAATCATGAAGGCAATTTCGATAAAGCAATACAAATGATTGATGACGCATCAAAAGCTGGATGTGAATGTGTAAAGTTTCAGACTCATGTAATTGAGGATGAGATGATTTTCAATAACGTGATACCCGGTAATGCCTCTGAGAGTATATGGGATATTATGAGTCGTTGCGCTCTTTCAGCGTCTGAGGAAATTGAACTTAAGAATTACGTAGAACAGCAAGGTATGATTTTTCTCTCTACACCTTTCTCAAGGGCTGCAGCTGATAGACTAGAAAAGATCAATCTTCCTGCTTATAAGATTGGCTCTGGTGAATGCAACAATTACCCCTTAATTAAGCATATAGCATCTTTTGGCAAGCCAATCATATTAAGCACTGGAATGAATGACATTGATTCAATTTCAATAGCAGTTGACATTATAAGAAGTTACAAAATCCCATATGCTTTGCTGCATTGTACATCGATGTATCCTACACCATATGACAAGGTAAGGCTTGGCGCTATTACAGAGCTATCTATGATTTTCCCAGATGCAATAATTGGCCTGAGTGACCATTCAATTGGAAATTATACAAGCTTTGCTTCTATCCCTCTAGGTGCTTGCATTATCGAGAAACACTTTACCTCAAGTGCAGATTGGCCTGGTCCTGATATTCCGATCTCAATTCTTCCGCAAGATTTATCTAATCTAGTTATAGGCACTAAAGCCATTAAGTCTGCACTTGGAGGAAAGAAGAATATTTTAGATGGAGAAAAGCCTACAATCGATTTTGCTTACGCTTGTGTTGTTTCTATTAGGGATATTAAAAAAGGAGAGGTGCTAGATATGGAAAATATTTGGGTAAAAAGGCCCGGAAATGGAGAAATTAAAGCCATAGAGTATGAAAAAATAATCGGTATGACAGCGTTAAATGATATAGAGGCAAATAAACAGTTATGCTGGGCAGATCTAAATCATAACGTATAATGGATCATATTGAACCTAATTATTTTACTATTAGTCGAAAACCATGACACAATTCATTTTAGTTGAGTAATCCCAATTCGGCTTTTTATACAAATAAATTCCAAGGTATTAATGAAAAAGATATTATTTGTTTCAGGCACAAGAGCAGATTTTGGAAAAATCAAGTCACTAGTTAAAGAGGTAGAGTCATCAAAGGATTTTGATTGTTTCATTTTTGTTACTGGAATGCATCTCCTCGACAAATATGGCTATACAATTAATGAGATTTATAAGTCAGGATTTAAAAATATTTATCCATATCAAAACCAAAATGAAACCAAAGGTGAATCAATGGACTTAACCTTAGCCAATACAATTAAGGGTTTTGCTCGATACGTTAAAGAATTAAGGCCTGATTTGATCGTTGTTCATGGCGATCGATTGGAAGCGATGGCAGGAGCAATAGTTGGAGTTCTTAATGATGTCTTAGTTGCCCATATTGAGGGAGGAGAATTATCAGGTACTGTTGATGAAGTTATACGCCATTCCATATCTAAACTTGCGCACATTCATTTTGTTAGTAATTCCAAGGCCTATAAAAGACTAAAACAATTAGGGGAGGATAATAGCAAGATCTATCAAATTGGCTCGCCTGAAGTAGATATTATGCTTTCACAAGAACTGCCAAATATAGATGATGTGAAAAAAAGTTACGATATCTTTTTTAAAGATTATTCTATTTTTATATATCATCCCGTCACTACTGAATTAGAAAATATTGATAAAAATATAAATTTTTTAATTGATGCTATGGTTGAGTCACAAAAAAATTATGTTGTAATTTACCCAAATAATGATCATGGCTCGAATAATATTATTAGCGCTTTAAAGAAAATCGAAAATAATCCAAGATTTAGGCTAATACCTTCTTTTAAATTTGAGAGTTTTATAACTTTACTAAAGAATGCTAATTTCATTGTTGGAAATTCTAGTTGCGGCGTCAGAGAAGCCTCTATTCTTGGAGTTTGTTCAATAAATGTTGGCACAAGACAAAATAGAAGAAATGATTCAAAATTTATTTTAAATATTGAAGAATGTAGTTCTGAGATCCATAATGCTTTAATTAAGGATTGGCCGAGAATTGAACCAAGCTATGATTTTGGTGAAGGGGGTTCAGCAAAAAATTTTATAGATGTAATCTCAAAGAAAGAGTTCTGGAAGACAAGATTTCAAAAAAACTTTTATGACATCTAAGCAGCCTTTAAAATTATGAAATACATAAAAAAAAATATTCAAATTAAGGATATCAATGCTCACAAATTAAGAGGAAATAACTTCTATAAAAGTGTTCAGTCTTTAAATAAATTTCAACTCCAGAAAAACAAACATAGACTTAAAAATAACTCTGAATTCTCTTGTCTTTTATGTGGTGGTAATCAAGGTGAATTTATTCTGAAATGGAAAGATTGTTATTATTTGAATCAGTGTAAAGAATGTTCCGCTATTTCAACCAATATAGATACTTTCAATTCTTCTGAGCATGTTGGGTCTATATACGAACAAGATTATTTCAAAAATACTCTTGAAACAGTTCAAAATACTGTCGACTATAGGAAGACTTTATTTGGGGAAGAAAGATATCAATTTTGTATTAAAAGACTGAATTTATCAGAAAAAGAAATTAGTGTTTTAGATGTTGGTTGCGGGCTTGGTTATTTCTTAGAGACACTTAAGGACAAGGGTATTAAAGCAAGAGGGCTTGAAGTTGATCCGTATCAACGAGATGTTTGTCTTAAAAAAGGTTTGGATGTATTAACTTCTGATTTGAGCCAAGAGTATGACGAGAGCTATGATTTAATTACTTTATTCGATGTGCTAGAGCATTTAACAGAACCAGTTGAGTTTTTTAAGTTAGCCTATTCAAAATTAAAGCCAGGAGGGCATATTATTGCATTCACCCCAAATATCAATTCATTTGGATTCGAACTTATGGGGAATACTCAAAATTTGTTATATCCTTTTCAACATGTATGTTTTTATAATCCATCTTCAATCAAATATTTATCCGAAAAAGCCAAATTGAATATTTCATCAGTTGAATATTTTGGTTTAGATATCATGGATTATCTTTTAAAGAAAGAATATGAGGATGATTATCCCTATACTGACAAATTACATGAAATGATGACTCTAATGCAAGGGTGCCTGGATCATCTAGAGATAAGTAATCATATGAGAATTACTTTTCAAAAGAAATAATCTTGTTGTATGTATTCAATTTTCCTAAAAACACTAGGACAAATAGTACATTTCTTGCTTAAGCTCGGATTTAAAAATTTAATTGTTAGTATTTTTGCAAGAAAAATCGAATTTGAAGAGAATAATAACGGTAGAAAATATAACTTACTAGCCTTGAACCCTTCTCGATTTAGGGGAGATCTTGAGGTTTTCGAAAGCTCTAAAGAATTTAAAGTTTTTAAAATTCCTTTCAGGCTACAAGCTCTTATTTTTGCATTTTTCTTTGGGAAAGATATTGATTGCACAAATGAAGTTTTTTTTGATACCGAACAAAATTCTAAATTCGCAAAAGAGAGAAAGAGATATAGAGATTTCCTAAAGATTTTTTTGCCTGGTTTATATAAGTATCATAACATTCATTTTGTAATAGGTGCCGCTATTCACTATAGGCATGATTTTGATTGGGGTTATGTTTCAAATGAGCTACTTACTCCCTATATCGTTCTTCATAGAGAGAATCTATTGGCGAGTGAATCAGCGATTTCTCATTTTAAGGGGTATATAAAATATCTCAATAGATTTCCTGGGACTAAAATTATTGTCCAGAATAATATTGTTAAAGAATTGATTATAAAGAGCAAATATGCTGGAGATGACCAAGTGACTGCTTGTGGATCTCTTAGAATGGATAATTTTCTAAGGAAGATAAGAGAAGATGATCCATCCAAAGTTAATAATAGAGTCACATTTTTTTCATTTCTTCCGGGTTTTTTTGTATTTAATGACCCCAAGGAATCAATCGAGCATTGGCCAGAGGACAAAAGTAGAGGTTGGTATAAATTATTTGAAAATATACATGTTTTGATTGCTAGTATCGCAAGAAATAATCCAGATATTGATTTTGTAATTAAAACAAAATGGGAAAAGAATTGGATTAATGTAATAAAAGAATTACTTTATAAAAATGGTCTAGATTTTAATAAAATTAAAAATCTTACAATAACAGCAAATGTTAATCCTCAGGATCTTATCCTGAGATCAGATGTTGTTTGTGGATTTGGTTCAACCGCGCTTCTTGAGGCAGCAGTTGCAAAAAAACATGTAATAATACCAATGTTTGATGAACCATCTTTAAAGAAAAACAGGAAATATTTGCTCTTCCCGAACCAGCTAGATTTATTTACTATTATTAAAGATAAAAATAAAATCGAGCAAGAAATTCTAAGATGTGTTGCTAATCCTAAGGTTAAATCATCACTAATCTCTAAAAGAATAGATTTGTTTGAAGAGATGGTTTCTAATACTAATGGAGACTCATTTGAAAGGTATAAACATGCAATTTTAGAATCTCTCGAGAGAACTGTAAATTAGATAATGGGCACTTTATTTTAGAGAGTCAATATTATGACAGGATGCTTCATAATACCCTCGCTTTCATATGGAGGTGCTGAAAGAGTTACTTTGTACCTTTATGAGGAGAGCAATAAAAAAAGAAAAAACCATTTAATTGTTTTGTCAGATACAAATAATCTTGAAATCCCGGATTACGACGAAAATTTTGTACATTTTATTAACAAAAGAAGATTAATCTTTGCTATTCCAAGAGTTCTATGGTTGTTATATAAATTAAAGCCCGATTATCTTTTTTCTTCTATCTGGCATATTAATATTTTCTGTGTATTAGTTTCAATTTTATTCAAAAAACAAAGGTCCATTATTCGGGAAGCAAACTATCCGCAGCAGAATTTACTTAAATTTAGAAAGAAGTATTTTTTCTACAAAATAATTTATTCTTATTTTTATAAGAAAGCAAACATTGTCCTTTCTAGTTCTGAATCTATGAAATTAGAGATAATGAAATTTTGCAGATACAATGGTGAAAATATTAGAGTTTTGTATAACCCCGTAGATTATGAATATATCAGAAAAAAAATCGAGCAAAATGAGCCCGATTTTCGGCCAGATTCTTTTTTATGTATTGGGCGCCTGACATATCAGAAGGGTTTTGATAGGTTAATTAAATTATTTCCTGAAATAAAGAATGCAAAACTAAGAATTATTGGTGAAGGAGAGCAATATGATGATCTTTATAGATTAATTCATGATCTAGAATTGAATTCAAGAGTATTTATTGAGAAAAATTTAGACAATCCTTGGAAGGAGATAATAAACTCTATAGCGGTAGTTGTGCCTTCAAGATGGGAAGGCATGCCAAATATCGTGCTAGAAAGTTTAGCGTGTGGCGCAGAAATAGTTGCCTCTGAAGAAGCCGGAGCCATAACAGAAATATACCAAAAGCTTAAAGTTGGACAGAATAGATTCCACATAATAGATTCCGAAGAAAGTTTCGTGAATAAATTAAATTTCTTATCAGATAAGAAAAGCTCCAACTGTAGCAATAGCTATCTGCCGAATTGTTTTAGGAAGGATAATGTTGGAAAGCAATTTAGAGATTATCTTGATGATTTGTCATAATTTATGTTATTTTCAAGTAAATATTACTATTTAAATAGTTATTTAATTGTATTCGGGGCTATCGGTATTCTGGAATGGCTTAGTAGAATTTTAGGTGATATTCTTCCTTATTTAGGATACTATCTTCCATATTTAGCACCATATCTAATTGTCATCCTTTTTTTCAATTTAGAACACAAGATTTATAAAGTCTCAGAAAACACAAAAAAGTCTCTATATCTATACTCTGCCGCTATTTCAGTTTTAATAATATTAGAAGCTATAAACTCTATATTCTATGAGATTCAATTTAGTGGATTAGTTATTCTTCAGCATATATGGGCTTTATTTTTTTTTGTAATAGCGATTACTTTCTCTTATGACGAGCAAGAGCATCGTAGATTCTTAATTAAAGTTTTCCTAATCTGTTCAGCTCTAGTATCACTTTTACAAATTTTGATAGAAATTCTTGTCAACTTTGAACCTTTTTATGGGTTTTTTGAATTATCTTTTTTGTACAATAATAACAATCTATCAAATCTTTTTATTTGCGCAGCTGCAGTAGTATTAGTTGAGAAGAAGGTCTTTAGATATGACTTCAAAGTAAAGCTAGTTCTTATGTTCTTATACCTTGTCTTCATTCTGTTAGCCGATTCCAGAGGGGCATTAATATCATTTTTTGTTTTAATTTTTAGCGCATTTATTTCATATTTGTGGATGAAAAAAAATAATTATCTAAAGTACATAATAATATCCACCCCTATTGTTGCTTTGTTATTCATTTTTAGTAGTGATCATCTCTACTCCAATCAAGATTATATAAATATTCTAAGCCAGAAACTTTTAGAACTAGAAGCTCATTACAACAAAAGTATTTTTATTAGAATAGATACAACTTTGAAGGCTATAACTGGTTTTATAGAGCACCCTATTTTCGGGGTTGGTGTATCTACTCTAGGAGATATTGAATACAGAAGTTATGGGTACCAATTGCATTCCCATATATTTTATATTATTGCAGGGTATGGTTTATTGGGGTCAATTCTATTTGTCTTTTTATTCTCTCATTTAATAGCAAGAAGAGAATTTTTCCACAAGCGAGTGTTATACTTTTTAGCTTTATCTTTTTGCGTAATTATAACTGATGACTTCAATCCTTATTATGGCCTAATGTTTTATTTTATCTCAACACTTGATAAAACTGAACTGTCTCAAAAATATAAATCTAGTTCAATTCCCAGTGTATCTTAAAACAAATTTTCTTAATATTCTTTTTAGTAATTCGTCAGGTTGGAAATATGATGAGTTGCCAAAGTATTCAGTCAAATTTTGGTTTAAAGGTAATTTATTCAATAAGACTATTAATAGTGCCATAATCGAGCTTTGTAATATTAAAGACGATAATAAGTTCCATTATGCAATATCTAAGTTTTTATTAAATCTGAATGGGAATTTTGCATTCGTAATCTGCACAAGAGATCACCTATTATTGATTACAGACAAGCTGCGTTCATATCCCTTAATTTATTCTTCAACACAAGGAAAATTTAATGTAGGTGGATCCCTTATAGATTTAAGATCACTATCAGAAAAAAACATTTTCGACAAACATGCGCTTACTTCATTATCAATGTCAGGTTACACAATAGGCTCATCAACTATCTATAAAAATATTAAACAAGTAAATCCTGGCAACTATATCAAGTTTTCATTTGCAAAAAAAAATACGGAAATTAGGACCTACTTTAGATATTCCCCATGGATGATTACTGAACGTAATAATGAAACTCTTGTAAAAGATCTAACAGATAAAACAGTTTCAATTTTTGAGAAGATATTTGATAATATTAGAGGCAGACAAATTATCGTTCCTTTAAGTGCAGGCAGCGATTCCAGATTGGTAGCCTCTGCCTTAAAGCTTGTTGGAGCCAAAGACGTTATTTGTTTTGCATTTGGCCTAAAAACTAATTTTGAAATAAAAATTAGTCAAGCTGTAGCAAATAAGTTGGGGTTTAAATGGCATTATTCAAGATATAACATTAACCTCCTTCGAGATTTTTTTAATTCTAGCACTTTTAAGGACTACTTAAATTATGCAGATACCGGTATTAATGTTCCATTTGTGGGAGATCTATTTGCATTTGAAAATCTAATTTCTAAGGGTTTAATTGATAGAGATGCAGTTGTAATTAATGGAAATGCAGGAGATTTCATTTCGGGCGGACATATTCCATCTAGTCTTAAAAGTTTATTTACTTCTGTTGAGAATAAAGAAAAAATACTTTTTGATTCGATTATTAAAAAGCACTTTAGCTTATGGGAAAGTTTAAAAACAAAAGAAAATATTAAGTCTTTAGAATTTTTGCTAAGGGAAGAGTATGGCGACATAAAAGATGATTTAGTCAAAAGTAAAAATTATTTCTCTTACTTTGAGTATTCAGAATTCATGAATAGACAGTCAAAATATGTTTCATCTGCGCAAAGGGCCTATGAATATTTTGACATTGATTGGAGGTTGCCACTTGGGATGATGATTATTTAAATTTTTGGCAATCAATTCCTTTTGATTACAAATTTAATAAAAAATTATATAAACAGATGTTGTTTAGAAATAATTTTTCAGATGTGTGGAAAGATATCCCAATTAATAATTACCAAATTAAGCCTTATTGGTTACGGTACCTGAGAAACTTTACAAA
>Ga0181592_10002979_pt1 | contig 13992 bp, 20 predicted proteins | sample 071ome_20_FD_133755 | JGI IMG/M metagenome (GOLD analysis project Ga0181592, IMG submission 133755) | Coastal salt marsh microbial communities from the Groves Creek Marsh, Skidaway Island, Georgia - 071412BT metaG (megahit assembly) | ecosystem: Environmental > Aquatic > Marine > Intertidal...
ATGTTGGATGGTTGGCTGCTGGTTGGTTAGTTCTTTTTGGTCAAGAAGCTGGATCACAAATTGGTGGTGAAATAGCCACATCGGTGAAGGGTTGTTGATAAATAACTAAAAAACAATAATGGCGGTTCAAAAACCACTCCCAACACAACCTGAGAATCGAAACTTCTTAGCTCCAACAGGGTTTCGATTCCAAGTAAATCGTGCTCCGTCAGTTGCATTTTTTGGTAACAGAGTCAACATCCCAGCGATGACAATGGGTGTTGCCAACTTCAATAATTACCTAAACAACATTCCACTTCCTGGAACTAACATTGAATTTGAAGATTTATCTCTCGATTTCTTAGTTGATGAGGATCTTCAGAATTACATGGAGATTCAAAATTGGATTCGTGGAATTGGATTTCCAGAAAGTCTTCAAGAGATTTATCGTTGGCAAAACCAAGATGAGGCTATTATCTCTCAACCTTATGGAACTCAGTTGAATCTTTATTCAGATGGAACTCTGACAGTTCTTGATTCTCAACAGAATGCCAAATTCAAAGTCAACTTTGAAAACTTATTTCCAATCAATCTTTCAACACTTGACTTTGACGCTAAACAAACTGACCTTGAGTACTTTACGGCAACGGTCACTTTCAAGTATACTATCTACAGTATAGAACCAATTACTTCCTGCTGTTAATGATTGATTTGGAGACCATTCAAAAAATGTGGTCTGAAGATTCAAAGATTGATCCTGATAATCTTCACACGGAATCACTAAACATTCCAATTCTTCATGCCAAATATTATGATTTGTATAATAACATTTCTCTGCTAAGAAAAAAAGCAGAACAACAAAGAAAGAACATTCGCCACGAACGTTATGAATACTTTAGTGGGAAAGCAGATCCAGATGTTTATATCGAAAATCCATTCCCTAAGAAAATTAGGGATAAAGCAACTCTTGAAAAATATCTGGATGCAGATGAGAAACTCTCAGGAGTTTCGTTGAAATTAGAATACTACTCTACTATGTTGGAATACTTAGAGAGTATATTAAAAATGGTTTCTCAAAGAACTTATCACATCAAAAATGCAATAGAATATATGAGATTTAGTGCTGGACTGGGATAAATACCTAAAAACCTAAAGCAAATGCCTTTTCAAATTACGAAAACAAATCGCATTACTGGTGAAACAACCTATTACGTTGATGAAACTCACTGGAGTGTTGATGCATCTGATCGATCATCATTTGATTCGGAAGATGCAGCTAACACAAAGAACTCTGAGTTAAGTTCAAAAGGTTTTAGTGGCACTGTTTCATCTTATTAGTTTTACTAATAAATAACACAAGTGATAACCATTATGAATGGCAGATTTGATAATTCAAAAGGTAAATGAAGTTTATCTAAAAATTGAAACGGAACCTCATATTGAATATGAGTTAAGAGATAGATTTACCTTTGAGGTTCCTAACAAAAAATTTATGCCTCAGTATCGAAGAAGAAACTGGAATGGTGATATCCACCTCTTCGATATGAGAACTAAAAGAATCTATGTTGGTCTTCTCGATAAGATTGTAGCCTTCTGTGAGCAATCAGGTTACTCTTATGAGTTTGTAGATAATAAGTTTTATGGTCTTCCATTTGAAGTCAATGAAATGATTTCAAAGGAAGGTGTTAAGGATTACATTGCTTCCATTACTCACATCAAACCTAGAGATTATCAAATCGATGCAGTTTATGATGCTCTGAGGTATAACAGAAAACTACTTATCTCACCCACAGCATCTGGTAAGTCTTTTATGATTTACTCATTGGTAAGATTCTTTGTTGGTTTAAAAAAGAAAGTTCTTTTGGTTGTTCCTACAACATCTTTGGTTTCACAGATGTTTAAAGACTTTCAGGACTATGGATGGGATGCAGAAAATCATTGTCATCAAATCTATGCTGGAAGAGATAAAACAAACACAAATGAAGTTACGATTACCACTTGGCAGTCTGTCTATAAGTTAGATAAGAGTTTCTTTGATGAGTATGATGTCATTATGGGTGATGAGGCACACCTCTTCAAAAGTAAGTCTCTTATCACCATTATGAACCACTTACAACACGCTAAGTATAGGTTTGGGTTCACAGGTACTTTAGATGGTACACAGACTCATAAATGGGTGTTAGAAGGGTTGTTTGGACCTTCATACAAGGTTACTGGAACTAAGAAACTGATTGATCAAGGACACCTTGCAACACTGGACATTCAATGCATTGTTCTTAAACATAAACCACAGAAGTTTGATGTTTTTGAAGATGAAATTCAATTCCTAATTCAAAACGAAAAAAGAAATAAGTTTATTTCAAATCTAAGTGTTGATCTTAAAGGAAACACTTTGGTTCTTTATGCAAGAGTTGAAACTCATGGTGCCATTCTTTATGAGATGATAAATAAAAAGGTAAAGAAAGATCGTAAAGTCTTCTTCATTCACGGTGGTGTGGATGCTGAAGATCGAGAAATTGTTAGAAAAATCACTGAAGAAGAGAATGATGCCATCATTGTAGCCTCTTATGGCACTTTCAGTACAGGTATCAACATCAAAAACCTTCACAATGTGATCTTTGCCTCTCCATCCAAATCAAGGATTCGTAACCTACAATCCATTGGAAGAGTCCTCAGAAAAGGCAATAATAAAGTGAAAGCAAAACTTTATGACATCGCTGATGATGCCACGATTCAAAGTAGAAAAAACTACACTCTGAATCATTTCATTGAACGTGTAAAAATCTATAACCAAGAACAATTTAATTACGACATTATCTCAGTGAATGTAAAAGAATAAACAAAGAAAGGAGGTTCAAACAAATGGCCATAGAGGATGACTTTTACGCTACAGTAAAGTTTAGATATAGTGGTGAAGAAATCTTTGCAAAGGTAGCAGCCTCTGAAGAAGAAGAGGAAACAGTACTTTTACTCTCAAATCCCATTACCGTGCAAGAGATTGTAGTTAGAGGAAAGACTGCTGGTTACAAAATGGAACCATGGTTAAAGACTTCTGGTGAAGATCTTATTGTGGTTGGAATGAATGATGTTCTTACGATGTCTGAATCAAAGAACATTGAAATGATTAGTTACTATCAAGATTTCTGTAAGAAACTTCATAAACCAAATAGTAACAACTCTCTTTCAAGAGAGATGGGTTACCTTGGAAGTGTTGAAGAAACCAAGAAATCTTTAGAAAAACTCTTCGAGAATTCAGGTGGGTCCCAAGAGGCTCTCTAAGTGCCTCTAAGCTAACGCTAAGCTGTCCCTTTAACCTCGACAAACCTATTGTAGTGAAAATCACATGGGTGTGACAAGTCCTGAAAATAAGTTATAATGATTTCATAAATGAAAAGAGTAAATGTCGATTGTAAAAGATTACAAAGTAATGAGAAAGCCAAAGAAAAAAGAACACTATGTGAATAACAAAGACTTTCTTGATGCTTTGATGAATTACTTTGCAGAAGTTGAAAGAGCAAAGTTAAACGATAAACCAAAACCACCAATTCCTCGTTACATTGGTGATTGTTTCTTGAAGATGGCCAATCACCTTTCTTATAAACCAAACTTTGTAAACTACATGTTCCGTGAGGACATGATTTGTGATGGGATTGAAAACTGTGTTCGTTACATTCACAACTTCAATCCAGAGAAGTCAAAGAATCCATTTGCTTACTTTACTCAAATCATTTACTTTGCTTTCCTAAGAAGAATTTCAATGGAAAAGAAACAGTTGGAAATCAAAAATAAGATTCTAGAAAGATCTGACTTTGATGAAGTTTTTGATGCCAATGATCTTGACAGTGGAAATTATTCAGACTATAATTCAATCAAAGATGCGGTCCACAACAAGCTTCGTTATTCTTGATGCAAATAGGAATTCTAACTGATACTCATTACGGCTGCAGAAAAGGATCTAAACTCTTTCACGATTATTTCGAACAGTTCTACAAGAATGTTTTCTTTCCCACTTTAGATGAGAAAGGAATTAAAACTGTTGTGCACATGGGTGATGCTTTCGATAGCCGAAGAGGAATCGAATTCAAATCACTTCAGTGGGCAAAGAGAGTTGTTTTTGATCCACTCAGAGAAAGAGGAATCAAGTTGCATCTGATGGTGGGTAATCATGATGCCTACTATAAGAACACCAACTCAATTAATGCTGTTGACCTTCTTCTGAAAGAATATGATAATGTTGAGGTTTATTCTTCTCCTACAGAATCTTCTTTGGGTGATCTCAAAGTTCTCTTCGTTCCCTGGATTAATGAAGAGAACCATTCAGAAACAGTTAAACTCATCAACAAAACAAAATCCACAGTTGCCATGGGACACCTGGAACTCAATGGGTTTCGAGTCAACAAACACATTCTCATGGAACATGGGACTGAAAGAGAAATCTTTGATAAGTTCGAACGTGTCTATTCTGGACACTATCATACTCGATCCGATGATGGAAGAGTCTTCTATCTCGGTAATCCTTACGAAATGTTCTGGACAGATGTCAACGACACCAGAGGTTTCACTCTGTTGGATACAGATACTTTAGAACACACCTACGTCAACAATCCTTATCAGTTGTTTCATAACATTTACTATGAAGACACTGATTATCAAATGTTTGATTCTCGACCTTATGAGAACAAGATTGTAAAGGTTGTTGTTCGTAAGAAATCTGACAAAGTTAAGTTTGAAAAGTTCATTGATAAACTTTATGATGTTGGAGTTGCTGACCTGAAGATTGTTGAGAACTATGACTTCAGTGGATGGTATGATAAAGAGGAACAGGATTATGAAGTTGAAGACACAATGACAATTCTGGATAGATACATTGAGGAGTCGGAAACTGAGCTTGATAAATCACTCTTGAAAGCTAAAATCCGACAAATCTATCAAGAAGCGTGTGAGATGGTTTGATGTTTATCATCACAGTTGAAGGAAGAGAACGAGAAGGTGCTTATTCAGTTATTGATGAAGATGGAGAACAAGTTCTTTACATCTTTGAAAAGGAAGATGATGCACTTCGTTACTCCATGCAACTGGAAGATTTAGATTATCCTAAAATGAAAGTCCTTGAGATTGATGATGAAATCATGATTAAGACTTGTGAAATACATGATCACAGATATTTTATAATAACTCCTAATGACGTTGTGATTCCACCTGATAACGCACATGATTTTATTTGAAAAGATTTCTTGGAGAAACTTTCTTTCAACAGGCAATCAACCAACTGAAGTAGAACTGGATAAGTGTTCAACCACATTGATTGTGGGAACAAATGGTGCTGGTAAATCCACGATTCTGGATGCACTTTGTTTCTCACTCTACGGAAAGGCGTTTAGAAAAATTAACAAAGCACAACTCATCAACACCACCAATGAGAAGGGAACATTGGTTGAGATTGAGTTTAGTGTGAATGGAGTTGGGTGGAAAATTCAAAGAGGAATCAAACCAAACATCTTTAAGATTTGGAGAAATGATGAACTTTTAGATGAATCACATTCTGCTATCGACCAACAGAAGTGGTTGGAACAGAGTGTTTTGAAGATGAATTTCAAATCATTCACTCAAATTGTTATCTTGGGTTCAAGTTCCTTTGTTCCCTTTATGCAACTTCCCTGTAACTCTAGAAGAGAAGTTGTGGAGGATTTGTTGGACATCAGAATCTTCTCCTCCATGAACATTCTTATCAAAGATAAGATTCGAATGATTCGAGAAGAGATTCGAACATTGGAGTTGAAGAAAGAATCTTTGAAAGATAAAGTTGAGATGCAAAAAAACTTTATTAATGAGATTGAATCACAAGGAAAAGAAAGCATAAACCTTAAGAATTCCCAAATTACTCAACTTCTTTCTGATTCCACTGATAAGATGAATGAGAATCAAACACTTACGGAGGAATCAGATAAACTTCAACAAACATTAAAAGATTTGGAGGATTATTCAACAAAACTCCGTGAGTTTGGTAACGTAAAGGGGAAGTTAACTCAACAGATCTCTATGGTTATGGAAAACCACAAGTTTTTCTCAAAGAATTCGGTTTGTCCAACCTGTGATCAAAACATTGAAGAAACTTTTCGTGTAAATAGAATTGAAGACTCCCAAGATAAAGCAAAAGGATTGACGATTGAGATTGAAAAGATCCAACAGGCAATCAAAGAGGAAGAGTTGAGGGAGTCTAAATTCACCAAAACATCAGGAGAGATTTCTAAACTACTGAATGGCATTACTAAAAACAATACTTACATCTCTGGTTGTCAGAGGCAGATTAAACAACTTGAATCTGAAATTCAAACAATTGCCAAGCAACTTGAAGAACGAAATACTGAACATAAAAAACTTGAAGAGTTCAGAGACGGTCTTCAATTCACCTATCAGGAGTTAGGATCCAAAAAAGAAAACATCTCTTACTATGATTTTACATACAATCTCTTAAAAGATGGAGGAGTAAAAACTAAAATCATTAAGAAGTATTTGCCTCTGATTAATCAATCAGTAAACAAGTATCTCCAGATGATGGATTTCTACATCAACTTTCAACTCGACGAGGAATTCAATGAGACCATTGAGTCTCCAATCCATGAGGACTTCTCTTACTCGTCGTTTAGTGAAGGAGAAAAGATGAGAATTGATTTGGCACTTCTTTTCACATGGAGAGAAGTTGCTAGGTTCAAGAATTCAGTCAACACCAACCTTTTGATTATGGATGAAGTTTTTGATTCATCACTTGATGGTTTTGGAACAGAAGAATTCTTGAAGATTATTCGTTATCAAATTACAGATGCAAACATTTTCGTAATCTCACACAAATCAGGAATGGAAGAAAAGTTTGAGTCCGTAATGCGTTTTGAAAAGACCAAAGGTTTTAGCCATTTGGTTAGTTAAACTATTCACGATTGAAGGAGGTTATCATGAAAAACCTAATTTCTTACAATGAACTTTCAGAATGGAATTGGAAAGATGAGGAAACATTAGACGAGAGACAAAGACAAGTTTCCGATTATTTCCAGTGTATTGCAGAATGTGGAATTGTTGATCATGATGCTAAACGATTTTGTAGACACATTCTAACCGTTAACTAAACTATCGGATAAAGGCCCCTTAGATCCCCCAGAGAAGATTCTTTGGGGGTTTATTGTGCCAGTTTCTAAATTGTTAAGGGTTGTTCAAAACCAGGCAAAAATCAAGTTAGAATGATAAAACCAAAAGATCCACACAATGCCCGTCAACTACGAAATCAAAGCAAACTTGGCTCGACTTCTCTCCACTGAGGATCTCTTGGTTGAGAATAAGAAAGTTCCTACTGCTTGCTTTGATGTGGAGAGTCGGGTTCTCACTCTCCCTATGTGGGATAAGGCATCCAATGATGTTTATGACATGTTGGTTGGACATGAAGTGGGTCATGCTCTCTACACACCCAATGAATGGGATTTTGAGGAAAGAGTTCCTCGTCAGTTTGTCAATGTGACTGAGGATGCTCGAATCGAGAAGTTGATGAAACGTCGTTATCCTGGAATTGCTAAAAGTTTTTATAGAGGTTATAAGGAACTTTCTGAAGATGATTTCTTTGATCTGAAAGATAAAGATCTCACAAAGATGAATCTTGCTGATCGCATCAATCTTTACTTCAAGATTGGTAACTTTCAAGAGATTCCGATTCTTACGGAAGATGAACTTGAGATTGTAAACCTCATTCAAACACTGGAAACTTTTCAGGATTCTGTTGATGCTGCAGAGAAACTTTATCAACTCTGTAAAAATAATAAGATTGAAGAAACAAAACCAGAGAAAGATAATCAATCATCCACTAATGGATCCACTCAAGGTGGTTCTTCTAGTAACTCTTCCACAGGTGAACCACAACAGAAACCAGAAGGGGAGAAAGGAGAGGAAACTGAAAATGAAGAATCCATTCAAGTTGAAACTGATGAAGCGTTTCAGAATGGAACAAAGGATCTTTCTTCAGATAATTACAACTCTCCAACTGGTTATTATGAATCTCCAAATGTTAACATTGAGAATGTAATTGTTCCCAATCAAGAGATTCATAAAGAGATTGATGATTGGTTTAATCTTTTTCTTGAAATGAAACAAAAACATCTCTCTGATGATTTTCAAAAAATTGAATCAGAATTTGAATCATTTAAGAAAAGTGCACAGAAGGAGGTAAATTACCTTGTCAAAGAATTTGAATGTCGAAAATCTGCTGATTCTTATGCTCGTACTTCTGTTAGTCGGAGTGGAGTGTTGGACTGCTCTAAACTACACACTTACAGATATGAGGAAGACCTGTTCAAGAAAATCAGTGTAATTCCTGATGGAAAGAATCATGGTCTCATCTTTATTTTGGATTGGTCTGGGTCAATGGCAGAAATTATGGTTGACACCATCAAACAACTTTATAATTTGATTTGGTTTTGTAAGAAAGTTACCATTCCTTTTGAGGTCTATGCCTTCACAAGTTACTATAACAACCAACTTGAATTTAGAAAGAATCCAATTATTTCGAAGAAGATTGAAAATCAATTCATCATTGATGATGATTTCTCATTGATGAACTTGTTTACTCACAAAACAAATAAGAGGGATTTGGATCACCAGATGAAAAACATCTGGAAGGTTGTGAAAACATTTAATAACTACACCTATTACACTGCTCCTCCACGGATGTCATTGTCTGGAACTCCACTGAATGAGTCCCTGATTTGTTTACATAAAATTATTCCTCAATTCAAACAACAGAATAAACTTCAGAAAGTTCAGTGTGTGATTCTTACTGATGGAGAAGCACCTCCTCTTCGAGTTTATCGAAAGTTATCACATCCCTCTCTTGAAAAAGAAGATCTTGGTTCTTATCACATTCGTCAAGATCTTTCTTATCTTCGTAATCGAAAAACTGGACACACTTATAAGTTTGAAATTCCTTATTGGAGTTTCACTAAAGTCTTCTTGGATGATTTGAGACAATCATTTCCAGATGTAAACTTTATTGGATTCCGTGTTATTCCTTCTCGTGAGTTTATTAGTTTTATCAATCGTTATGAAGGTGTCATGACAGATGAAATGAAAAAGAATTATCGAAAACAAAAGAATTGTGTAATCAAAGATAAGTCTGGTTATCACTCTTATTTTATTCTGGTTAACAATTCACTTTCCAATGATGTTGAATTTGATGTCGAAGAGGATGCATCTAAATCCAAAATCAAATCAGCCTTTTCTAAATCTCTCAAGTCCAAATCCCTAAATAAAAAAATCTTAGGTGAATTTGTGGAATTGGTTTGTTGAGTCAGTTTTAGAAGTGTCCGTTCTCCATTGTGTGATTCGAATGGAGATTTATAATAACAACAAAGCAATAACACCGAATGACCATTTCCGTTGAACACCTTGTTTCATCACTTCAATCTCTTTATGGTGACTCTGTTACCTCTGGAGATTTGAGAGCTTGGTGTGCTCTCAACAACACATCTTATCAGACTGTTACTAAAAAACTGGATGATTATAAATGTGGTCGTGGTAAATGGAATCTGACCATTCAAGAAAAACTTGAACAGACTTATCAATCCCCTGCCGTTTCTCCTGCTATTGAACAGAATCTTATTCCTGAAAAAGATGACACCTTCGTCAAGTTTGGTAATTTTAGCGATCTTCGCAAAATTATTGAGTCCCGTTTATTCTATCCAACGTTCATTACGGGTCTCTCGGGTAATGGTAAAACGTTCTCTGTTGAACAAGCGTGTTCACAACTAAATAGAGAACTAATCCGTGTAAACATCACCATTGAGACTGACGAGGATGATCTTATTGGTGGGTTTCGTCTTGTTAATGGCGAAACTGTCTGGCATAATGGACCCGTCGTGGAGGCTCTTCAACGTGGAGCAATTCTCCTTCTAGATGAGGTTGACCTGGCATCTAACAAAGTTCTTTGTCTTCAATCTATTTTGGAAGGTAAGGGGTTGTTCTTGAAAAAGATTGGTAAATATATTCACCCGACAAAAGGTTTTAATGTTATTGCAACTGCAAATACTAAAGGTAAAGGCAGCGATGACGGTCGCTTTATTGGAACCAATATTCTCAACGAAGCTTTCCTAGAAAGATTCCCAGTAACCTTCGAACAAGAGTATCCAAATCCCGCTAACGAGTATAAGATTCTCTACAAAGTTGCTGCTTCCACTGGAGCATTTACGGAATCTAGTGATCTTGATTTCTTGAAACGTCTTTGTGACTGGGCAGACATTATTCGTCGAACCTTTTATGAGGGTGGGATTGATGAAATCATCAGCACCCGTCGATTGGTTCACATTGTAAAAGCTTACAGCATTTTCAATGATAAAGGTAAAGCGATTCTAGTTTGTTTGAATCGTTTCGATGATGAAACAAAATTGGCTTTTCTCGAACTTTATGATAAAGTTGATGTTGATTTCATCAAACCAGATTCTGAGTTGGCATCTTAACTCGAATCTGTTATAATTCAACCATACAAATTATGCACAACATGAGTCACTATAGTGAAGCAACTGAAAAAGATTGGAATGATTTTTGGGCAGAGGATGGTTTTAGTATGACGGGAAATCTTGCAGGAGAATCACCAGACACAATTGACTTTGGTGGAAGTCGAGTGATTGGTGGCCAAGGATCAGACACAATTGACTTTATTGGAGATGGAGTGTTTGCAGCACAACCAGTTCCTGGACCATACCTTTATTTGGATGGTGGTGGTGAAGATCACATCTCTCTTACCTCATCAACTTTCAATCTAAACCTTCCAGAGGATACCAACAAGAATGGGTTCTGGAAGTATGAAGAAGATAAGACCCTGAAAGAGGTTCAGGATTATCTTTCTGGAACTTATAACTCTCACTACACTTCTAAAGATTCTAAAACACAAACTTTGGATCTGATAGAATCAATTGGTGATGCAGAAGCATTCTGTCGTTCTAATGCAATAAAATATCTTTCTCGATTTGGCAAGAAGGAAGGTAAGTCTAAACGAGACATCCTGAAAGCAATTCACTATTGTGTCCTTCTTTATCACTTTGCTGGTCTCCACAAACAAACATCCACTTATCCTTATTGATTATGAAACTTTCTGAATCCACCGTAAATCTTCTGAAGAACTTTTCTTCCATCAACCAATCCATCCTCTTCAAGGCTGGTAACAAGCTTCGAACCATTTCGGTTATGAAGAACATTCTGGTTGAGGCGACTGTAACTGAGGAGTTTCCTCGTGACTTTGGTATCTATGATCTGAACCAATTCCTCAATGGTCTGTCACTGCATCAAAATGCAGAACTCGATTTTGATAAAGATGAGTATGTTGTAATCAAAGAGGGTCGTAGTCGTTCTAAGTTCTTCTTTGCTGATCCAAATGTGATTGTTGCTCCCCCTGAGAAGGAGATCTCTCTTCCCTCTGAGGATGTTTGTTTTGTTCTCACCAGTCAACAACTGGAGAAACTGAAGAAAGCAGCATCGGTTTACCAGGTTCCTGATGTCTCTGCCATTGGCGATGGTAAAGAAATCAAACTGGTTGCTCGTGATAAGAAGAATGACACTTCTAATGACTTCTCCATCATTGTTGGTGAAACTGACTCCGAGTTTGTCTTTAACTTCAAGGAAGAGAATCTGAAGATTGTTCCTGGTAACTATGATGTTGTTGTCTCCTCTAAGTTGTTGTCTCGATTCACCAATCAAAATGTTGATGTAACTTACTACATTGCTCTGGAACCTGATTCTACCTTTGGATGATACAGAAGTTTGAATCAGACGAGATTGTTATTCTTGATGACTTTCTGAATCAAGATCTTTTCGACAAAGCGAAGAAAAGAATCGATTCACATCTTCAAGAATACTTTCTTCATCATAATATTTCGTTAGAAGATGAAGGAGATCCTCGTTTGTTTTATGGGTTTGGTTGTAATTTTGTTGAACAAAAGAAACCAAACATTTATCAAAACAGATACAACACAGAGGTTATTCGTACAATCAATGAAAAAATAAAAGAAAGATTCGGATTCAAAAAAGTTGTTAGATCGAGATTAGATATGACAACTTATCGTGGAGAAGAACAAGTTGTATTTGGTCCACATATTGATGTAAATGGAATTCATTATACGACAATCTTTTATTTCAATACCTGTAACGCTCCCACAATCATCTATGAAAATAAGTTATATCGTGGAAGTGTAGATAAGAATTGTGAACTAGTAGAGAAACAACGTATTCTTCCAAAAGAAAATAGACTAATGTTGTTTCAAGGTAATCACATTCACACAGGAACAAATGCTACAGACATTTCACGTCGAATTCTTTTAAACTCTAATTTTATTTTTTGATTCATGAAATGAAACACATTCTTTTTACTCTTAAGGGTTGTTCAAGTGAAGCTCTTGATGATGAATCCTTTATAAGAGATTGCATCTATCATGCATCTAATCATTGTAAATCACAGTTGTTAGCTTTGAACTCTCATAAGTTTGAACCTCAAGGTGTAACTGTAGTTGCGATGTTGGCTGAATCACATATTAGTATTCACACTTGGCCAGAGAAAGGAATGGCGGTTTGTGACGTTTTTACATGTGGGGACCACACTACACCAGAAAAAGGTGTAGAATATCTAGAGATGATGCTCGAAGCAAAAGACATTATTTGTAATGAGTTCATTCGTCCTTTGGAGTAATTATTATGAGACAATGGGAACTGACTTATCGACTCCCAACAACGGGTTCGAAGTATCACAAAATGATTGTTGAAGCTAACTATCAACATGATGCTAAAAAGATTGCACAGGCTCAAATGCCATCTGCAATAATTTGTGGAGGTGCGAGAGCTTTATGAAAGATTGGAAAACAATATTTGAAAACTTATCCGACTCTGAGAAAGATGGAATTGCTCTTCTCAGAGTTATGGAATGTACAAATGGTGTGATCCAATTTGCTTACAGGGGCAATGAACCCTGGGCTCTTTCGATTGAGAAAACTCGTGAAGTAATGAACTTCAGTATGGGTTGTATCAAAAGATGGACAATTCCCCTCAAAGAAGGAGATGTGACTTTCTCTCCAGAAACTATTGAAATTCTGAAAGAAGTTCGTGACCTCTATCAGAAAGGTAAAAAAGATGATGTCGCTTTCGCTGAATTTATGAAAGCATCATCTGCAACCGCAGAGGTTTGTGGTAAAGAAAGAATTATAAAGGCAAGTGAAATTCTTGCTGAAAACTTTGACGTTTTCCCAGACGGCACACTAAACTGGGGTGTTAATTATCTTATGCAATTTTTGTGAACATTTTCGTAACAGATCCAGACCCAGTAATATCTGCAAGAGTTTTACCAGACAAACACATTGTCAAGATGCCTTTGGAGTGTTGTCAGATGCTTTCCATTATTGCTTCTGATAAGTGGGGACATGGATTCGGCACTCTTCCCAAAGCAGATGGAACACCTTATCTCACCGATAAAGGTGCCTTTCGTAATCATCCCTGTACCAAATGGGCATCAGAGTTTGTTCTGAATTGGAGGTGGTTAATCCGTCATGGTTTAGCCTTGTGTGAAGAGTATTCAAACAGATACTCAAAGATTCACAGTTGCCTTCCAACTCTTGCACATGCACACAAAATCTTTCCTATGGCAGACCCAGTAGGAAGGTCGGGTAAACATCCCACACCCTTTGTGAGAGCAATGCCTGATGAGTTCAAACTCGATACAAACATCTCCACCTTTGACGCTTACAAGATGTATATCGCATCCAAACCCTGGGTTAAAGATAATTATGTTAGAATTCCAGAAAGGAAACCTGATTGGGTATGAAAACAGTTCTAACAGTTGGAGATGATGGAATTCTCACATTCCCTGAAAACTTTCTGGACAGTCTGGGCTGGAAGGAGGGTGATGTGTTAGAATGGATTGATAATAAAGATGGATCTTTTTCACTGAGGAAACCTGATGAGTCGGAATGAGTTTGTCTGGACGGAGAAGTATCGTCC
>Ga0181592_10002987_pt1 | contig 13964 bp, 11 predicted proteins | sample 071ome_20_FD_133755 | JGI IMG/M metagenome (GOLD analysis project Ga0181592, IMG submission 133755) | Coastal salt marsh microbial communities from the Groves Creek Marsh, Skidaway Island, Georgia - 071412BT metaG (megahit assembly) | ecosystem: Environmental > Aquatic > Marine > Intertidal...
CCACGCGCACCGCGCACTGAACGACCCCGAGTTTTTCGGAAAGTATTCGCAGCTTGCCGCCAATCGCGGAATCAAGATGGCGTCGCTCTATGTCTATGGACCGACATCTTTCGCGAGCAAGAAGCCGATCCGCACGCTGGCCGATTTCAAGGGCCAGAAAGTGCGTGTGCTGGCAACCAAGATGGAAAGCGCCCTGGTCGGAAGCTTCGGCGCCGCGGGCGTCCCGATGCCTTATTCGGAGGTTCTGCCGGGTCTGCAGCGCGGTACCATCGACGGGGTCCGCAGCTCGATCATCGTGATGGGCGGATCCAAGTTCTTCACGGTGACCAAGTTTATCACCGTCGTCGAGAGCGGCATGATCCCGAGCACGGTGCTGCTGAGCGAAGCATGGCTAAAGAAACTGTCGGCCGAACAGCGCAAAACCGTTGAAACCTCGCTGAAAGACATGAGCCAGTGGAATACCAATACCGCGGCCGATTTCGGCAAGCGCGCGGAAAAGCTCTGGAAGGATAACGGCGCCGAGGTCATCCGGCTGTCCGATGCCGACCAGAAGAAGTTCATGGATACGGTGCGGCCGCTGGGCGACCAGTTCCTTGGCGCCAATCCGAAGACCAAGGACATGTTTGCGCTGCTGAAGGCTGCTGCGGCCCGCACGAAAAAATAAGACCTGGATATACGGTCGGGAAAAGGGCGGCTTCGGCCGCCCTTTTTTATGTCGGGTTTCCGCGTCCCCGCGCCGGTGCGCGGCTGAATTCGTTGTTGGCTTCCACCAGTTCCGTCATCAGCGACATCAGCGTCTCGCGCTTGTCCGCGGAGAGCGGCTCCATAAATTTCGCCTGCGCGGCCAGCGACGCATGTTCCATCTCGCGCGCGATGCGGGTGCCTTCTCCGGTCAGCCGGGCAATGCGCTGGCGCCTGTCCTGGCGGCTGGTCTTGCGGGCCACGAGCCCGCGCTGGTCGAGCCGCGCCAGCACATCCGCGACATTGGTGCGGTCGATCCCGGCGTCGCGGGCGATGGTCACCTGGTCGGCATCCGGGCGGTTCAGCAATGCGGTCATCACGGCGTATTGTACGGGCGTGATCCCGAATTCCGCGCATTTCTCCAGGAACATCGCGACGTGGATCTGGTGCAGCCGGCGCACCAGATAGCCGGGCCGGTCCCACAGGCTGGTCAGCGATCCTGTGTTCGCTACTGCGTTTTTCCGGCTGGATGTTTCTGTCATGCATCGACCATATCGACGGCAACTCCGTCAGTACACTGTCATTTCAACGGGTGGGTTGCCGGACGGTAGAAACGGGGTATACTGATGAATAAATATAGCGGGAGAAGACGGATGTTTCTCAGGAATTGCTGGTACGTCGCGGCCTGGTCGAAAGATGTCGGGCGCGAGCTTCTGGGGCGAATTCTGCTCAACGAATACGTCGTGCTGTACCGCAAGGAAGACGGCACGCCCGTCGCGCTGGAAAACCGGTGTCCGCATCGGAACCTGCCGCTGTCGGAAGGCCGGCTGATCGGCGACGAGATCGAATGCGGCTATCACGGGATGGTCTTCAACTGCGACGGCGCCTGTACGCACCTGCCGGGATCGGAATCCCCGCCGGACTGGGCCACGGTTCGACAGTATCCCGTCGCGGAACGCAATGGCTGGCTGTTCTACTGGCCGGGCGATCCGGCGCTGGCCGACGAAGCGCTGATCCCGGACTATCCCAAACACAACGAAAACGAAGACTGGATCCGCGCCCAGGGGCAGACTTACGTGAAGGCCGGCTACCGGCTGGTGCTCGACAACCTGCTCGACCTCTCGCACCTGACCTACGTGCACGGCTCGACCACCGGCAACCGGGCCGTCGCCGAAATGGCCAATCTGACGACGGAACAGGAAGGCGACACGGTCCGCGTCACCCGGTGGATGGAAGACATCGAACCGGCGCTCGCGTTTCGCGAATACGGCGGATACGAGAACAATATCGACCGCTGGCAGATGAGCCAGTTCATCCCGCCCGCCTATATCAACATCAATAACGGTTCGGTCGATGCCGGCACCGGCGCCGACCGCGAAACCCGCAACAACGAACAGGGCAAGTGGGGCTTCGTGGTCTATCACGCGATGACGCCCGAAACCGAGACGACCACGCACCAGTTCTGGACCGTCGCCGGCCACAAGGACAACGTGCCCGAACATATGCGCGGCCAGTTCGTCGACGCGATGCACGGCGTCCTAAAGGAAGACCTCGACGTCTACGAGGCACAACAGCGCGCCATCGACATGGACCCGGAAGCGCCCAATCGCGACGCCAATCCGCGCGGCACGATCCCCGCCGACGAGGCTCTGCTGGCCATGCGCCGGGTGATCCGGCGGCTCTACGGCGACGAACAGAAATCGCTGCAGGCCGCGGAGTAGGGGGGCGCATTTCTAGCTGATGTGATTCCCGCCTTCGTTGGAATTACAAAGTATGGAGGCGAATGCGTTAAATTTGCCCCGTCTCAAAATTCGTCCCAAACTGGCCCCGAGATTTAAAACGGGACACAAGCCATGATTCACAAAACACAGGTCGGCATCGTCGGCGCAGGACCCTCCGGGCTGCTGCTGTCGCGGCTGCTGGCGCTCCAGGGAATCGACAGCATCATCGTCGAACGCCAGAGCCGCGACTACGTCGAGGGACGCATCCGCGCCGGCGTGCTGGAGCAGGGGACCATGGACCTGCTGGACGAGGCCGAGGTCGGCGAGCGGATGCACGCCGAGGGCCTGCTCCATGGCGGGGTCGAGCTCTGTTTCAACGGAAAGCGCCATCCAATCGACTTCGTCGAACTGACAGGCGGCAAGACCGTCATGGTCTATGGCCAGACCGAGGTGACGAAGGATCTGAACAACGCGCTCGATGCCGCCGGCGCGCAGATGGTCTACGAGGCCGAGGCGGTGACGGTCGACGAATTCGATTCCGATCAGCCCTTCATCCGCTACCGCAAGGACGGCGAGGCGCACGAAATCCAGTGCGACTACATCGCCGGATGCGACGGGTTCCACGGCGTTACCCGGCGCAGCATCCCGGCCGACCGGATCGAGCTGTTCGAACGTGTCTATCCGTTTTCGTGGCTTGGCATCCTGGCGGAAACGCCGCCGGTGTCGGACGAGCTGATCTATGCCAACAGCGACCGCGGCTTCGCGCTGTTTTCCATGCGCTCGAAGACCCTCAGCCGGCTCTATATCCAGTGCGCGCCGGACGAGGAAATCGACGAATGGTCGGACGACCGGATCTGGGAAGAACTTGCCCATCGGCTGGACGAGGAAGGCGCGAAGAAACTGACGCCCGCGCCGCTGCTGGAAAAAAGCATCACCCCGATGCGCAGCTTCGTCGCCGAGCCGATGCGGTTCGGGAACATGTTCCTGGTCGGCGATGCCGCCCATATCGTGCCGCCGACTGGCGCCAAGGGTCTGAACCTGGCGGCATCCGATGTGCGGTACCTATCGCGCGCGCTGGTCGATTACTACAGGAAAGGCGACGACGGGCGGCTGGACCGCTATTCGGAAAACTGCCTGCGGCGCATCTGGAAAGCGCAGCGGTTCTCGTGGTGGCTGACCACCCTGATGCACCGTTTCCCGGAAGCCAGCCCGTTCGAACGCCGCACCCAGCTGGCCGAGCTGGATTTCGTCACCGGCTCGGAGATCGGCGCGCGGTCGCTGGCGGAAAATTACGTGGGTCTGCCGTTTGACGATTGACGCCCGCCCGATAAAAAGGGAGTATACTACGTAATTAGAAAACAGGGACGGGACCGGGAAGCCTCATGACCATTACAATTCAATCGCCCCCCTGGCGCGTCGGCGTCGATGTCGGCGGCACGTTTACCGATCTGGTCGTGGCCGACAGCGACGGCCGGACCGAGGTTTTCAAGGTGCCGTCGGTGCCGGCCGATCCGGGCGAAGGCGTGATCAACGCGCTGACAACGGCCTGCGACGCGCTCGACCAGCCGATGGAAAAATTTCTCGGCGACTGCCAGTTCTTTCTGCACGGCTCCACAGTGGCGACCAACACGCTGCTTGAAGGCAAGGGCGCGACGGTCGGTCTGCTGACCACGGCGGGTTTTCGCGACAGCCTCGAGGCGCGGCGCGGTCTGCGCAAGGACCCCTGGGATCACCGCACGCCCTATCCGCCGGTGCTGGTGCCGCGATATCTGCGCCAGCCGGTCGGCGGGCGCATCGATGCGCAGGGCAACGAGGTCGAACCCGTCAATCTGGATGACGTGCGCGCCGCCTGCAAAGTGTTCCGCGACGAAGGCGTCGAATCCATCGCCGTCTGTCTGCTCAACAGTTTCGTCAACACGGCCCACGAAGACGCAGTCGCCGACGTGCTGCGCGAAGAAGGCGTGTGCGACTGGATCTCGGTGTCGTCCGACATCGTGCCGATCATGGGCGAATACGAACGGACATCCACCACAGCCGTAAACGCCTATGTGATGCCGCGCGTCGCGTCCTATCTGACGGCGCTGCAGCAGAAGCTGATCGACATGGGGCTGACGACCAAGCTGCTGATGCTGCAGTCCAACGGCGGCGCCGCGTCGCTCGACCAGCTGATCCGCCAGCCGGTGAACCTGCTGTTGTCCGGCCCGTCCGCGGGCGTCGGCGCGATGCAGCATCTGGCGTCCGGCATCGGCGAAAACAATCTGGTCAGCATGGAAATCGGCGGCACGAGCTGCGATGTCATGCTGATGCACGAAGGCCGGGTCGCGATCACGGATTCGCTGTCGGTCAACGATTACGACCTCGTCACCCCGTCGGTCGATATTCACACCGTCGGCGCCGGCGGCGGCACGATCGCGGGCATCGACGGCGCCGGGCTGATGTATGCCGGACCCGAAGGCGCCGGTGCCCGCCCCGGACCGGCGGCATACGGACATGGCGGCACGCGCCCGACCGTGACGGACGCGCATCTGGTGCTGGGGCGCATGCGGCCCGGGCCGTATGCCGGCGGATCGGTGTCGCTCGACATGTCGCTCGCGGAAAAGGCGCTTGATACGGAAATCGCCGACAAGGCAGGGATATCCCGCACCGAGGCGGCGGCCGGTCTGATCCGTATCGTCGAACAGAACCTGCTGCACGCGGTCGAACGGATCAGCATCCAGCGCGGCTACAATCCCGGCCGCTTCATGCTGATCGCCTGCGGCGGCGCGGGGCCGATGCACGGCGCCAGCGTCGGTCGCAAGCTGGGCGCGCGGGCGGTCTACATTCCCCGCCAGGCCGGGGCGTTCTGCGCCATCGGCATGCAGCATGCCGACGTGCGCCGCGATTTCGTCCATGTCGTCATGCGCGAACTGAACGACGATGCAATTCCCGCCATCGCCGAGGGCTACGAACGGCTCCGCGAGCAGGGGCTGGAAGCGCTGCAGAACGAAGGCTTCGACGAAAAGGACACCGAATTCGGCTACGAGCTGGACCTGCATTACGAAGGCCAGCAATGGGACGTGCGCGTCGCGCTCGATCCCGCGGCGACCCCGGACGATATCCGCGCCGCGTTCGAAGTCGAATACGACCGCCAGTTCGGCCACACCAATCCGGAAAGCCGCATCAACGTCGCCAAGCTGCGGGTGGTCGGCATCGGCAAACTGCCGCCGCTGGAAGATCCCAAGTTCGACGCGGTCGACACCGAGGTGACGCCGATCGAAACACGTCCGGTCTATGCCGAGTCCGCGGGCGAGTTTCTCGACACGCCGGTCTATCGCGGCGCCGATCTGAGCCACGGGCAAAGCTTTCCCGGTCCGGCGATTATCGAGGAAGCGACGACGACCATTCTGGTCGGTCCCGGAGACCGCGTCACGGTCGATGCGCTGAACAATTATACTGTCACCTTCGAGACGGAGGACTGATCCGATGGATGCTCAAGCCAAGGCCAAGACTCTCGACCCCGTCATCCTGGCGCTGACCCAGAACCGGCTCGATCACATTTCCCATCAGATGGGCTGGGTGATGGTGCGCACCGCGCGCAGCCCGATCTTCAGTCAGGCGCACGATTTTTCCTGCTTTATCGCCGGGCCGACCGGCGAGGTCGTCAGCCAGGCCGACGGCATTCCGATCCATACCGGCAGCGGCGGGTTCGGCGTGCGCGCCATCCTGCGCGACTTCGGCGACGAACTTGCCGAGGGCGACGTGTATCTGCTGAACGACCCGTGGGAAGCGGGCGGCAACCATCTGCCGGACTGGGTGATCGCGCGCCCCATTTTCGTCGACGGGCAAATGGTGGGGCTGACCTGCAACCGGGCGCATCAGTCGGACATCGGCGGCGGCGCGGCGGGCGCCTACAACCCCACCGCGACGGATGCCTGGTCGGAAGGCGTGCGCCTGCCGGTGCTGAAACTGGTCGAAGCCGGCAAAACCCGAGAGGACGTCTGGAAGCTGCTGATGCTGAACACGCGCACACCGCATCTGCAGGACGGCGACCTGCGCGCCATGCTCGGATCCACCCGGATCGGGATGGAACGGGTCGCGGCGCTGGTCGAGGAACTCGGCGTCGACAATGCGATGGATTACTTCACCGGCGTGCTCGATCACGCCGACCGCTCGGTCCGCGCCGAGATCGCCAAGCTCCCTGACGGCGTCTACGAGGCCGAGGACCGGTCCGACAACGACTGTTTCGAAATCCGCGACGTTACCGTCCGCGTCAGGCTGACGATCGACGGCGAGAACATGACGGTCGATTTCACCGGCACCGACGATCAGATTCTGGGCTTCAAGAATTCGTCGCTGGGCAATACCTATTCGGCGATTTTCACGGCGCTGGCGTCGTTTCTCGATCCGCATCTGCCGCATAACGAAGGCGCCTTCCGCTGCGTCGACGTGATCGCGCCTGAAGGCACCATCGTGAACGCCAACGAAGGCGCGCCGACGACCATGTGCACGGTGTTTTTCGCGCACGAAATCATCCATGCCGTGTGGAAGGCGCTGGCGCAGGCGGACCCGGATCGCGGCTGCGCCGGCTGGGCCAAGAACGTGTTCGGCATTTCCGTCGGCAAGGAAGAAAACGGCCACCCTTACGTGTTCTATCACGGGGCGGCGGCGGCCGGATCCGGCGCGGTCGACGGGCGCGACGGGTTCAACCAAATCGGCCATGTCTGCACGCTGGGCGGGCTGACGATGCCGAACGTCGAAGTCTACGAACAGCTTTATCCGGTGATGTTTCACCGTCAGGAATTTCGCATCGACGCTGCCGGCGCGGGCAAGTACCGGGGCGGGTCGGGCTGCGACTACGAGGTCGATATCATGACGCCCGCGACCCATTCGTTCCGCGGCGAGGGCCTGAACTACGAAACCGGCTACGGGATCAACGGCGGCGGCAATGGCGCGCCCGGGAAAATGCATCTGCGGCACGGCGACGGCGAGACCGAGGAGGCGCCCAAGTTCGGCCTGCGCCGGACCGAACCCGTCCGTTTCGTCACCCAGTCTCCCGGCGGCGGCGGCTACGGACCGCCGCTGGAACGCGATCCCGCGCTGGTGCTGCGCGACTGGCGCGACGGCATTATTTCGGACGCCACGATGAAAGACGTCTACGGCGTGGTCGCGGCGGCGGACGGGAAATCCGTCGATGCCGGCGCGACGGAAGCGCTGCGGGCATCGATGCAGGGACTGAATAATACGTAGTATACTACATATAAATACTGGAAACCGGCCCTGAAACGGGGCACAATCGGGGCGCATAAACCGTTAAATCGCGTCCCAAACGCGAAGGAGGAACAGACATGGCCGACCTGAAAGTGGATTTCTGCGGGGTACCGTTCAAGAACCCGGTCGTCATCGCATCGCTGGAAACGACCAACAGTCCCGACCTGATGAAACAGGCATTCGATTTCGGGGCGTCCGGCGCGATCATCAAGACACTGACCGACATCGAAGACATGGCCGTTCTGACCATGAACTCGAAATACGCGATCATGAACGACCGCGGCGACATCATCAAAGGCAAGGTGCCGCGCGACTTCAAATTCTACAGCCGGTCCGGCTATTCCAGCACCTATTACAAGGACTGGATCCCGTATCTGAAAGAGGTCGGCGCCTATGCCCGCGAACGCGATGCCCATCTGATCGGCAGCGCCGGCGCCAAGGACGTCGACGGCTGGAAGGATATCTGCCGCACCATCGAAGATTGCGGCCTGCCCATGGTCGAGCTGAACTTCGGCTGCCCGCACCCGGCGCTGATGCCCGGCGTGCACGGCGGTTCCATGATCGGCCAGGATCCGGAAGTCGCGTTCAATGTCACCCAGGCGGTGTGCGAGGCGGTCGATATTCCGGTCGTTATCAAGCTGACGCCTGACCAGTCGAAACCGGTCGAAATCGCCAAGGCGGTCAAGGAAGCCGGCGCCGCGGCGGTCACCGCGACCAACCGCTATACCGGTTTCGCGGTCGATATCGACACCGCGCAGCCGCGTCTCGGCGGCACGGCGGGCATCGGCGGCACCTGGACCAAGCCGCTCAGCCTCCGCTACGTGCACAACATCTACAAGCAGGTCGGCATTCCGATCGCCGGTTCCAACGGCGTGTTCGATCACCGCGATATCGTCGAGTTCATCATGACCGGCGCCGACATCGTCGAAGTCGGTTCTGTGCTGATGATCAAGGGCATGAAGTGGCTGCCCAACATCATTCGGGGTCTCGACCGGTTCATGGACGAGCACGGCTACGAAGACATCAAGTCGATGTACGGCATCGCCTCCGACGCGGCGGCGACGGACTATTCCGACCAGTTCGCCAAGGACCGCATCCACGCCAACGTGAATGCGGAAACCTGCCAGAACCCGACCTGCAACGTCTGCATCCAGATGTGCTTCTACGAAGCCCTGTCGCAGGACCCGGCCGGCAAGATCAACGTGCATACCGACAAATGCATCGGCTGCGAGCTGTGCCTCGACGTGTGCCCGTTCGATTCCATCTCGATGGCGCCGACGACGGAACAGAACTATGCCGACGGCTACTTCAAGATCCAGGACGAGATCTACGAACCGGCCGACGTCAAGTTCGCGACCAACCGCAACAACAACGACACCATCGAGGCCAACTCGCCGAAGATGGCCGCCGAATAGACTTTCGGCATATGGAATGAATGAGGGCGGCTCCGCGGGGCCGCCCTTTTTTATTCTCCGTCCCGCCGTTTCAGCGGCGCGCGGCCTGAATCGTTGTTGTCGACCATCACCTTCTGCAGCAGGTCGATGAAGCGCTCGCGGTCGCGCTTGTTCAGGCTGCCGGTGAAGCGATCCTGGGCGCGTTCCATGGCGGCGTGGGCGTCCTCGACGAAGCTGCGGCCCGCCGACGTGATCCGGTTCAGCTTGGCGCGCTTGTCGGTCCTGCTGGCAATGCGTTCGACGAAGCCGCGGCGTTCCAGCCGTCGCAGCACGTCGGCGGCATTGTTGCGGTCGATCCCGACCTCGGCGGCGACGGAGACCTGGTCCAGTGCCTCGCCGCGATACAGCACGCTGAGCACGGCGTACTGCACCGGCGTAACATCGTAATCGCCGCATTCTTCCAGAAACACGGCGACATGCAGCTGGTGCAGCCGGCGGATCAGGAATCCCGGACGCGACCACAGATCGGTATAGGAGACGCCGTTGCTGTCTTTGTCGTCGTTCATATCCTGTTTCTACACGATGGCGCCCGAACACCCTAGAGACCAGAAGCCGTGTTTCGAAGGATGGAAGACAAAGCGCCGCCCGCCGCCTAAAATCCCGGAAACCAACAACCGGGATCGGGACATATCATGGAATTCGGGATCAGCTTTTTTCCCAATGTGGGGCCGGACGAAAAATCGGGGCAGGATTACTGGGGCGAAGCGCTCAGTCTGGTCGATCTGTGCGACCCGCTGGGTTACGCCCATGTGCGAACGGTCGAGCATTACTTTCACCCCTATGGCGGCTACAGCCCCAACCCGATCGTGTTCCTGACCGCCGCGTCGCAGCGGACGAAGAAGGCGCGGCTGGTCACCGGGGCGGTGCTGCCGGCATTCAACAACCCGCTGAAACTGGCGGGCGAGCTCGGGATGCTGGATTCCATCTCCGGCGGGCGGCTGGATATCGGTTTCGCCCGCGCCTTCCTGCCGCACGAATTCGCGCGCTTCGGCGTCAGCCTGGACGAAAGCCGCGGGCGTTACGAAGAAGGCGTGCAGCAGGTCTGCGCCCTGCTGGCAGAAGAGAACGTCACGATGGAGGGCGAATTTCACAGTTTCAGCAACGTGACGTCGCTGCCGCGGCCGGTACAGCAGCCGCGCCCCCCGATCTGGGTGGCGGCGCTGCAATCCGAGGAAACCTTCGCATTCGCCGGGCGCAACGGCTTCAACTGCATGGCCAACCCGATCGGCGGCGCCAAGATGAAAGAGCTGCTGGGGGTCTACCACGATGCCTGGAAAAGCGCCGGACATCCCGGTCGCGGCAAGGTCGCGCTGGCGTTCATGATGTATTGCGCGCCGACCACGGAGCAGGCGATCGAGGAAGCAGGCCCGGACGTGAAGGCCTATTTCCAGACCCTGACCGACGCCGCGTCGGATTGGTCCGGGGGCGCCAGCAGCAAGGATTATCCCGGCTACGAAAAGGTGATCGAAATCCTGGCGAAAGAAGACGTGCACACCCAGCGCGAGAAATGCGCGGCGTTTATCGGCAGCCCTGAAGAATGCCGCGACATGATTTCCGATTTCCGGAAACAGACAGGCGGGTTCGACATCGCGTCGCTGCAGGTCAACACCAAGATGATGAGCGTCGACAAGTCGCGGGCGTCGATGGAGCTCTTCGGTAAAGAAGTGATCCCGCATTTCGCGGACACGTAAGGGAGGAGAAACCATGAGCAAATCCGACTTGCGGCTGGCGCTGGAGGCAGCGGTGGACGAACGCCACTGCGCCGATCACCCGATGTGGGACAAGCTGGCCGCCGGCGAGCTGGGGCGCAACGCCTGCATGGGCTGGGCGGTCGAGCATTATCACTGGATCTCCAACATGCTGACCGAGGCGACCTTTCAGATATGTTCAAAGGCGCCCGCCGACGTGATCGATCTGGAACTTGAAAACTTTCACGAGGAAGAAGACCCGGACGAACCGCACATGGAGATCGTCCTGCAGTTTGCCGAGGCGAACGGCGCCGATCTGGCCGCGGTGAGGACCGGCGAAGGACTGCCGACGACCCGGTCCTGGGCGGCATGGCTGAAAAACGTCGCAAAGGAAGAGCCCTGGTATTGCGGGATAGCCGCTATCCGTATCGGCACGGAATCCCAGTCGCCGCGTCTGTACAGCCGCGTGCTGCCGTCCTTGCGCGAAAATTACGGTTACGACGAAGAAGCGATCAAACATTTCTGGCTGCATTCCGAGGTCGATATCGAGCACAGCAACCGCGGCTTCGAAATTCTGGACCGCCATTGCGCGACGCCCGAAATGAAAGAGGCCGCGATCCACTTCGCGCGCGAAAGCGCGCGCATGCGATGGTTCTATTTCGACGGCATTTATCTGCATTACGAACAGGGTTACGCGCTGCAGTAGCAAAATCCCTTGAACGCGCGGTGCGATGCGTTAGGTTCGGCGCGCAATTCAAATCGCGGCGGTTTCGCCGCGCCGGGTAGGATATCGTAACAACGGCTTCACGTATTCATCAGAACAACACGCAAAACGGGAGACTAAAATGCGTTTCGTTTCATTCAGGAAAGACGGCGAGAACAAGCTCGGTGTGCGCACCGATGCCGGCCTGGTTGACCTGTCGAAGGTCGACAAGAAATTCCCCACCGATCTCAAGGAACTGATCGCGCAGGGCAAGGGCGCCATGCAGCGGGCCGGTCGCGCGGCCAACAAGGCGAAACCGAGCGCCATCGTAAATGGCCGCGTCAGCTACCTGACGCCGATCCAGAATCCGGACAAGATTTTCTGCATCGGTCTGAACTACAAGGACCATGCCGCCGAAGCCGGGTTGAAGATCCCGACCTATCCGGTCGTGTTCACGCGTTTCGAAACGTCGTTCGTCGCCAACGGCCAGGCACTGATCCGCCCCAAGGCGTCGAAGCATTTCGACTACGAGGCCGAGATGGTCGCCGTCATCGGCAAGAAGGCCCGCAATATCAAGAAATCCGAAGCGCTGGACTACGTGGCCGGCTATTCGATCGCCAATGAAGGCTCCATCCGCGACTACCAGATGAAGGCATCGCAGTGGACCATCGGCAAGAACTTCGACAAAACCGGTTCCATCGGCCCCGATTTCGTGACCGCCGACGAACTGCCCGCCGGCGCCAAGGGCCTCGACGTGCAGCTCCGCCTGAACGGCAAGGTGCTGCAGGAAACCAACACCCGCGAAATGATCTTCGACGTGAAGACCCTTGTCTACGAACTGGCGCGCGCCATCACGCTGATGCCCGGCGACGTCATTCTGACCGGTACCGGCCCCGGCGTCGGTTTCGTGCGCAAGCCGCCGATTTTCATGAAGCACGGCGACACCTGCGAGGTGGAGATCGAAAAGCTCGGCGTGCTGTCGAATCCGGTGCGCAACGAGAAGTAAGCCGGACGTTTATGACGAATTAGGCCGCCGCGCCTCACCGGAAGTTTACTGGCCGGGGCGCGGCGGTTTTTTATATTTGGCGTATGAAAATGTTGCGCTTTTTTTCAGCGGCTCTGCTGGCGATGCTTCTGTCCGCCCCGGTTGCCGCACTCGCCGCCGACAAGATCAAGCCGGTCGTGGTCGAACTGTTCACCTCCCAGGGCTGCTATTCCTGCCCGCCGGCGGAGAAGTTTCTCGGCGATCTGGCGCAGGAAAAAACCATCCTGGCGCTGGAATTCCATGTCGATTACTGGGACGATCTCGTCTACGGCGCAGCCGGCAAGTGGAAGGACCCGTTTTCCAGGAACGAATATACCCAGCGTCAGCGCGGCTATAACCAGCGCATACGCCGCACCGGTAACGTCTACACGCCCCAGATGGTCATCGACGGCAGACTCGAAGCCGTCGGCTCGCGGCGTTTGTCGGTGCTGTCGGCGATCCGCCGTGCCGAGGGCGCCCGCGGCGATCGCGTCGACATCGATATCATGCTGGACGGCGTCAAGGGCGTCAGGGTCGGTCTGTCCGGCAAATCGGCGACGCCGGGGTCCGTCTGGCTGGTACGGTATATCAAGCAGAAGGAAACGCGGGTGAAGTCCGGCGAGAACAAGGGAAAGGCCCTGCTGAGCCCCAATATCGTGACCGGTTTCAGCAAGATCGGCCGTTGGTCCGGCAAGGCGGATGCGATTGCGGTACCGGACTTCCGGCTCAATGAAGGCGAAGGATGCGCCGTCCTGATCCAGGACAACAAGCACGGCCCGATGCTGGGTGCGGCGCCCTGTCCGGCACAGACGTCCTAGATTGCGGTCGCCGGACTATTCGGCGGCGGCCCGGGCGTTTCCGCGGAATTTCGGCATCACCTTCTCCGCGAACAGCCGCATGGATTTTTCCGCAATGCCGACATCCATGACGTGCGGCATCAGATGCAGCGACGCAATATCGAAGCCGCCGAGCTGGCGGTCGTAGTCGGAAATCATGTCGGTGATTTCGTCCGGCGATCCGGTCCAGCAGATGCCGCGCTCCAGCTGACCGTCGAAGCTGTCTTCCTTCAGCGCCGCGATCATCTTGTCGTAGCCTTTGTAATCCTTGGTGCTGGCCCCGTTCAGCCAGCCCGACGCGGCATCGACCAGCCGTTCGAGATAGGCATTCAGCAGCGGGCGATAAATATCCCGTGCCGTTTTGCCATCCTCGTCGGCGAACATCGAAAACGACAGCATGATCTTGCCGTTGCCGGGATGTCCCGCCTTCTTCCATTCGTCGCGATAAACGCCGACCAGTTCGGCCATGGTGCCGCCGCCCATGGGAATCCCCATGATGTAATGACCGTTGCGGCCTGCGAATTCGAACGATTCCCGGCTGCTCATCGCCGCCACCCAGAAGGGTGGCCGGGGTTTCTGCGTCGGTCGCGGTAGGGACGTGACATTGTCG
>Ga0181592_10002990_pt1 | contig 13955 bp, 15 predicted proteins | sample 071ome_20_FD_133755 | JGI IMG/M metagenome (GOLD analysis project Ga0181592, IMG submission 133755) | Coastal salt marsh microbial communities from the Groves Creek Marsh, Skidaway Island, Georgia - 071412BT metaG (megahit assembly) | ecosystem: Environmental > Aquatic > Marine > Intertidal...
CCGCCAAAGGCGACGACGTGGACCGTATCCTTGGCCTAGAGCTGGGCGCCGATGATTATCTACCCAAGCCCTGTAACCCAAGGGAATTGTTGGCCCGCCTGAAAGCCATCTTGCGCCGCAGTCATCAAGAACCCGACGACGCCCCAAGCGCCCATGCGCTGTCGATCAGCAGTCCACGCATGGAGGCCAGCTTTAATGGTCAACTGCTCAAGCTCACCGGTGCAGAATTCAAAATGCTGGAGCATCTCAACACGCAGCTGGGACAAATCGTCAGCAAAGAAGACCTGTGCCAAGCCGGCTTGGGTCGCCCACTCACCAAGTACGACCGCAGTGTGGATGTCCACGTCAGCAATTTACGCAAAAAGCTGGTGGCAGCCGGCGCCGACGCCGACATCATCGTGAACCAACGGGGCAATGGCTACCTGTTAAAAGCCGACCGAGATTAACCCAGCGCTATGAGCAGTTTTTTTCAGCAGTTAAACCTAACCGGCCGCATTCTTGTCAGCTTTTGGATCACCTTGTTATTGGTGATTATCTCGGCTGGGTTGCTGCTCGCGCTGGACCGCGACGACGTTTACACCACAGATGTGCGCCCGCCCATGGCCATCATGGAGCTAGCCCGTCGGCTGAAAGAAGAACCTTATACGCAGGCGCGGCAATGGTTTTTGACGCTGCCACGTCACGAACGCAAACATGTGTTTGTGCTGCGCAACAACGAAGAATTACTCGAACGCCGCTTGCCCAGACCAGTTCATCACATGAACCAACAACTGAGCAGTGCACGGCCATTTATCCACAAGCAGCGTCATCACAAAATTGTGGTTGGCCGCATTCTCACCAACACAGAAGGCGAGGCCATTAAGCTCATCGCCATGGTCGAAGCACCACACCCACCGTGGCGCGCCATCCTGCTTGATAACTTACTTTGGGTTGTGCTGTTTGCCATTCTCATCAGTGGTCTCATTAGCTATGTGCTGGCGCGTTACATCAGCAAACCCATACGCTCGCTGCGTGCCGCCACCAAACAACTGGCCTCTGGCGATCTGTCGGCGCGCGTCATGCCAAGCATTCGCAAACACAAAGATGAAATTTATTTTCTCGCCAAAGATTTTGACGACATGGCAGAGAAGCTTGAGCGTTCCGTGGCCGCACAAAAGCGCCTCATTCAAGACATCAGTCACGAGCTGCGCTCGCCCATTGCTCGCTTACAAATTGCATTAGCGTTAACCCGCAAAAAACTGCAACACCATGAGCAGCATGAATTAGATCGCATTGAAACTGAGTGCCAACAGCTTAACGACATCATTACAGCACTGTTAAACCTGCCCGCTTACGAACTCCAACCCGAGCTTGCCCTTATCGAAGAAGTCGACATCACCGACCTCATTCAAATTCTGTGCGACGATGTTAACTACGCCAGCAGCGCCAGCCCTACACCCACACAGGTGCGTTTTGACAATCAACTGCAGCCCACCAGCGATGGCACCCGAGTCACGGTGAAAGGCAATAGCCAGCTGCTGCGCAGCGCGTTAGAAAATGTGCTTAAAAATGCGCAGCACTATACCGAAGGCGAAGAAGCCATTGTGGTGACACTGGCGCAGCAAGGCAGCACCTTAGTGATTGACTGCTGCGACCACGGCCCAGGCATACCCGAGAACAAACTGGGGGAAATATTCAAACCCTTCTACCGCACCAGCGAAGCCCGTGAACGCAGCAGCGGTGGTCACGGACTCGGACTGGCCATCGCCAAGCGGGCTATCGACGTGCATCAGGGTGACATTCGCGCACGCAACCGCACCGACGCCTCTGGCCTGTGCATTGAGATTCAACTACCCGTCAGCCAGCATGTGGAGGCCTAAGCGCCACCGCGCAAACTGTCTATACTCATAATCATCACCGAAACGCGTTACGAGGTGTGGGATGAGTAGCCCGCTGACATATGAATTTTGTCCACCCGACCACCCAACCATACGGTTTGAGTTTGAGCTTAACGATGGTCAGTACAAGCTGATCGCCAGCGATCAAACACCGCCCCCTTGGGCCGAATTGGGGTTTCAGCAGTGTCATCACTGCCCTTATCAAGACAATAGTTCACCCCGTCATTGCCCAGCCGCCGTGCAACTGGCCAAGGTGCTAAAGGCGATCGACCATCTGGTTTCGTATGATGCCGTCGATGTGATTGTGAAGTCAGAGCAGCGTACCGTGACTCAGGCCAGCAGTGCGCAAGAAGCAATAAGCTCGTTGTTGGGTTTGGTGTTGGCGTCCAGCGGGTGCCCACATACCGAGTTTCTGCGCCCTATGGCGCGCTTTCATTTGCCCATGGCCAGTGCTGATGAAACCCTGTGGCGTGCCTGCTCTAGCTACATGCTGGCGCAATACTTTCGCCAAAAAAACGGAGAGCATCCAGAAGGCCTTGAGGGCCTACTGCGACGCTATGAACACCTAGAGGTTTTGAATACCTATTTAGCCAAACGCTTGCGTTCACAAGTGGACCAAGACGCCTGCTTAAACGCCATCACCTTGCTGGACAGCTACGCAAAACGTCTTCCCCACTACATCAAGCACGCGGTAGAGGAACTCAAACCCCTCTATCAAAGCTACCTAATGACTTAATCGCCTAGAACAAGGCGTCGATGGGTTGCACCCAGCTGCGACCCAAATCCTTCGCCATATTCGAGGCAAAGTCATCGATCAATTCTTGGGTACGCGTGAGCACGGTTTGCCAGTACTGCTCACGCTCCACATCACTGAGTTTTTCAAAATCGGTACGATCTGGAATCTTACCCATGGGCAAAGACGCAATGAATTCACTGGACGGCGTGAGCATGACCACGTTGTCGAAGTCTTTGGGTTTTGGCTTACGCCAAGGCAAGGCTTTATCAAACCAACCGGGCACCACCTTCGGGAAAAAGTGCGGATAAAACACCAAGCCATCATCCACATGAAATGGCCCAGAAAAATGATAATCCACAATACCACCATCCCAATGCAGGCGGTCCTTAGCCCCCTCTATGGCGCTAGGGGCCAACACCAAGGGAATCGCACCGGACGCCACCAACGCTTGTTTAAGATTTGCCACCGTGAGCGCCACAGTTTGTTTCGCCCCAGCATACGGAGCCACCACACCCGCTTGTGACACCACCACACGAGGGTACAGTTGAGGCACCGCCTGTTTGGTCAGCAGATTTAGCGTTGCAGCCAAAGCAATGGAGATGCCCTGCACAAGGGGATGCGCACTATTGAATAAGCGGCGATTGCGCGCCGCAACCACGTGCAAAATACGCTTGGGGTTATCCACAATGGCTTGATCGATTTCGTCGCAGAACAAGGCGTCCAGCACTTCATCTATGTAATCGGTAATGGCTTGCGGTGTCAGTTCTTGGTAGCGCTGATTGGTGTAAAGGGACTCAAACTTACGAAAAGCCGCGGCCGGATCAGGCTGTGCATAACAGGCCATGCGCCATGAGCCGATGCTCGAACCGATGAGATGAATGGGTTGCTCAGCTTGAGATAAAAAGTGTTCACTCAAGTACTGATCTAGGCGACACAGCATGAGCCACTTGGGGCCGCCCGATGCGCCGACCATCATGGAGATACGATGTGGGCTTAGCCCCTGTTCTTGAATTTCTGCCCGCGCTTTCGCACCGGCGTACATGTTCAACGCCATAATGGTTCCTTATCCATTCCCATTAATGCGCAGCACACCCGCGCCGTCACATTACGCCAAAGGGTCCACGAAATACCATTGATTGCAGATGCCTTCAACCATGGCACAATGCAATTCACTTTTTGACCTAATGTTTGGCAGCAACGACCCGAATCATGTACGGACAACTTCTTTTCGCCGCGCAACTCACCGCCCTGTTCTTTTGTTTTTGGCCCTTGGCTTGGCACTGGCCACTGCCGTTAACCTGGTTGCTGGTGGGGTTAGCGAGCCTGGGAGGCCTTTGGGTTTTGGTGGTCAATCGGCCAGCAAACTGGTCTGTATTTCCGCAGCCTGTGCCCCATGCGCGGCTGATTACCAGTGGCCCTTACGGCTTGGTGCGACACCCCATGTACAGCGTAGTTTTGCTCATCGCCATGGCTTTGGTGATTCATAACCAGACGTTATCGGCATTGCTGAGCTGGGTGCTGTTGATCGCCATCCTCAGGGTCAAAGCCGGTTACGAAGAAGCACTGCTGCAAGAACGCTTCGAGCATTACGCGGGCTACATGCGACGCGTTAAACGCCGTTTTCTACCCGGAGCATTCTAAGAAACTCAAGTAATAACTCAGCTGGACGATAACCTGTGTATGGACGCGCAAATGGGCGTTCTATTTGCAATCAGCCGACAGGTGCTATCGAAGGAGTGATGATATGTACACAGGTGAGCGTTATCAGTTTCTAACCGCCATTGAACAGCAGGCATTTCATGAAGGCATGAAAGCGTCCTACGATGCGGCGAACCCCTACTGCGATACAAAAACCCCTCATGCAGCACGAGCATGGGCAAAGGGCAATCACCTTGCGTTTCGTTTGAATGCACGCTTGGGTGTGCAATACCTTAACGCCAGTCGCTCCACTCTTTAGTCGCCCACACTTTAGTTAATCACTAAAGGTGAAACACTGACAGCAACACGCAGCGGGTCATTGAGGCTGTGCACGCGACGCATAGCTTCATGCACCTGCAGCACAGCGTCATTCACCCGCTTAGCGGGCTGGCCGATAACCCTGCTTGGATAAAAATGCCCGCGCCATATGCGGACGTGAGTAGGTTAGGCGGGCATTACTACTGCCCTTGCGGCGCTTAAAGCTCACCACCACGCCGTCGCGTAAATGCCATTTGTATTCGAATACCGGCGAGCGCTCAAACCCCACCACCCGTTTACCCACACCGTATTGTTTATCTAACGCAACGCGAATTTTGCGATAGCTATTTTCGGCATCGTTGGCCGGAAAAATATACTGCGCCATGACCATGACATCATCATCGTTATAGAGCGACACCAATTTCGCCACTAGCGGAAAAACATCTGGGGCGTCGAACACATCTTTAGCGCCTAACGACTTCCGAAAGTACAACCCGGACTGCTTGGCTTTGGCCACAAAGCTGGCGCGATCGTGGCAGACCATGGGCTCGGTTCCCAATTTGGCCTGTGCATAGCGACACTTAATCGGGTCCACCGCTTCTGCCATGGCTGGCGGCCCAGCCACGGTCACTATCACCATCGTCACCATGCCAAAGGCGCTCAGCATGAATCCCGGTAACGCTTGCAACTTCGAGGTCACTGCTCTTACCTCCTATCACTCACCACAAGCCGTTCGACATTGCTTAACCAGTCTAGACGCTTGGCGCGTTTAACCTAATATTGTTTTTGTTTAACACAACCTTGTCTTAATCCGGACCCAACAGCCGCGTCTGCACATTCCCAAAGTAATATTTGGCACGGACCCCGCAGCGTGCCCTATACTGTTTTTAGTACTCTCGTCATATGACCCAATCGTTCGCTAACGCCTTTGAAACGCAACGGATGCCTTGTGGATAACCAAGCGATGAAACGCCCTTTTTTAATCGTCAGTGTTGTGTTGGTTTGCTTGGCCTTGCTCAACACAGCGGGCTGGCATTACACATCCAACTTATCGGCGCGCTACTACGACCTCATTAATGTTTCCGGCAAGCAACGCATGCTCACGCAGCGCATTGCCTATTTTTCTACGAAGGGGCAATTGGACAAGGGCGACCTGATTCAATTGGAAAGCGCCTTAAATTTGATTAAACAAAACCACCTGAAATTCATCAGTGGCGCTGCTGAGTTCAACCTGAAAAAACCTCAACCAGGCGACCCGTTTCATGAATTATTTTTTGGTGCAGCGCGACTGGACAAAGGCATTCAACATTTAATCAAAGCGGTGGAGCACTATGTCAAAACCGAAGGGAGCGAACGCCCCTTTGACATTAACTCGACGATTCCAAATCAACTGCTCAGCAAAACCAATTTGGCTGTAGAACTGTATTTAAGCCAAGCCAAACAGAGCACCCAAAAACTGATTCATTGGCTGATGTTGCTGAACATTATTGGCGCAACAGCGTTATTAATGTGCGTGGCTTGGCTGTACAAACAGCTGACACCGGATGCACTGCCGTGTGAGAGCTTGAGTGCCGACGATGAAAGCGGCAGCCCTAGCAGCCCTGACTTCCAACAGCAACACCAACAGCAACAACACGAAGCAAACGCAGCAGCAATGAGCACCCAGGCGCAGCCGCAACCAGTCAGTGAATCCGTGGCCGAACCCATGACAGCCGCGCCAACCAACACCTATGCCACAGACTTGCCCCACCCGTTAGAATTCAAACGCTTATTGTGGATAAGCTTCCGCCAGGACGACCTAACCGAACTGCTGCACGAAATGCGCGGCATTGTGGGTATACAACATGGGTACACACAGACGTGCGAGAGTGCTTTGGTTGAACTGCAACAGGCCGAAGCACAGCACCGTGCTTATGATATGGTGATTTGTCCCGACCAAGCTCACCATGCACAACTGACACAAACACTGACAACCTCAGGGCTGACACAGGAATATTGCGTGCTCTACCAAACGGCAGAAAACGCATCACAAGACGCAGCGGCAATCACGCTTCAGCCATTAAGCCAAGCCGAAACCATCGTCACCCGTTTAGCCGACGCCATAACCCCCTACAAACATCTGCTGCACCACGAGGCGCCCAGCTTTTCACAAAAACAAGTGTTACTTGTGGACGACAACGACATCAACCTAATGGTCTTACAGGGTTTGGTAAAAAGCAGCGACGTGCAATGCACCACCGCACGGGATGGCATTGAAGCTGTAGCGGCCGCGCGCGAGCAGTTATTCGATCTGATCTTGATGGACCTGCAAATGCCCAATATGGATGGTTACGAGGCCACAGAGCAAATCTTGGCCTCCACACAAAACAACGCCACCCCTGTAGTCGCCATTACCGCCAATCATAGCTATCAAGATCGACAACACTGCCACGCCATCGGCATGCAGGGCTGTGAAGCCAAACCTGTGCACCACGCCGACATCGAAAAGATTCTGTACAAATATTTATAACGATTACTTGCTAGTGTGGCGGAAGGTGCCATCCCAGTGGTCGGGCAACGTCTGATGTTTTAAGTCTGCAATGCGCTCTAAATATACGTCGTACAACACGCGATCGTATTCGGACTTCAACTGGCGAAAGGCCACTTCGCTATCTGCCCAGCGCTGTTCGATATACAAACCATAGGCCTGTTCATAGGCCGCTAACTCGGTGAGCACAGCCACGGGCACATCCCCTTCTAGGCCGATGGGTTCGTAAACGCGAATGGCTTCTTCTTTGCCTTTGACCTGAATTTTATCCACAAACCGGCAAACCACCCCTTTGATGTGGTCGTAGGTTTCCTCGCCAATTAAAATTTTTGCGCCATAAAATTTGGTAATGCTTTCTAAGCGCGAACCTAGATTCACCGCATCACCGAGCACGGTATACGAACGGCGGTAAGACGATCCCATGTCGCCCACGTTCATCATGCCCGTGTTAACACCGACACCGATATTAATTTCGGGTAGACCTTGAGCCTTGAATAATACTTTGAGTTGTTCAGTAACCTCTTGCATGCGCAACGCTGTCACCACGGCATGGTATCTGTGGTTGTCATCCGCAACCGGTGCCCCCCAAAACGCCATCACCATATCACCCACATATTTGTCTATGGTGCCATGGTGGTCGAAGATTTCTTTGGTAATCGGGGTAAAGTAGGTATTAAGCATCAATTTCAATTCCTGCGCCGTTAGGCTCTCAGAAATATTGGTAAAGCTACGGATGTCCGAAAACAACACCGTGAGTTCTTTACTTTCACCGGCAAAGGAATAGCCATCTGGGTTACTCATCATCTGATCGATATGCGCCGGTGGCACATACTGGTCGAACATGCCTTTGAGCATTTTGCGGCTGGCATTTTCTTTTAAAAAACCATCGGCCACGAACACCATGGTCAGCGCAATGGTGAGCAACAGCGACGACCCGTAGGGCAAATCAATACCCTGCAACCAAACGTAAAAGTTAAACACCAAGGTCAGCGAAATGATGCCCAGCGCACTGACCAACATCAGCTGCGGCCCCAATCGAGGCAACCAAACAATCACCAATAGACTTATCAACAGCAACTGCAAAATGGTGGCACCCGCTTCCCAGTCAGGTTTCTGCGCGAACCCGCCGCTCAAAAGCGCATCTAGAATATTGGCATGCACTTCTACCCCAGGGTACTGCGGCCTCATGGGCGTGCTGCGTAAATCTGCCAAGCCAATGGCCGACGTCCCCACAAACACCACCGCCCCCTCTAATACACCGGGTGGCAAGCGTCCTTCTAGCACGTCGGTGGCTGAGTAATAGGGATAGGTATACGCACCGCCCTGATACGGCACACGCACAAACCCTTGCGGGTCGGTGGGGGCCGGGAAGTCACTGACTGCTAACGAGGTCATGGTTAAGACATCGCCCACTTGTGCCACGCTGGGTGTCAGTTCATCCAAAAATAAATAGCGCATGGCGGCAGCCAAACTCAACGATGGGAAAAGCTGGTCGCCGTAGCGAATCACCAGCGGCGCACGCCGCACGGTGCCATCGAAGTCAGGGAACATGGTGACAAAGCCGCCGCCGCTGGCCGCCGATTGCAGCACGGGTAAATTACCCGTGTAGCCCGGCCGATGGGTGACCACAAGTCGGTTTTGCCAATCCTCGGGCACCGTAAACAAACCCTTTGGTAATTGGCCATTTTTATATTGGGCTTCGTCTTGAAAGAAAAAGCCCAACACCACGTCCTGTTCGCCCAATGAATGCGCAAACCGTGCATCTGCATCCACCGACGTCGCAATATTTTGCCAAACCTGCGGGGACGCCACCGCTGTCACCGAGTCACCGCCAATATGATGCAAACGCTGCACGGGGTTTACTTCGGCCTCGGAAAACACCACGTCGAATGCGGTGACCACAACACCGGCTTCGCCGAGTTTATCCACCAACTTTGCAATGGTGTGACGACTCCAAGGAAAGCGCCCTTGCTCCACCACGCTGTCTTCGTCGATGTCGATGATGGCAATTTTATGGTCGCTGCTTTCGCGTTTGGTCCAAGGCAGCATGAGATTAAAACGCCAGTCATATAACAGGTACTCGATGCGCGTCATCAATCCCGAGTTTTGCCCGACATTGAGGGCCAACCAAATGAACACAAGCGATAAGGACAGCGCGACCAAGCGAGCACTGTGTTTGAAAAGGCGTTTGCGGATATTGAGCTTCATAGAATCAGCATAGACGCTGATTCTTTAAGCTCGTGAGAAAGACATGAATTAAACGAGGATTATGGGACGGTAACGAAAACATAAATGCCCCAAGTTCTATCAATTAGGCGACCACTTGCCCTCTATAGATACGCTTCGCATCGGCTGTGTAGTCAGCTGGTGGGACTTCTTCGATGATTTTGCAGCCACGGTAGACGCGAATTTTATGTTTTGGTGCAGTGTCGCTCTCAGCAGCTTCGTTTTTGGGCGCTTTCACGCTGGGTTGCTCACCCATCTGGCTTTTCAGGTGATCGAACAAAATGTGCGTACGCTGGTCCTTGCTACGCGCCGCTAACGCGGTGATTTGATCCAAAATGTCTTCCTGACTTAACCGCAATTCAACTCCAAACTCTGAGCGCATACGCTTACGCAATTGCTGCATATCATCGATCATACCTTTGCTGAGATTGGGAATCATATTGCACGCTCCTGCTCACATTCTATTTATTGATTAATTGGACAGAATGAGCAAGAGCTATACCAGTCACCGAAAATGTAAAAAAGTATTTCGTCCACGGCGAACGCATCCGCCAGCGCACCGCTAAGCGCGTAATTTTTCTAAACGATAGCGTAGTTGCCTAGGTGTCATGTTTAACACTTTAGCCGCCATGGTTTTATTACCGCTGCAGCGATCCAATACGTCTTGAATTCTGCCTAACTCACCTTCTTCTACCCGTTGATAAGGGCGCGCATAAAGCGTGACGAAATTAGGCAGCAACGTGCTACACATGCATTGCGCGAACAACGCCACCAACAATTTGACCCAGTGTAGGGGTAACGCAGCCACTCGGCCTTCTTCACACACCAGAGCTAACACGCCCACACAAGTGTTGTTTATGCGCAACGGCAGCAGCAAATGTGTACTCGTCGCTAACGCAGGTTCGCGGGCAATATTTAACTCACTTCCCAATTCACTCATGCCTTGTTGTGCCCCGCCGTGATAGGCCTGCTGACGTTGAAACGCACGATCCATGGCGGCTTCCATCGCTGCGGTGTTTTCCACGGCCATGTCACCCGAGTAATGGGTTAGCTCCAATACCAGTTGTTGATTTTTACGCGTCGCACCGAAGGTCTGCACACAGCGTACGCCTGGTAGCCGTACGAACAGTTCAAGCAATTGCTTAGCGGTAAAGTTGTTAAATGCCCGTTGTTCCAGTAGCTCTGTTAACCAGGACATATCACTGGTGCTCGGTCCGTGAATCCAGCTGCCAACCCCGTTGCTCATTGTTTGCTCCCATAGGTCAGGTTATTGAGGGATGCGCCTATCCCCGCGGCAAGATTCGTGAGGCTAGCGCGGCAAGATGAAAATCGGGTGACAGTTAGGTTGCTGTTTGAATGGCCAAACTCTTGGCCAGAAAGATTGCGTCGGCACTGTTTTGTTTCACACTTTGGCCACCGTGCACAATGACGTAACACACCTAGACCACTCTGCGGGTCACTGGCGCACTCTTTCGTATCAAAAAAAGTAAAAAAGCCTTTGAAAACCAAGGCCTAGACAGGATTTTAAAAAATCACACAAAAGAAACTGAGAGTTGGCAAGGTATCTGCAAACTAGTGAATCAGCGAGTCACTTAACTTGCACGCATAGGTTCGCGCCATGGCACTCTGTGCCGGGTAAGGTTTGATCTGGGGCCATTCAGTCATGCACGGGCTGAACAAGAACTTTCCTTCTGAACCTATGCGTTTTTTTATTCCTCTAGCTTTGATCAAGTCCCTCACCAGTCATGCACGGGCTGAACAAGAACTTTCCTTCTGAACCTATGCGTTTTTTTATTCTTCGCTGAATAAGCCCTTTCCCTCTGAGCCATTCATACGTTTTTTATTGCTTCGCTATAACAGCACACCACTGGAATCAAAAACCTTGATTAAGTGCAAACGTTGCTTTAGCTCGTCACTCAGCAGTGCGTGTTTTTTCAAAAATGCTTCTAACTCTTGAATGAACAAACTGTCGGTCCACTCTTGTCGTGGACGACTGCGGACAAATTCGCCATAGGTTCGATGACCCAAAGCCTGAATGCCCGCTTGATTCAATTGCTCCATGAGATAGCGATGCACGGCTAGGTTGATTTGCTCCTGTACATGCTGGATTTTTCCATCATCAAATTGCAACACGCGCATTTGGTTCACCAATTTATCGCGGATCGTCAGTTTTTGGCGGATAGCCGCCTCAGAGTCGTTGATGGTATTTTCGGTCATGACAGACAGCGCCATGTCCAATTGGATACTGGTCAGCTCGCGATACAACACCAGCTGCTGATTGATGGCACTTTCTTTTTCATTGAGCTTTTCTAGATAGGCGTCGTCTTGGGCTTTGTGCAAAAAATAAATTTTATCCAAACTCAGCACTGCAAAATCAAACAAGATTAATAGCGCCACCAGTGCAAAATACACAAGGTTACGAATACGTTTGAGGGTTAACAGCGTGGTAAATAGTGCAATAAAGCCGATGCTAATCAGAAGTAGAAACAGGGTGAGACTCATAACGATGGGCAAATTCGCTGATTAATTGATTGAAGGTTTGCGGGGATTCCCACGGTAGCAAATGCCCAGCACCTTGCACAAGCGCTATCTGGCTACCCGAAATATGTTGATGCAAAAACTGGCTGTACTTCTCAGGCGTGAGTAAATCTTTATCACCGCACACCACCAAGCAAGGTCGTTTAATGTGCGCCAGCTCGGCCATCATGTCGAAGCGGTTACACGCCATAAAGTCACTGATGCCGGTTTGGGTCTTGGCCATTTGTTGCGAAAGCGCAGCAACCTGCTGCATCGAAAGGCCCGGCCCAGATTGACTAAAGACTTGCATGAATACGGCTCCGCCTTGGGCAAAAAGCTGATTCACCACAGGCGCAACTTTCAGGCGCGCACCTGTGCAGGCCAACACACCTGCCGCAAGCCAACTGGGCTGACGACGCAATAAAATTTGCGCCACCGCCCCCCCCATGCTGTGACCAATCACAACCACAGATTGCCCAAGTTGGGCCAGTGCTGCTTCGGCGCGATCGGCGTACACATGCAAGTCCGCTTCACAGGGTTGCGCTGTGCGACGTCCAGGTAAGTTCAAACAAACCAAGTTAAATTGCGCCGCTAAAGGGTACTGCGGCTGCCAGAAACCACCATGAAATCCAGCTCCATGAATAAACACCAGTGTGGGTTTGTGACGCGAAAGCGGCCACTCGGAAACCTGTGCAGTTAACGTATCAAGGGTGATGTTTATTAGCTCTGGTGGTGGCACATTCATGCGACGTCGCCACCACCACTTGGGAAGAATTCATCTTTTAAGTGTTCTGAATAGGCGCGACAGGCATCAGAAAAGGTAAAGATACCAGCCAATTTTTCGTGGCGGGTAACCAGCGCACAATCGGCATGATGCTTCGCCATGTGGTCGAGGACATCAATCAACGAGGTGTACAAATCGACGGTATAAGAGTCCACCGGACACAGGTCTCCCACCGTGAGTTCGTCAAAGTCTGTGTGACTGTGGCCGGGCAGTTTTATCCGCTCCAACTCACGCAGGCTGATCACACTCAGCGATCCGTCGGCACATTTAACAGGCAAGTGCCCCACCTTGTGTTCCTTCATCATGATGCGCGCTTCATCCATATTGGCCGAAGCTTGAATCGAAAAAGGAAAAGCCGTCATCACGTCTTTGATGCGAGGCATACGTTTCATGAATGTACCCCTGTGAAAAGAATATTAAGCGCTGCTTAGATCCCCATTTTTCCTAACAGGTCGATCACATCTCGTAAGATAGCAGACATTTGCGGGTGTTCACCCTCGAATTTAACGGTTTGTTCTTCTAGCTTGTCGGTGAGATTTTCAGAAATGGGGTTGCCAGCGGTTACGCGGGCAATGTCTTTATCTAGGGTATTGAGTAGCGCACGGGTGTCTTCATCTAACGAATCCACCTGCTGCAATGCATCATGCAAGGACTGTAATTTTTGTTTTAGCTGTTCGCTCATACCGACTCCTATTGCTCTTGCTCGGTTTCACTCAACGCGTGTCTGACACGATACTCCATTGTGTGGCGATACCCAATGGCCAAGATCAATGCATGGCCCTATCCCATTACGCTGAATGCATCGCTTTAGGCAGTGAAAGAGTAGAACAGCAAAAAAAAACCGTGCTCGCTTGCGCTTGCACGGTTTTTTTTGAGGTGGGGTCAGTTGAGGTCAGATCCCCATGGTGACCTTGAGCACGCCCTTAATAATAAAGCCCAGCATGCCTAAGCCCAGTGCGAAAAAGAGCACTGCCATACCAAACTTGCCTGCATTGGAGCGCTTGCCGAGATCCCAGATGATAAACATCATAAACCCCATCAGTGCGGCCAGACCCAAGGTTAAGGCCAATTCTTCAAACTGCTCAAATGTCATGGGCATCACCTGTTATAGATAAAGAGTGGATAAAATTTGGGCGCATTATAGCCACAAGCCTAGGCGATACCAAAACCCTACCTAATTAGGGCTGTTGGCGGTTACGAAACAGGCGTAGCGGGTTAGCTCGGGCCTAGGGGCCAGCCTAGTAGCATCCACACCACAAACACCCCAAACCAGCTAACCAATAAGGCCAACGAATATGGCAGCATCAGCGTGAGGATTCGTCCAACCCCGGC
>Ga0181592_10002995_pt1 | contig 13946 bp, 10 predicted proteins | sample 071ome_20_FD_133755 | JGI IMG/M metagenome (GOLD analysis project Ga0181592, IMG submission 133755) | Coastal salt marsh microbial communities from the Groves Creek Marsh, Skidaway Island, Georgia - 071412BT metaG (megahit assembly) | ecosystem: Environmental > Aquatic > Marine > Intertidal...
ATGTCGCGATTGCTGTTCGTGCCGGCGCGCGTGGTTGCCGCAAATGATAATGGCGCAGTAAAATCTACCGACCCTGCGATTGTCGAAGCGGCTTTGCGCCATTTCGCAGAGCATGGGCTTGGTGCTGCCCGCGCGGCGCGCCACCGTGCGGAACAAGCCTTCTTTGCGGACAAGCAGCCGGAATATCGCTGGTGGCTGGAGATTTGCCGTCAGCTGGACCGGCGCATGGCAGTAATTGCGGCGCGCAAACTTCAGGCCTGATCCCCTAATCTCCCTGCAACATAGAATGCGCCCGCCAAGCCGCAGAAACCCTCCGTCTTTTTGGTAAGCACCTTGTTAACCTGTCATTGACAAGTTTGGGTTAATCCCGAGCGGTAATGGGAATGTCAGCGACAATCAACGCCATCAAAAGGCGCCTATCTGTCCGTTCGAGCCAGGACACATTGTCTGCGCGCGTGCGGCGAACCCTCGTATCGACCCTTTATACCCAACCAGCCAGCCTTGCGATCGGCGCGTTCAATGGGGTGGCCTCTACCGCGATTGCAGCGTGGGTCTCCGGTGAGCATATCCTGTACATCGGATGTATCCTGCTGACGGTGATCGCGATGGCACGCGTGGTTGCCTCGCTTGGTCTTTCCCCTGATCAAACGCATACCAGCACGCAGAAGCTCGAGCTGGTGTACGAAGTCGGTGCGTTCAGCTACGCCTTTGTGCTTGGCGGAATTGCCGCCTTGACCATTGCGCTGCAAACCACCGCTTCGGTCGAAGTGCTGATGATCGCCAACGCCACCTGCTACGGTGTTGGCATTTGCGCACGCAATGCAGGCCGTCCAACAATCGCGATGGGCCAGCTTTGTCTGGTCTGTTTTCCCATCATGGCCGCGGCGCTTTACATCGGCTCGCTCGCCCTGCTCGCACTTTTCGTGAACATGTTGCTGCTGATCCCGGCGATGGCTTCAATCACTTTGAATGTGTTCAAGGTTCTGCGCGATTCCATCGCTTCAGCGGAAACCAGTGCACGCATGGCCGACAAGATGCAGATCCTTGCTCGTACCGATGTTGTTACAGGACTCGCGAATCGTGCGGGCCTCAACCATGTGATGGTCGAAAGCATGATGGGCCTGAAGGGCGACCAGCAGATGGCATTGATCTGGATCGACCTGGATCGATTCAAGGAAGTGAATGATTTGCTGGGCCACCCGATCGGCGACAAAGTGTTGGCAGAAGTGGCCAATCGCCTGCGCGAAGTCGTGCCTGAAGGTGCAACCGTAGCGCGCTTCGGCGGCGATGAATTCGTCCTCTACGGCCCGGTCGAAGACCGGAGGGAAGCCGAGCGGCTGGCCAGCGAAATTCATATCGAAGTCATGCGCCCACTAAGGGTTGACGGAAGATCGCTGGATGTGCGGGTCTCGCTCGGCGTTGCGCTGATGCCCGATGATGCAAAAGACATCGACACGTTGATGCAGCGTTCCGACCTCGCACTCTATCATGCCAAGGTCGCCGGCCGTTCGCAGACCAGCTTCTTCAACCCGAAGATGACGCGCGATCTGGTGCGCCGCCGTGAGATCGAAGACGAGTTGCGCAGTGCAATCATGCGGGACGAACTGTCGATCTACTTCCAGCCGATCATTCATCTGGATACAGGCAAGATCCACACCTTCGAAGCGCTGGTACGCTGGTTCCATCCTGAAAAAGGTGAGCTGCGCCCGGACGAGTTCATTCCCGTAGCTGAAGAAACCGGCGTTATTGTTACACTGGGTAATTGGATTACCGCGCAAGCCGCCAAAGCTTGCGTGCAATGGCCGGAGCATGTCAGCGTTGCGGTAAACCTCTCGCCTATGCAGATCCGCGCTCCGGGGGCAGCTCTGGGCATCATCAACGCCTTGCGCGAAGCAAATCTTGACCCGCACCGGCTCGAACTTGAAGTCACAGAGAGCCTGTTCGTGCATGACAATCATGCCACTGCGGCATTTATCGAAGAGCTCTCGAGCCGCGGCGTCCGTTTCGCGCTTGATGACTTCGGCACGGGGTATTCTTCGCTGGGCTATATCAACAGCTTCCCATTCTCGAAGATCAAGGTCGACCGCAGCTTTGTGTCTGGCCCCAATGTTGGCAAGAAGACCGATGCGATTATTCGCGCAGTGGCCGAGCTTGGCTCGCAACTCGACATGGATATTGTCGCCGAAGGCATCGAGACGATCGATCAGGTCCATGCCGTTCGCGAAGCCGGATGTACGCTGGGGCAAGGTTATTACTTCAGCCGCGCTGTCCCAGATTATCTTGCGGCTATGCTGCTTACGCAGGAAAGCGATGACGATAAGCCTGCGCGCGCGCAGGCCTGACACACTTCGCCTTTGCGGGCACTTCTTGCAAAACAGCGCAAATTCAACAATTTTGATAGCGCTTATTGCTATTGCGAATCGTTATCAAATATTCAATCGAGTTGCATGCTTTTCGCGGTTGCTTTCGCGCGCGTAGCCGCCTAGGCCTCTGGCAAGTGTCCCGGTGCGAAATCCCCCCGGACGCAGGGGAAACGTGCCAATGTGGCTAGGCAGTTTTTATGCGTCTGATGCATTATTCGCGGAAAGGATTTCCCCTCACCATGGCTCGTAAAAAGATCGCGCTCATCGGCGCCGGCATGATCGGCGGCACGCTCGCCCACCTCGCGGCAAAGAAGGAAATGGGCGATATCGTCCTCTTCGACATCGCGGAAGGCATGCCGCAGGGCAAGGCACTGGATCTGTCGCAATGCGGCCCGATCGAAGGCTTTGACGCGAATATCAAGGGTTCGAACGACTATGCCGACATCGCGGATGCAGATGTAGTGATCGTGACCGCTGGCGTGCCGCGCAAGCCGGGCATGAGCCGTGACGATCTGCTCGGCATCAACCTCAAGGTGATGAAGTCAGTCGGCGAAGGCATCAAGAACAACTGCCCTGACGCATTTGTGATCTGCATCACCAACCCGCTTGATGCGATGGTCTGGGCGCTGCGCGAATTCAGCGGCCTGCCGCACAACAAGGTCGTCGGCATGGCAGGCGTGCTCGACAGCGCGCGCTTTGCGACCTTCCTCGCATGGGAATTCGGATGCTCGGTCAAGGACGTCAACGCATTCGTCCTCGGCGGCCACGGCGACACTATGGTCCCGGTCACCAGCTACACCACGATCAACGGCATTCCGGTCAATGACTATGCTAAGATCAAGGGCGTGCCCGCAGACCGCATTGATGAAATCGTAAAGCGCACGCGCGCAGGCGGCGGCGAAATCGTCCAGCTGCTCGGCAATGGCTCGGCCTATTACGCGCCTGCCACCAGCGCGATCGCGATGGCCGAAGCATACCTCGGCGATCAGAAGCGCATCCTGCCGTGTGCGAGCTATGTCGAAGGCAAATACGGCCTCGACGGGCTCTATGTCGGCGTTCCGACAGTGATCGGCGCAGGCGGCACCGAAGAAGTGATCGAGATCGAACTCAGCGACGAAGAGAAAGCGAACCTCAAGGTCAGCACCGACGCGGTCGAGGAACTGCTCGAGGTGTGCAAGGGGCTTGATAGCAGCCTTGCTTAAGCAGGTTTCCCTTCTTTGCCTCCTCGCGCTGTCCGCATTCCCCGCAGCCGCACGTGAGGTTCATCGTGCGGAAATTGCCGAGGCTTTTGCTCCCAATGTCGCGCCCGAGCGGCGTGTCTATTGTTCTGACACGCAAGTGGTAACGCTGGCTGACGGAACCGAGTACCGCGCTTGCGTCAATTGGCGCGCACAAAGCAAGTCGCGCCTGATCCGCACCTATGCCGCACTCGAAGGGCCAGATAGCGATACGGATGCCAATGTTGAAATCGCACGCGCGTGTGTTTCGATCTGGCTGTTGCCAGTCAGAACGATCCCTATCGAACAGCATTCGATCTCAACACTTTTGTCGATGGTGCGCGGGCGCATTTTGCCTTCTGCGCCAAAACCCGCGCGATGATGCGCATCAATGAATACTCTCTGCGCGTCTACGAACGTGGCGTGTGGCTTGGCTGAACCGAATTAGAAAGACGGAGTTTTGTGAATGTCTATCCTCGTCAACAAGGACACCAAGGTCATCACGCAAGGGATGACCGGTAACACAGGTACGTTCCACACAGAGCAAGCTGTCGCTTACGGCACGCAGATGGTGGCAGGTGTTACGCCTGGCAAAGGCGGCACCGAGCATATCGGCATTCCGCAGTTCAACACGGTTGGCGATGCGAAGGCGGCAACCGGCGCGACCGCTTCGTGCATTTACGTGCCGCCTCCGTTCGCGGCGGACGCGATCCTTGAAGCGATCGATGCAGAGATCGAGCTGATCGTTGCCATCACCGAAGGTATTCCGGTGCTCGACATGGTTCGCGTGAAGCGCGCGCTGCAAGGTTCCAAATCGCGCCTGATCGGCCCGAACTGCCCGGGTGTTCTGACACCGGGCGAATGCAAGATCGGCATTATGCCGGGCAGCATCTTCAAAAAGGGCAGCGTCGGCGTTGTCTCACGTTCCGGCACGCTCACTTACGAAGCCGTCCACCAGACAACTATGGTTGGTCTTGGCCAGACCACCGCGGTCGGCATCGGCGGTGACCCCGTGAACGGCACCAACTTCATCGACGTGCTCGACATGTTCCTGGACGATGATGAAACCAAGTCGATCATCATGATCGGCGAGATCGGCGGCAGCGCGGAAGAAGAAGCCGCTGAATTCATCGCCAATGAAGCAAAGAAAGGCCGCAAAAAGCCGATGGTTGGCTTTATTGCTGGCCGCACAGCGCCTCCGGGCCGCCGGATGGGCCATGCTGGCGCAATCGTATCGGGCGGCCAGGGCGGCGCGGATGACAAGATCGCAGCGATGGAAGCTGCGGGTATCCGCGTATCGCCAAGCCCCAGCGAACTTGGCACAACGCTCGACGCGCTGCTGAAAGAACTGGCTTAACTTTTCCTCCTCCCCGGAGACCGAAATGGGTAACGAGAACCACGAGTTTCTGCCTGAAATGGGCGACCAGGCAGGCCCTCAACAGGGGCCCAGCTGGGGCAATCCGCGCTGGCTGGAAACCGTTGCGGATTCAGGCGCAGACCTGACAGCTGCGCTTGATCCCACGACGCTCAAGGCAGAGGTCAAACAAGCTGCCGCGGCGGCTGGCAAGCCAACTGACCCCAAAGCGGTCGAAAAGGCGGCGAGCCTATCGATAGCGGCGATGACCCTGGTGCGGCTATATCGTGTGCGCGGCCATATGGCGGCGGATCTGGATCCACTTGGTCTGCACAGCCATGAGACACCAAACGACCTGACACTCGATTTTCACGGGCTTGCCGGCAATGAAGATCAGGAAGTCTATGTTGGCGGCGTATTGGGTCTGGAATGGACGACCGTTCGCGAACTCTATGACACTTTGCGCGCGGCCTATTGCGGCAAGGTTGGGCTGGAATACATGCACATCGCCGACACCGAAGAGCGGCGTTTCCTGCAGGACAAGTTCGAAAGCCCGGGCGAAACGATCCAGTTCACCGACGAAGGCAAGCGCGCGATCCTTGCCGCTGTGGTTCGCGGCGAGGAATATGAAAATTTCCTCGGCAAGAAATACGTCGGCACCAAGCGTTTCGGCCTGGATGGCGGCGAAGCGATGATCCCTGCCCTGGAGGCGGTTATCAAGCATGGCGGCCAAGCCGGCGTGCGCGAAATCATCTATGGCATGGCCCACCGCGGCCGATTGAACGTGCTCGCCAATGTGATGGCCAAACCTTACAAGGTGATCTTCCACGAATTTTCCGGCGGTTCTGCCAGCCCGGAAGAAGTTGGCGGCTCTGGCGACGTGAAATATCACCTGGGCACCAGCACCGATCGTGAATTTGACGGGATCGAAGTGCATATGAGCCTGGTCCCCAACCCGTCTCACCTTGAAGCGGTTGATCCGGTGGTCCTGGGCAAAGCCCGCGCGCAGCAAGCGATCCGCGACGATCTGGACAAGCACGAGCAAGTCTTGCCAGTGTTGATCCACGGTGACGCAGCATTCGCAGGGCAAGGCGTGGTTTGGGAAAGCCTGAGCCTTACGGGCATCAACGGTTACAACACTGGCGGTTGCCTGCACTTTATCATCAACAACCAGATCGGTTTTACGACCGCGCCCAAATTCTCGCGCGGGTCACCTTACCCGTCTGACGTTGCCAAGGGTGTTCAGGCGCCGATACTGCACGTAAATGGCGATGATCCAGAGGCCGTGACCTTCGCCTGCAAGCTCGCGGTTGATTATCGTCAGCGCTTCAAGCGCGATATCGTGATCGACATGTGGTGCTATCGCCGCTTCGGCCATAACGAGGGCGACGAACCGAAATTCACGCAGCCGTTGATGTATGACGCGATCGGCAAGCACAAGAAGGTCAGCTATCTCTATGCAGAGCGCTTGATCGAAGAAGGCGTGATCGAGAAAGGCTATACGCCTCAATTGCGCGACGACTTCACCGCATTGCTCGACGAAGAGTTTGAAGCAGCAAAAAGCTACAAGGCCAATGAAGCCGACTGGTTCGGCGGACGCTGGGCGGGCCTGAACAAACCGGCCGACCCCGAAGGTTCGCGGCGCAACATTGAAACGGCGATCGAGAAGAAGCTGTTCGACAGTTTGGGCCGAACATTGACGACGATCCCGGATGATCTGAACGCGCACCGCACGCTGCAGCGCGTGATCAAGGGCCGCGCAGACATGTTCGAAAACGGTGACGGTTTCGACTGGGCGACTGCGGAAGCGCTCGCATTCGGCAGCCTTGTAACCGAAGGATACGGCGTGCGCCTGTCCGGACAGGATTCGGGCCGCGGCACCTTCAGCCAGCGCCACGCAGTCTGGGTCGACCAGAAGACCGAGAACAAATACCTGCCGCTGTGTCAGCTGCCGCATGGCAAGTTCGAAGTCTATGACAGCCCGCTGTCCGAATATGGCGTGCTCGGTTTCGAATATGGCTTTGCCATGGCAGACCCGAAAACACTGGTCCTTTGGGAAGCGCAGTTTGGCGATTTCGCGAATGGCGCACAGATCATGATCGACCAGTTCATCGCGAGCGGCGAAGCTAAATGGTTGCGCGCAAACGGGCTCGTGATGCTGTTGCCGCATGGATATGAAGGTCAAGGGCCAGAGCACAGCTCTGCGCGGCTTGAGCGTTTCCTTCAACTATGTGCGAATGACAATATCCAGGTGTGCAACATCACAACGCCGGCGAATTACTTCCATGTGCTTCGCCGCCAGATGCATCGCGATTTCCGCAAACCGCTGATCATCATGACGCCCAAGAGCTTGCTGCGCCATCCGCTCGCCAAGAGCAGCGCAGACGAGTTCATGGGAGACCATCACTTCATGCGGATCAAGTCTGACCTGACAGATATCGCCGACAAGAAGGTGAAGCGTCTGGTACTGTGCAGCGGCAAGGTTGCCTATGATCTGATGCAGAAGCGGGACGAGGAAGGGCTGGAAGATGTCTCGATCATCCGCATCGAGCAATTGTATCCCTTCCCCAGCGATGCGCTTGCGGTGCGCCTCAAGCGTATGAAAAACCTTGAGGACGTTGTCTGGTGTCAGGAAGAGCCAAAGAACAATGGTTCATGGTTCTTCGTTGATCGGCTGATCGAGCAATCGTTGAGCGATGCCGGTCATCCCGGCTTGCGACCGATCTATGCCGGGCGCGATGCATCCGCTTCGCCAGCAACAGGTCTCGCAAAACGGCATCAGGAACAGCAGGAAGCGCTAATCGCGGAAGCACTGGGCCTGAACAGAAAAACCAATTCCAGTAAGTCTAAGGGCTAAGGACCACATCATGGCCACAGAAGTTACAGTACCAACTCTGGGTGAATCAGTCACCGAAGCGAGCGTTGGCGAATGGCTGAAGCAGCCGGGCGACACGGTAGAGGCCGATGAGCCGATTGTTTCGCTAGAGACAGATAAGGTCGCAGTTGACGTGCCTTCGCCTGTCGCGGGTGTGATCGGCGAGCACAAGGTTGCGGTTGGCGACACCGTTGAAGTCGGCGCAGTGATCGCGATCATCGAAGAAGGCTCCGGCGCACCGGCCAAGAAGGCTGAAAGCAAGGAAAGCACCCCTGCCCCAGCTGCAGCGAAAGAAGATACCTCTGGCAGCAGCGATTCCATCACCATGTCGCCGGCGGTGCGCCGCGCCGTGCTGGAACACGGGGTCGATCCGACGACGATCAAGGGTACCGGCAAAGACGGTCGCTTGACCAAGGAAGATGTTCTGGCCGCAGCGCGCAACAAGCGCGATGGCGAGACCGCATCTGCACCGGCCGCGGCACCGGCGCCTGCCGCTACTGTAGCTGGCGGTGATCGCAAAACTGAACGCGTCAAGATGACACGGATGCGCCAGACCATCGCCAAGCGTTTGAAAGGCGCGCAAGACAATGCCGCGCTGCTGACTACGTTCAATGATGTCGACATGTCGGCGGTGATCGAAGCGCGCAGCAAGTACAAAGACATGTTCGCAAAAAAGCACGATATCCGTCTGGGATTCATGGGCTTTTTCGCGAAAGCTGCATGTCTGGCGCTGAAGGATGTGCCTTCGGTCAATGCCTATATCGAAGGTGATGAGATCGTCTATCACGACTATGTCGACATCTCTGTCGCAGTGTCCGCGCCAAACGGGCTGGTCGTTCCGGTGGTGCGCGATTGCGATGCCAAGGGCTTTGCTCAGATCGAGAAAGACATCGCGGACTTCGGCGAGCGCGCGAAAGATGGTACACTGACGATGGAAGACATGTCGGGCGGTACCTTCACTATCTCTAACGGCGGCGTGTTCGGATCGCTGATGTCGACCCCGATCATCAATCCGCCGCAGAGCGCTGTGCTGGGCCTGCACCGGATCGAAGACCGCCCCGTCGCGGTCAATGGCCAGGTCGTGATCAAGCCGATGATGTATATCGCGCTGAGCTATGACCACCGCCTGATCGATGGCCGCGAAGCGGTGACCGCACTCAAGATCATCAAGGAAGCGATCGAAGATCCGACACGGATGCTGATCGACCTTTAAGGAATACCTCCAATGGCTGACCATTCTTACGATTACGATGTCCTGATTATCGGCGCTGGCCCGGGTGGCTATGTCGCAGCAATTCGCGCGGCGCAGCTGGGCCTGAAAGTGGCTTGTGCGGAAGGGCGCGCCACACTGGGGGGAACATGCCTGAACGTGGGTTGCATCCCATCAAAAGCGATGCTGCATGCGTCCGAGTTCTATGATGCGGCCGCCAATGGCACTATGGCCAGCATGGGCGTTGACGTGATCCCGAAACTCAACCTTGGAAAAATGCACGAACAGCGGATCGATGCCGTCGATGGTCTGACCAAAGGTATCGAGTTCCTGTTCAAGAAGAACAAGGTCGACTGGAAAAAGGGCTACGCCACGTTCCAGGACGCGCACACGGTAAAAGTCGGCGACGAAACCGTCACTGCCAAGGACATCGTGATTGCCACCGGTTCTTCGGTCACTCCGCTGCCGGGTGTCGAGGTCGACAATGACAAGCAAGTCGTGGTCGATTCCACTGGTGCGCTCGAGCTCGCTAAAGTTCCGAAGAAAATGGTCGTCATCGGCGGCGGTGTGATCGGGCTTGAGCTTGGCTCTGTGTGGCGCCGTTTGGGTGCAGAAGTGACTTGTGTAGAATTCCTCGACCAGATCCTGCCCGGAATGGACGGCGACATTCGCAAGGAAGCAAACAAGATCTTCAAGAAGCAGGGGATCGAGTTCAAGCTTTCGACCAAGGTCACTGGCGTATCCGTAAAAGGCAAGAAAGCGACACTGACACTTGAGCCAGCTGCGGGCGGTGATGAAGAAAAGCTGGAGGCTGATTGCGTGCTGGTGTCGATCGGTCGCAAGCCCAATACCGATGGCCTTGGCCTCGAGAATATCGGTCTGGAAACCAACCAGCGCGGTCAGATCGAAACCGATCACTCCTTCCGGACATCAGTCGAGGGCGTGTGGGCCATTGGCGACGTGATTCCCGGCCCGATGCTGGCGCATAAGGCCGAAGATGAAGGCATCGCTGTGGCTGAAAACATCGCTGATGAAACCGGCATCGTGAACCACGATGTTATCCCGAGCGTAGTCTACACCTGGCCCGAGATCGCCGGTGTTGGACTGACAACCGAGCAAGCCATTGAAAAGGCAGGTGGCGACAAGGCCAAAGTCAAGGTCGGCAAGTTCCCGATGATGGCAAACAGCCGCGCGAAGACCAATCACGAGCCTGACGGTTTCGTGAAGGTCATCGCCGATGCACAAACCGACCGCGTTCTGGGCGTGTGGTGTATCGCCAGCGTTGCCGGCACGATGATTGCCGAAGCTGGCATCGCGATGGAGTTTGGCGCAACGTCAGAAGACATCGCCTACACCTGCCATGCGCACCCAACCCATGCCGAAGCGATGAAGGAAGCGGCGATGGCGGTGCAAGGCAAGCCGATCCACACTTAGCGGATCGGCTATTCGACGCTGAACCGCTGGAAGAATCCCTTACCCTTGGCGTCGGGTATTTCTGCGGTGATGCCATATTCGCCCGGCTCGAGCTCGAGTGCAAAATAGCCCGTCGTGCCTTGGGGCATGTCATGGATACCGCCGACAAATTTTGCTGGTGCAGGCGTTTGCTGGCCATCAGCAGGGAAGAAATCCGGCCACCGCGCAGCCGCTTCGATGTCAGTATCTGCTTCGATCCTGAAGACATGCGCGTCATGGCCGACAAAATCATTGTAAGCCTGCTGCTCGGTAAAGCGCGCACGCACAATGTTCTTGCCCGCGCGAAATGATCCATCAGCGATCTTGTAGCCACCATTGGTGAGTTCCAGCGTGACATTGGCCTCAGGCTCTTCCATGCCGCCATTGTCAGGCAAGACAGTCAACGGAAACACCATCCCAAGTTCACCTGGAACCGGGTTGTAATTGTGCTGCACTCCATTGGATTTGACATAGCATTCGACGACATAATTGCCCGGCTCGAGATACATGTTTGCTTCGCCAGTGACACCGTCTGACATCATGCCAGGACCACCCACCCAGACCAGTTCACCGACCCATGCGGGTATAGTCGCAGCAATCGCCGCCGCCTTTTGCGGGTCGCCTTCGATCGTCGCCGTCAGGCTCGCCTGAATTGGCCGGACCACCTGCTCGTCAAGCATTTCAGGCGTGATCCCGTCAGGCAGTCGATAAACCAGCGCGTGGTGGGTCATGCCACCGGTATTGTCGATGCGAATAGTCGTCCAGCCGGATTCGATTTCGCTTGGGCCGACAAACTTCAGCCCTTGGACCCTGAGGTTGAGAACATTCTCGTTTGGCGTGATGGTTTCTTGCGTCTCGCCGCCGCAAGCCGCCAATCCCAATATTGCGACTACCAAAGCCATTGAACGCATAGTTTGCCCCCATCCCAAGATCCACCGACCCGGAAAACATGGTAATTGTGCCTTTGCGGATTGTCACGCCTCGCAATTCGCGTTTGATCAGCCCCTTTCCACTGCCTAAGAAGCGATCTGGGAGAGGGAGAATTGCGTGGCCTATCCGAAATTGACCGATAAGCCCGGCGCGCTTGAAACAGCCGCCGCTATTCGTGCTGGTGAACTAAGCCCGCATGAAGCCGTGGAAGATGCGATTGCGCGGATTGAACATCTCGACGCTCACATCAATGCCGTTGCCCTGTGCGATTTCGAGCGCGCGATTGCCACTGCCAAGGCTATGGATCGCGACGTTCCCGGCGAGCATCAGCCGCTGTTCGGCGTGCCTATGACGATCAAGGAAAGTTTTGATATCGCTGGCCTTCCCACCACGTGGGGGCACAAGTCGCACGAGGATTATGTTGCGCGGCGAGATGCCAAGATCGTACGCCAGCTCAAGGCGGCAGGCGTGGTCTTTCTGGGCAAAACCAATGTGCCGATCGACCTGAGTGACTGGCAAAGCTTCAACGAAGTCTACGGCCGCACCAATAACCCCCACAATCACGATCGTTCCCCTGGCGGATCATCAGGCGGTTCAGCCGCAGCCGTTGCAAGCGGAATGGTGCCGATCGAGTACGGCACAGACATTGGCGGCTCTGTGCGGGTTCCAGCGCATTTTTGCGGCGTCTGGGGCCACAAGACCAGCTGGGGTCTGGTCAGCAAGCATGGCCATGATCACCCGCTGATGGCAGGCAAAGACGCGCATGATGGCGCGCTTTCAATTGCAGGGCCGCTGGCGCGAAATGCCGACGATATCGAAATCTTGCTACGGCTGACAGCAGAATTCCCGCTGTTTGAACGCCAGAAGCCGCTCAAGTCATGCCGCATTCTTGCGATCCTTGATTACCCGGACAGCCCGCTGGATGACAGTGTGCGCGCTCCGATTGAAGCAGCCTTGAGCACGCTCGAAGCGGCAGGCGTGCAGATCGACCGGACGAGCGATCTCATCCCTGACCTCGCGGCACAGCAAGCGGATTATCTGCGCATGCTCAATGTCGCGATGGCACGCGGAGCCCCCTCGCCCGATGGCAAACGCGCGACAGCCACCGATTGGTTCAACCTGCTCGATCTGCAAGCGCGCAACGAATTGGCATGGGCGCATCTGTTTGAAAGCTATGACTTTGTGCTCGCGCCGCCTGCCCCGGTGTTGGCAGTCCCGCATCGCGACGAAGCAGTATTTCGCGGCGACATTGACATCAATGGCGAAGCTCAACCGGCCTCTGGCGGGCTAGCCTGGGCGGGCCTCGCGACCTTCCCCAATCTGCCCGCTACCGTTCTGCCCATTGGTTCAGGCTCATATCTCGGTGCAGAGCTACCATGCGGGATGCAAGTCATGGGGCGGCGTTGGGGCGATCTGGATTGCATCGCCGCCGCGCGTGAAATCGACACACTGTTGAACGGATAAGCAGTGCCTAAACTGACGATGCTTAACTTTGCCAGGTGGCATATCTGGCTTGGCTGGCTGGTGGGTATTCCCACACTGATGTGGATGGTGACCGGCCTTTACATGGCGGCCAAGCCGATTGAGGAAGTGCGCGGCAATCACTTACGTGTAGAGCAGGCGGTCCAGCCGCTGGTGCTGCCAGGAAGCGCGCTGGCGAGTGCAGAATTTCCGATCCGCGAAATGCGCGCCGTGATGCAGGATGGCCGCGCCGTGGCGATCCTTACCGGCATGGATGGCAGCACACGCCGGGTCGATATGCAAAGCGGGGCGGCCTTGCCCGCGCTGTCCGCCAATGATGCCCGGTTGATTGTGGCCGAACAGATCAAGGGAGGCGACCAGATACGCAGCGTGACTGCGTTCGATGCCGACAATGTCCCGTTCGATTTCCGTCGCGAAATGCCCGTTTGGCAGGTCGCACTGGAAGATGGCGCGCATATCTATGTCGGGCGCGATACCGGCCAGATTGAGGCTGTACGCACGCGCTGGTGGCGCGGGTTCGATTTCATGTGGGGTCTTCATATCATGGACTTGAGGGCTCGCGAAGATACCAGCCATCCGATCCTGATCCTGTTCGCCGCTCTGGGTGTGATCGGTGCGCTGCTTGGCTGCATTCTGATGTTCCGCTGCCGCAAAGCGAAGGTCTCAACCGCGTGAACGGCGCTGAAGTTCTCACCCCGGTGCTCGATGTGCTCGATATTCTCGGCCTTACCATTTTTGCGCTGACCGGCGCGTTGCTTGCCGCCAAGCTCAAGCAGACGTTCGTTACGCTGGCCTTCTTTGCGTTGGTGACAGGAGTCGGCGGTGGCACCGTACGTGATCTGTTGATCGGCGCGCCCGTTTTCTGGATGACCGACCCGTGGGTCGCGCCGATATGCCTCGGCACTGCTTTGATCGCGTGGTTTACACCCACGCGCTGGTCGGAAGGCAAATTGCTTGATTATGCCGATGGCGCCGGTCTTACGGCCTATGCGGTGCTCGGCAGCGCAAAGGCGCTGTCATACGGCATCCCGCCCGTACCGGCTGCACTGATGGGGATCATCAC